>Ga0115008_10002425_pt1 | contig 15414 bp, 14 predicted proteins | sample FraStrMetagenome_FD_87164 | JGI IMG/M metagenome (GOLD analysis project Ga0115008, IMG submission 87164) | Marine eukaryotic phytoplankton communities from Arctic Ocean - Fram Strait ARC3M Metagenome | ecosystem: Environmental > Aquatic > Marine > Oceanic | place: Fram Strait | collected...
CATTCTCTATTACACACCTTGACGGTACAACAATTAAAATTCTCAAGAAAGAAGATGATATAATTGCACCAGACTTTGTTCGTAGTGTACCTGACAAAGGTATGCCATCATTAAGTAACGTTGGTACTTATGGGAAGTTAGTTATTCTATTTAAGGTTGATTTTCCGAAAAAACTGCTTGAGCATCATAAGTTGTTGTTAAGACAATTAACAAGGGATGAACGAGTCAGCCACGATGATAAGTCTTTGCTTCTGGAACCATTTCATGGACAGTTCGAATCCCACTCGAAACAAAAAGAAAAGGAAAATGGTCATTTAGAGACACCAAATTGTACACAGCAGTAGAAACCACATTAAACTTGAACTTGGTACTCTTCTCCCTTGCTATCCATCCAACTTAATTTTCCTGAATGTAAATTGTATTTTCTTTTGATGTATGCTATAACATCTTCCAAATAGTTGTCTCCATTGAACACAAAAGTTCCGTTTGGACCAGAGAACTGATTTAATTCATCTACAATATCAAAACATTCTTGTGTAGATGATTCAGTTGCGGTGGCAAAAATAATATGCATCTGTGTATTCAAAAAGTCCCTCCTAGATTGTTGTAGTAAGATACACGCATCTATGGGGAAAAATCCTTTACGGAGAAATATTTTGTAATGAATATCCGTCTCATTACTCTTATACTCTAAGACAGATCCTAGTAAACCGACTTCTTCGTACCATATTTCGTTTAAAGCTTTTTCAGAACTGACCCATTTATACGAGCTATTCATCCCAAGGTCTGTAAGAAGTAGTGGCACATATACATCCCATATAGAATTCTCAATAGCGGGATAAAAGTAAGCTTGGATCATGTAGAAAAATCTGAAAGTCCAACGTGATATATTGAAAAAGAACGACGAAGTGTAGTACTCTAGTGATTGAAGTATTTGGCGATACATTTTACAATGCCTTTTAATCTATTAGTACTGGTTTAGTTTTATATTCTACAAGGACGTATTCGCCAGAGAGTCTACAATCATTTGTAGTGGTTGAAGTACTCCATACGTTTTTGTAGCATTTTTGCATCTGGAATCAGCGTTTTGTTGAAAGCAGTCCACGAAACTCCAGACAACATATTGATGAGGAAGTGCATCGCATACATCCCACATTCAGAATATTCTTGTTGGTGTTGTTTGTGATTTGACACTACCTTGAATGTATGCGGGGACTGCTTTTGAATTTTTTCTATAAACGACTGTACTTGTGGCGGTGGAGGTCGTCCGTAAGAATCAAAATACACGATTTTTTTTTTCGCAATCGAGCAATACAAAGCAATCCAATGTTGACCAGAAGAAGTATGATCTGCAGTATTAAACACCACACCAAATTGTTCTACACCTTTTTTCTTCATTTCCTGGGTGTTGATATTGCATAAAAACCGCGTCTTGTGTAAGGGACCCCAGTCAAGAGCAATACAAGAATGTTCATCATACGTCTTTACGTTTGCGAAATCAATGGGTACGGTACCGAGAAAGATGAATTTGTGTTTTTTTCCATCATATTGGTCCATGACTTTGGAAATGTCTTCTGAACTCAACCATCGATTCGTATCTACAGAGGAAGGTATGCTACCAATTGGGTTTGCGTCATTGAACCATTCTCCTGGTGCGATGGGACGAAAAAAATCTTGCTCTTTGTACGTTTTAGCGAAGTCTGCCAATTGCTCTAACTTCATCCAACATTGCTCATTCTCACATTCGCTATTTTCGAGGATACGTTTATTAATTCGTCCCCATATGTCACATTTCGTCAAATATGGCTTTGCTACAATCTGCTTCGCTTGATCATTTGAGTGGTACGCATTCCAGACAGAAATAATAGTTAATAAGTTACGTTTTGTGAAACATGAACAATCCGTGGGTCCACTTCTTTTGGGGGCACAGCGTGACATATGATCTTTATAATATACATATCCAATATTTTTATATGTTACTTCTATTCATTTATCCGTGTTTTGGAAAGATCAAGGCTGTTGAAAATGATGCAATTTCCATTCTGTGTAATGGTCGTGTCCTATAATCATCAAGGATGACAAAATCGCATCTGGTAGCCTCTGATACAGCATATAGGTACTCATCGTGAGCCAAATTGATCCAGAGGATACCGACACCCAAAATTCCGGGTTACTTTGCAAAAGCTGATTACAACAAATATTGACCAGTATGCCCAGAAACACGGTCGTGAACAGTCGCGGTCCTCGAAGAAACCAATACTCACGCACTTTCCCGTGAGATATGTGCTGGCCAGCTAACAATTTTTCCATCAAAACGGCCTGGTAGTCAGCCAAACCGTGTACAGGCATAGAATGTTTCTGAAACTTCTTAATACACTTTTGCGAATATTTTTCGTACACATGAGCCACCCCACGACTGGCTATGTCGTGTGAATGTCGAAACGCCCAACGTTTACAGGGCTTAGAGAAGCATCGAAAGTAACCCATCGTGTCTTCTATATATATATAGTCATACGAAGTCATCTCTTAAATCTCTTGAATAGCTGTTTATGCCTGGACCACTTCCACCTCTAATCTCTTTTTTAAAAACACTTAAACCTGCACCGATTAAAAATCCGGAAAGAATATCCATCTACTAATACTCATTTTGCTTTTAAGCAAAAAAAGAAAAAAAACGAAGTGTCAACTGTGGGGATCGAACCCACGCCAGCTCACGCTGACCGCATAACTTAATTGATTTTCATCATAATCTTAAGTGCGGCTCCTTAGACCACTCGGACAAGTTGACGGATGCCTTCAATAGGGTTGTTTCGATCAACCTTTATATTAACACAAAATCACCATTCACAAACTTTACCACAATTTGAACTATAATACTCATTTTTTTTATATTTATTCGTGCGTCCTATCATAGCCATACTGACTATGCCTACCCACCTCCTCCGGCGACCTTTTCGTCACAACCATGCTCCAGTAAGGTACAAGAAGAAAAATAATGTTGTAATATAGTACAACAAAATAAAATGTCTTATACTTTAAATTATGTTATAGATGGTACACTTCAAATGGTTTCTCACGCTGATAATGGTGACTGGGACGGTAATAAAACATCCCTCGTAAATGTAACGATAGGTAGCGCCGTGACAGCCTTGCCCGTCTCATGCTTCCTGGATGCCACAAACCTCACATCAGTCACATTTAATTCTACAAACTTGACACAGATCAGTTCCACCGCCTTCCATGGCTGCATAAACCTCGTCTCAATCGAAATTCCCGAAGGGGTGGAATACCTTCAGGACAGATGTTTCAAGAATTGCGAGTCTCTAATCTCAGTCACAATTCCCAGCTCGGTGTTGTTCCGCTCGCCCAATATCTTCTTCAATACTCACGCTGACCTCGTAATAGTAAATCATTCCGCTCCTCTTTCCACCGTTCACGGATTAACAGCGGCTCAGCTTGCCAATGTAATTACTGGCACCTCCTCCTCCTCCGGCGACCCCTTCGTCACACCCATGCTCCAGTAAGGTCTCACACAAACCTCACGTACGTCTTATTTGTTCGCGATGGGAACCATGTTCCGGACACATACGGATTCCGGATACAAATCGAATTCTGAAATACTTTCGACGTGAGCAACGCCTTGAGCATGGTTAATGGGAACAACCGATTACACCGAACTGGAAACACTCTCGACGAATGTCGGCATAGACATGTGTCCGTCGTTCATAATCGCAATTTTGACAGGTAAATTATAGTCAGCGATTGTCTTTGCATACGATGTGTTGGTGTTTCTGAAGAAACGAAGTGTCAACTGTGGGGATCGAACCCACGCCAGCTTACGCTGACCGCATAACTTAATTGATTTTCATCATATTCTTAAGTGCAGCTCCTTAGAACACTCGGACAAGTTGACGGATGCCTTCAATAGGGTTGTTTCGATCAACCGTTACCAGATTATGTGCGCCCCATATTCGCAGTCATCGAATGGTCACTGGTTCGATTCCGGTAGTCTGGAGTCAGAAAATCTTTTTTTGGTTTTTCGTTTTTTGTATTTAAACAACCAAATATAAAGCATCTGCACGTATTATAACTACCAGCACTCCAAACAATGATGAGTGTGCAAACTCAAGCAAATGAAGCAAACGATGAAATTACAATCTATCCAACATTTGATGAAATGGGTATTGATGCTTCACTCCTACGTGGCATTTACGCATATGGTTTTGAACATCCAAGTGCGATTCAGCAAAGAGGTATTGTTCCATTAAGTACTGGACGAGACATTCTTGCACAGTCTCAGTCAGGAACAGGAAAAACCGCGACGTTCTTAATCGGAAGTCTCATGCAGGTGATCGATGATTTTATTGACAATCCACAAGTTCTTATCATTACACCAACACGAGAATTGGCACTCCAAATTAAAAATGTATCTGATGCTCTCACCAATTATAGAGATACCAAGTGTAGTGTATTTATTGGTGGTTCCAGTGTCCAAGATGACATTCGAAAACTCCGGAACGAAGTGAACCACGTCATTGTTGGTACACCAGGACGAATTCTGCATTTACTCTCAAAGAAACACTTGAGTCTCAAGGCATTAAAATGTGTCATACTAGATGAAGTGGACGAGATGCTTTCAGTAGGATTTGAAACTCAAATCCGTGACATATTCGAAGACGTTGACACGAAATGCCAAGTGGCATTATTTAGTGCCACTCTGTCAGAACATTCCAAAACCATTGCCGAAAAAATTTTGAACAACCCTTGTAAGATCTTAGTGAAAAATGCAGAAGTTACACTTGATGGGATTTCTCAGTTCCATATAAACGTCCAACGAGAGGACTACAAATTTCCAACACTACTTGACATATATGATAAACTGTCTATTAGTCAAACAATTATTTATGTCAATTCCAAGAAGAAAGCAGATTACCTCCAAGATGAATTGCGCCGAGAGGGTCATTCTGTCTCGTGTCTTCACGGAGATCTGTCTCAAAATGAAAGAAACACAGTACTTAATGAATACCGTTCAGGCACAGCACGTATTCTCATAGCAACTGATATCATTGCAAGAGGTATTGACATTCAGCAAGTGAGTATTGTCATTAATTATGATTTGCCCATCCAGAAAGAAACATACATTCACAGGATTGGGCGTAGTGGACGCTTTGGGCGAAAAGGAGTCGCCATTAATTTAGTTGCTCACTACGACGAGCAAAAGTTGAAAGATATTGAGAACTTTTACACTACTGAAATATGTGAAATGCCTATGGACATCAGTGATTACATTTAATTGACCTGACAAGATATTCTTGCCAAATGATTCCCCCTTTATTTTCATTCTTTTTTTCTTTCTTTTTTGTATAGAATGTCACATTCAAACCCGATCAATATTCCTGGCCGCAAATTAGCTTCTTCTGTTCCACCACAGGGTAATAATCCGCCAAATGTCTTCTCACCACCTCAGTCTTGTGCTTCATCATTCGACATATACTGTGGACATTTGGAAAGTGCATCACACTTTCGAGATCAATGGAAGAATCATGTGAGCTCATTCAAAGATTCGAACCATATGAAAAACTACTCATTGAAGGAGTCAACGAACTTAAAACCATCGCTTACAAAAAAAAATAAGAATGTTCCGCAATAAAAACGATATCCTACTAACCTCTCTGCAAGGCTTTTTCCTACATAACAAGAGTTTCCGAATCAAAAACATTTTACCTATTTTGTACGGAAAATCAAAGGTATCTTTACGAGTTATTGATTGGTTTGTTACAAACTTTTCGAAGCAGAAGAATACTCGTTTAAAAGACGAAAACACTGGACGGCATTGCATTGTCTATTTGGATTATAAAGCACAATTAAAAGCGTTTTCGAAGAAACAATTTGACCCATTCTGTAGACGCAATCGAATTAAGTTTTTCTACAGTACCAGCGATTTTATTGAGACAACGATTGGACAACTTAACTTTTTTCGTTGGGCTTTACAAAGAGGCATATTAGATTTTCTTGAAAATAATCTCGCTATGATAGAAAGGGAAATGAATTTGTATTACAAGCGGAAAACACAAATTGCTAATCGCCCAACCAAATTGTTAAAATCAACAGTAAATCGACATAAAAACGTGAGCATCATTCTAACGTTCGAATAAAAGGACCAAGAAGACAAAAAAATCAGTTACCTGACTTCATTGAATGGCGATTTTTAATTCTTTTTACAAATAAAGGGACTCTCTTTGAACTTTTCCGAACAAGATTACTCTCTTTTGAAGAATGCCGTATTTGACTTGCTATGAGGTCACCAGATAACCTATATAAATAATATTTGAAAAGGATAAGGATATATGGCGTCCAGGCGCATTTTACACGAATTCAAAGAGTTGAATAATGATAATTCAATTGTCTGTTTAGCTCGCGCAGTAGATAACGAAATAAATACGTGGAATCTCGCAATGCAAGGCCCAGTAGACACTCCGTATGAGACGGGTTCTTTCATTATCCGCGTAGTTTTCTCAGCAGATCATCCATTTAGCCCACCTGCTCTACAATTTCAAACAAGGATATACCATCCAAATATTGATTCGCAAGGAAACATTTGTATCGATATTTTGAAAGACAATTGGAGTCCAGTGCTGTCCATTTCTAAGATAGTGACCTCACTACAATCCTTATTGGCCGAACCAAATCCCCACGATCCGCTTGTGCAAGAAAGTGCGGATCTATACCTTGACGATCGCGACGAATTCAATGCAAAAGCGAAGTTATGGTGCAATTTATATGCAAGTTCTTCCTCTCTTCAAGCATAACTCATATTATTTGTCTTTATTTCTTTGTATTTTGATAGATTCAATTTTATCATTATCTAAAAACAAAAAGTATTACTAGTATATATACACGGTAGAAATGCCAGGTGGACTCATTCAATTGACAGTGACAGGAAAACAAAACAAGGTGCTGACAGGACAGCCTACTATGACTTATTTTAAGTATGCGTACAATCAACATACAAATTTTGCGTGCGAAAGCATTGCACAATCCTTTAATGGTTCGGTTGATTTCGGACAAAAAGTGAATACCACTATATCACGAAATGGAGATCTTATTACTAATATGACACTAGAAGTGAACCTTCCCAATATCAACAGTAACAACTCGGCGGACGAAAACGGTGACAAAACCATAGTGAACTGGACAAATGCCATCGGGCACCGTCTGATTGAGTGGGTGTCCATTGAAGTAGGTGGTCAGGAAGTGGATAGACATCGTGGGGAGTGGTTGGAAATTAATAGCGAATTAACCCTGAATGAGAGTCACAAAAAGGCCTATTATAAGATGGTTGGAAAACAGGAATTTTATTTCATCGAGAACAATGACCAGAAGAAAACACTGTACATACCTCTACAGTTTTGGTTCTGTAAGGAAAGTGGTTTAGCGTTGCCATTAGTGGCACTGCAACACCATGATGTTAAAGTACACGTCAAATTTAGGTCATTGAATGAGTGTATTACATCCCACACAGTAAGAGCCAATGGAGAAATTATCGAAAATGCATCGCCCCAAGTTGATCACAACCATTCTAGCATCCTTAGTTCCCGACTTCTTTGCGATTTCGTATACCTCGATGTGTGTGAGCGAAAGTGGTATGCTCAGCATTCACACAAGTATCTCATTGAGCAAGTACAATATAACGGATTAGGCGGAGTGATTACATCGTCCGATTCGAAGCTGCCTCTAGAATTTAATCACGCGTGCAAAGAACTCATTTGGTACGCAACATTGACAAATAAAGCCCACAAGAACGATTGGCTGAACTTTGGCAAAACAAACAACTCTGATAAGTACCTTTGGGGACCGCGTGATAATGATGACATTCTGAAAACGGTGACTCTGTATTTGAATGGACACGAGCGTGTTGAAGAACGGAGAGCCGACTACTTTCGTGTTGTAAATGCTCTGACGTACCATACGTCAAACCCTTCCAACTATATATATACGTACTCATTCGCATTACACCCAGAAAAGCAACAACCATCAGGTGCCCTCAACTTTAGTTTAATTGATGAAGCCCTCTTACATCTGAAAACAAATGTCCAACCTGGAACGTCATATGAACTCCACGCATACGCCAAAAACTACAATATGTTGATTATAACGCAGGGTATGGGAGGATTAGCGTTTAATATTTAAGTGTAATAGACGCGAAATTGCTTCTTCAATGAGCTGTCGAGGTTCTCCGGTAGGAAATTCTAGAGCAGCGTCAGACCACCACAGTAGACGTGTTGACCACGAACTGTTCTCAATATCGGAGTCTCGCCAAAGTGCGTAATGAGGAAGTCTTTTGTATCTTGATAGTAAAGCATTCCTCCACTCACATTCTTCACTTGCAGGAAAAAACATGTCTTATTCAAAGGAACTACTGTACTTGATTTATTCTTCTTTGCTTTATGTCTGACACTTTAGAATATAAAGATTCAAATCAAATAATAATGTGTTTAACACAACACAATGAATAAGGAAAAATCAGACACTTCAGCTAAAAAGCTAATACGAATCAAGAAGAAGAAGAAAAAAAACATCTTTTGTATGAACTGCGGAAAGCAGGGTCATAAATATAAATTCTGTCGCCAACCTATAATTAGTGCTGGTATCATTTTGTACAGAAGGCGAGCGTTTACTAAGAAGATTGAATTCTTACATATATGTAGGAAAGACACTATTGGATATGTAGACTTTGTTAGGGGTAAGTATCGCTTGGGTGATGTCGTTTACATCCAGAAATTAGTAAACATGATGACGAATGGAGAAAAAGTTAAAATTCAAGAACTATCTTTCACGCAACTGTGGCGTGATATTTGGTGTATCTCAGATGATAACCTAAAAGTGAGTAGGCACAAGTTTGAATTTGATAAATCGGCAAAGCGTTTGAAGATTCTAAAACAAGGGTATATATTGAAGCATCAGCAGACATTTGTGTCGCTTTCCTTGCTACTCGCTCAATCTCCAAATATATATACATCACCAGAATGGGGATTTCCTAAGGGCAGACGATCTATTGGGGAAACGGATTTAGAGTGTGCTATGCGAGAATTTACGGAAGAAACAGGAATTCCTCCTAAGGATCATTCGATTCTTCCATCGCGCCCTATTGTAAGTGTGTTCATGGGGCAGAACAACCGAAAGTATAAGCATATATTCTTCGTTTCAAAATACAACGGAAATAAGAAATATCTCAACATCGATCAAAATAACATTTTGCAAAAGTCTGAAATCGGGGCAATTGATTGGTTCACATTACAAGAAGCATGTGCCCATTTCCGTGAGTACAATCAATTGAAAGTGCGTAGCTTAAAAATCGCCTGCAAAATTATTCCACATTATTCCAAATAAAATGTCTGTAAAAGGCATATATTGGACTCTGTAAAATGGAGTTAAAAGAGTTTTATGATACGTTCAATAATCTGCGCAAGTCGATTTTGAATACAAAAACTGAAAGTGAGCGTAAATCCAATGAAGAACAACAAGAAGAAGTTGCACTAAAAATTGAAAAATGGTTCATTGACCACCCAGATAAATCTCCATATCGAGCTATGCCGTATCAAACGGATCAACAATTCAATGCAAAGATATCCGAGCAGGCAAAATTCAATGTTTGGAATCAGTCCCCAGATGCAACACACGACAAAGATCAATTTATTCGAACCGATTCTCAAAACTTTGTCAAAACTTTTATTCATCCAAATAGTCCATATCACAGCATTATATTATGGCATGGAACTGGAGTTGGTAAAACGTGTTCAGCCATTGGTATTGCAGAGCAGTACACAGAACAAATATTTTCAATGAATAAGAAAGTGTGGATTGTCTGTCCGAAAGCATTGATAAGTACGTGGTATAACGAAATTTTTAATGTCTTTACTGCCGTTGCAGCACAGGTAAAATCAGGTACTAGCTTACAGTCACGTTCAAAAATTGTCCAATGTACAGGACATCGATACACGTCCATCTTTGAAACTCTAATGAAAGAATTGGATGGAGACATTCAAAAAGTTCAAAAACGAATACAGACTCACATTGAAAAATACTATCGCATCATTAACTACGAGAAATTTGTCCAAGTCGTCGAAGATATCCGGAACAACACAGCATCAGCATTCGAAGGAGACATGATTCGACAATTAAAGCGTGAATTCAGTCACGCAATGATTATCATTGACGAAGCACACAGTTTACGCAAAACACGCGGAGACACCACGAATAGAAGTGTAAATGCTCTGCGATCTATACGGTCTGTCAAAGTTCCTAGAGGCACTGTTATTTCACTTTCAAATCGTCGCGGGTTACGAAAGGGTGAATTTTCCAAAAACATACATAAAAATGCAACAGCAATTCGTTTGGGCACAAAAGGCAATGGTGGTATGCGTATTGACCGAATTTCGGGAAACGGTACTGTCATATTGTATGAAAAAACTAAATATCAAGGACGTTCCATCGTAATTGCACCAAACATTGAGACATTTACGATAAAAAAAGTAACAAAGACTATTACAGATGTGCTTCAGTATATAACACGGCATTCAGATCAACTGAAACTCATTCTACTCAGTGCAACGCCTGTCTACGATTCACACGAAGAGATTGTAGACCTCGTTAATATGTGCCGTTTGAACGATAAGCGCCCGATGTGGTCTCGCCCTCAAATATTTCCATCTGACTTAAGTCTAAAGGATACATCTCATCCATTGTATAATTTCACAAAAGGCTATGTATCATATGTACGCGGTGCAGATCCGAAGACGTTTCCTACTGTCATATATCCGCCAACGTCTCAAACTAAAGCTCTTTCAACCCTAAGAGTATATCCTTCATTACTTACAGATATTCAAGCACAACGTCTTGAAGAAAAAAAAAATGTATCCGACATAGACCCGTCGAAGAAAATGATTTCGACATTAATGTTCCCGAACGGAGGTTATGATAACCAGGCATTTCACGCACTATTTACTTCTCGCACAAATGCGCCACCATTTACACAACCCAATGGCAAGAGTATGTTTTCTAAGACTACATTATCCGCATACTCGCCTAAATATAAAAATGTTTTGCGCGAAATACAGAGGTGCAAGGGTATTGTTTTCGTGTACACCGAATATCTTGTGACGGGCGCATTCACCATTGCAATGATGTTAGAAGAAAACGGTTTCCATCGATACTCTTCAGCATCGTTCCCCCGACCAGCAATGCTACAAAATATAAGTGCCGCTGGACAACGAGTTCCGAAGCAAGGATCGTATGTAATCTTCGACCAATCCAATCCGGTCGAGATATCTGAATTACTGCAAGCCATTAATTCACCAAAAAATAAAAGAGGTAAAGACGTCCGTGTTATCATTGGGACAAGGCGAATTGAACAAGGAATTACATTCAAGCACGTTCGACAAATTCACATTCTCACTCCTTGGTGGAACATGAATCGAAATAAACAAATTATTGGAAGAGGAAGTCGCACGCTGTCCCACGCGAATTTACCTCAACGAGAACAGAATGTGACAGTGTTCTTTCACGTCGGTATTGGAAAAAATAAAACACATTCTCCAGACGTTCATACGTACGAGAGAGCGCTAGAAAAGCAACGCCTTATACAAGAGGTTGAAGACGTTTTGCGGAAAAATAGTATCGACTGTAATACCTTTTCGCACAACAATCAATATACGCGAAAGGCTATGTCCATCATTGACAGCCACGGCAGGAAGCGGACCGTTGAAGCTGTAGACATTGTTACTGAAGATGTGAATTACATGTGTGTGCACAAGGCCGATGGGACACAGCCGTTCATAATGTCTGCGGAACTCATACCAAAAGTCAAACAACTCTATCGAATAGTGAAGAAAACATTGTTTCCGAGTAAACAGTATGTACTATCTAAAGAGCATATGGTGCGCAGAATGACAAACGTGTGCAACACAAATAGAATACCTCTCAAATTAATTCCATTTACTTTACATCATATAATTCATTCAGATTTGCCTATTTACTCAGGTAATGGTGAAGGGCGGTTATCATTTGTAGATGGCTACTATACTTTTATTCCGCTATGGATGTCGACTGGAGATCTCCGCTATGTACCACTCATTTATCGAACCATCGCCCCCCCAAATCCCAATGTTTATTCCAATGGTTTACGCGGTCTCAGATCGATAATGGCTCAGGAAATTAATGAAAACGTAACACAGTTGTCCATAGCCTTAAAAGGAGTTAGCAATCACATCATTTCGCAATACAGTAATGATGTCTACACAAAAAAACATATAAAACTATTTACAATGCATCGACAGATGATGCTCATTGATGAAATGGATACCGTAGATCGCATTGAGTTATTTCATCAGTGGAGGGGAGAGAAACTTGACGAGCCCACACATAAAATTGTCTCAGGATATTTTGGTACAGCCGAAGAACCTTCCTTTGTGGATAAACATGTTTCGAAAGTGGTCCTCAATGGGTCCCAATACTTTCGTTTAATGGGCTCAAATGGGAGTTTTGAAATATTTAAGAACAAAGAGAAAGTAGCGCTATCAAATCGAGCTAGTCAAATCATAAGAGCAAGCTTTCCAGTTGACCCAGTACTTAATCTCGAGACAGCCACGGCACAATATGTTGGATTTCGTTCCTATACAAGGAGGGGGTCGAAAACTGTGTTTAAAATTGTGTCCGAGGATTCATATTCGAAACACAAAAATCGGAAAAGTGGATGCACCTGCAAAGCATCCGGATTAGGCAGAAAGAATGTGGTGGTCTCATTACTTTCTACTTTAAAGACCATATTAACCGGAAAACGTTCGACACAAAAGTACGACAAAATTCATCAAAGTTCAAAGCACGTACTGAAAAAGCGCACCGTGTGCGAGGAGTTAGAGTTATTATTTAGGACGATTAAGCACAAAGATGTTTCTTTTGGATCTTTACGAAAATATACCTCCACATCAATATAAAAAAAATGAAACTGTATACTATACATACATCATTCGTAACCATGTTTCATTCTCAAGTCTTTAAAACGTCTATTGCAGTGAGCTTGAAAAATTGTACGTCTATTGACGAAACAATCAAACGAGAGGTACAGCGGATTGAAGGGACGTGTATTTCTACAGGATACGTTAAGCCAGAGAGCGTGAAAATACTGTCACGAAGTATAGGTACGACTCACGCAATAAACACTTCGGGAAACATATACTACGATGTTGTGTGTTCGGCAGATGTGTTTAATCCGCGGGCTGGGGATTCTTTATCCTGTATTGTTGAAAAGGTAAACAAGCTTGGTGTGATGGCTCACGGTACAGATGATTTGCCCGTGTGTGTCATCATCGCTCGCCAGCATCACAACGACACTTTCCGAGAATGTACTCCGTCAGATGTAATTGACTGTGAAATTATTGGGTCTAGATTTAAAATTAAGGATCGGGAAATTCAAGTGATTGCTAAAATGAAGTGAAAGATGGCAATGTTGCGTTGTTTTGATACGTAGCATATAGCCTACCTCATGGACACGGTATGCAATCTGTCAATTAGGAATGAATTATAAAGTGACTCATGGCTTTGGCTTTGGTTTTAATTTTTTTCTTTTGGATGCAACAATGGTTGATGATGATGATGATGATGAGAATTATAAGACATGTTCTAAATTCCATTCAGTGAATTGACCAGACCCTTGCTTTATAATTCTTGAATATTGCCCTTGTGGCGGTGAAAGGTACCACATCATTTGTGTCTCACAAAGAATTGTGTCTCAAAAACGATTGTGTCTCAAAAACGATTGTGTCTCACTCTTCATCCACCACTTGCCTCACAACTGTTCTTTCGCGACATTAGAAGCACATCACGCAAAGTACCACCCGACCTGCACATCGCGCAAAGTACTACCCGGCTGGCACATGGGCCTTTGCGGTAGCAAAATGGCCGCCAAAGAGCGTGAGCGTGAGCGTAAATTGCGCATGGAACAGTGTAGGGTTCAAGCAAAGGCAAGAGAAAACATACACTATGGGCAAACGCAGATAGTTAAGAAGAAGTGGAAGAGACTTCAGACTCGCCTAAGCACTAGGAGGATTTTAGCAAAATCTATGGTCCGGTCAGAGTCTAAGATATTGCGTGTGTCAACCCGTGAAAAAGCTGAGGAAGGAGATGAGTTCAAAGTTGCCCGGCACGGAAATTCCGTAGATCCGAAACAAGCTGCTGCTCTTACTGCTTTAAATGATCTGTTTACAGCTGGTAACTTAACCGCCGATGACTTCAACAAGAAGAAACATGAGATCATCGTGGTACATTCTGAAGGAAGAGGTGAACACGCGTGAGTCAAATAGTAATAATAGAACACAATATAAACAGAAAAATTATACCTATACTACCTACATTCATCAAATGATGTTTCGCGGAAGTGTGTTGCTCCTGTTAGGGTGCTTTGTCAACGGTATCATGAATCAAGCGGTTGTTCCGAAGTATGACAATTCTCACGCAATTAATTTGGATGAAATTCACGCAATTAATTCTTTCAACAATCAGACATGGACTGCCGGAATCAACGATTTTTTAAGGAACAAGACTGTTCAAGATGTACATCACTTATGCGGCACTGTACTAGTACACGATAAGGAGGATGTAACGCCCCATGTTTCGCATACTGAGGGTGAACTTCGAAATGTAACGGTTCCACCTGAGTTTGATGTACGTACAAAGTGGCCCCAAAGAATTCATCCAATTCGTAACCAAGAGAGATGCGGGTCTTGTTGGGCCTTTTCTGCTGCTGAGGTACTGTCTGACCGTTTCACAATTGCGACCAATGGGGCAACAAATGTCGTTTTATCGCCAGAAGATCTTGTATCTTGTGATACAGACAATATGGGATGTAGCGGAGGCCAACTTCCCACTGCGTGGCAGTATATGAAAGACACAGGGATTGTGTCGGATGCGTGTTTCCCATATACGTCAGGAGATGGTACCTCTTCGACATGTCGGCATACTTGCGAGGATTCAGAACAGTTCGCAAAGTCCAAGCATAAAGTCGCACACTACTACAAGTTGCGGACGGTGGAAGATATCCAAAAAGATATTATGTCCCGAGGTCCGGTTCAAGCGGCATTTCGCGTTTATAAATCGTTCATGTCTTACAAAAGTGGCGTGTATCAGCGCAGTTGGTGGAAATTTTGGGATTTTATGATGGGCGGACATGCAGTGAAAATTGTTGGCTGGGGAACCACAGATACGGATCCAAAGGTAGAGTACTGGACCGTTGCGAACAGTTGGGACACAACGTGGGGCGAGAACGGGTATTTTAGAATTAAGCGCGGCGTGAATATGTGTGGAATTGAAAGTAATGTGTATGCAGGACAGCCCTTGTTGTAGAAATGAAGAAATGAACGA
>Ga0115008_10002429_pt1 | contig 15410 bp, 15 predicted proteins | sample FraStrMetagenome_FD_87164 | JGI IMG/M metagenome (GOLD analysis project Ga0115008, IMG submission 87164) | Marine eukaryotic phytoplankton communities from Arctic Ocean - Fram Strait ARC3M Metagenome | ecosystem: Environmental > Aquatic > Marine > Oceanic | place: Fram Strait | collected...
ATTCAAAATCATTCAAATTTGTCTAATAGATCCATATGCACTAATTAATATTAGCACATGATAGCACTTTAGACATTTTGAAATCCAAAATGCTCTATATAACTGTTTGGAAACTCTTAAAGATGCTCAATGATGACGAATATGGGATTTATATTTAAATCATGGATACTGACAAAATCCATAATAACTTCGTAGGAATAAGTTTTTCAAAATTTAAATTAGCCGTTCATTCAATTGATAACTCTGGTACTTTTCACATGGACGATAAGATCGGTCAAAAATATTTCCATAGTAATTCATAAGAAGTTATATAGCAAAAACAATTCCTTAATCATATCTTTGTTGAGTTAAAGGCACCAAAAGTCTGAATGCAACTCTGTTCTATTTCATAATCTTGTTCAGCAGATACCAGAGATGTCAGGAATTAATTTATTATGTTATTATTTTCTCGTATCATGTCATACAGATCAACCTTCCCTCAGCCCATCTCCGACAACAAGTTTCCCAACAAATATCCCTACGCAACCAATATCCGATCCGCCATCATTCTCATCAATCCTTTCAGATGAAATTCTTTCTCTAAAACCATCAGAACAGGTAGTAGATTTTCCTTCAATTGTACCCACATTCACAAGTTCTGCTCCTCCGTCGCAAATTGGATCAGATCTCCCATCCACAATAGTATCTGGTGTCCCTTCAATAATTGCATCAGACACTCCTTCAATAATGACATCAGGTATCCCTTCGACCCTTACATCAGATTCTCCATCATCGTTGGAATCTTCTATACCATCTATGTCACCTTCAAAAAAAGCATCAGCTGCACCATCTAGTTCAAGTGGTAAGGATATCTGTTTTCTAATCTGAATATATGCTTTCTGTCTTATATCCCTAAATCTTTATGTGTTTGAACTTGAAACTATTCTTTAGCCCCTACTTTCGGAGGTAGAATGACTGTGACTCTAGTTTACATGCTTAAAATAGAAGGTTTTAATGCTGCAGAAATTAACGATGCAAAAAACAATGACATTGCAAGTAAGCTTATTGTCGGCGTAGAAACAATTTTAATTTCTATTTTGGGTCAGCAACAACCCCTATTGCCATCGCTACCATCAGAAACCGCATTCTTTCTCCCTAAAAATCTAAATGGAGAAATTAATGATTTGGACATTGATCATGAGGATTATTCCTCTCGTAAAGATTCATCGAATGATATATTTGGGAATCAAGGTAGAAGAAGACTTGCAAAATATATGCCTTCAGTTCCACCGTATCATAGTAGTATTCTGCAAGATCGTAAGAAGTACATGCATTTTAAATTTTGTCCACTTTTTTAAAATATATCTGATATTCTTTCTGTTTCACCTCCAACAGAATGTGAAACAGGTGACAAATCATCTGAGTGTGTACTGATAAGAACGGTAGTCACTGTGTACCTCGAGCCAGATGAGGATCCTTTGAAGACTCGTCGAGACATTGTCAATGGATTCAATGAAGCTCTGAATGATGGTTCTTTCTTCAAAGCTCTTCCAAATTAGTTTGTTCTATAAATTTTACGAACAATTCTTCAATGAAAATTGCAGCATGTATTAAAATCAGATATTCATGATATAAACTAAAAAAGCTTCACTTGCGTAAGAACTTGTTAATATTAAATAAATTAGAGAATCTTTTGCATACAGTTTACATTTGCATAACCGAATTTATATTAACCTAAAGATATTTCAAGTTTGAAGCTCTTCCAAATACATAAATCATCATTAGGTATTTGAATTTTTGACCTCCAAACTATCATTTCACCCATGACTAATCATCTGATTTTACAATTTTAGCCGTACTATTGTTCCAATAAACGTACGATTTCATTTTCAAAAGAAAAACATTCTTCTTTCTTTCCATGCAATGAAACTGCTATTCCATTCCTATCCACCAAGTACTTGTTGAAGTTACCCTTTACATGCATATCGCTTACCTTTGAATGTTTTCTCAACGTTTGATACACAGAATTTAATCCTAACCGTGTTTTGGCAAATACAGGAAAATCAAGGTTTGGATAGTTTGAGTCAAGAAAGAATTCGATTTCTTCATTAGATCCGCTTTCTTGCCTAAAATCATTCGACGGGAATGCCAATATTATGAACTTTTTGCTTGCGTATTTCTTTTGAAGTGTTTTCATTTGTTCATAAGAGATTTTGGTCTTTCCTCATTCCGATGCAACATTGACAACAAGCGAAACAAATCCATTATATTGTGTGAGAGGAAAGTCTAATCCATGAACATCCTTTACAGTTAGACTATAAATTGATTTTTGAAGATTTTCTGAATTCAAATCTTGAGCACTAGAATTTTTTCTGAGATAAGATCTAAGTTTCGTTGAATGAGAAGTAAAGTATTTCCCTTGATGGATACCGTAGATTAGGAGTGAGACAACAGCAGTGACACCCGTAAAAAGTAGCATCCATGACGAATCCTTTTTGTTTTTCAATTTTGGTTTCTTCATAATACTTGCATTTGATGAACTTTTTCTTGAAGGTACTGATCTAGATCTAAGCATTTTGCCTGCGGACTTGAACGCTGCCGTACAAATTCTTCGAACACGAATCTATATTATCGTAAATTAATAAATAGTTATTTTACGTGAATACGCAGAAGAAGAACATTCTTGAACAAAAAAGTTAAACTAGATTTTAGACGAAGCTAATTAATGTGCATTAATTGCAAGGAAAGACAGAAGACCACTGCATAATATGAATATGCAATGATTCAGATTCTTTTCGAATACTCTTCTCAACTTCCACTGCAATCGCAAAGTGAAAAAGGGTCTCAAATTTCCTAAAAATTGAAAAGAAGCAAATTGAGTATCGTGAAAGATGTGATGATATACTCAAAGCAATAAAAACGCTTCCTTAAGTCTCTTGATCTTTGAAGTATAGTTGCCAATAGATACTAAATTCAAAGGTAGCAACTTCATCTTATCCGCGAAAAATTGTTTATTGGAAAAACACCTTATTAAACATAATTTTATGTAACCATATATTTTTAAACCACCCCGTTATTAATGTCTACGGATAAAATTAATTTCATAGCTATTTTCTTCTTGCTGGAAGCTCAAATATTTTATACAAAAATTGCTCTTCACTTTAAATAGAAATCCTTGAATGGTGCGAAGATCCCAGTCCATTCATGGACCGAATAGAACTTCGCCTTGTGTTCTCTTTCAAAATAGGAGCACTTATCTCTGGCATGTTTTGAGGTAGAACATAATTTTTCTTTTTGCTCAATTCGTTGAAGTCTAAATGCTTATTGAGGTGAAGCATATTATAGATATTCTTGTCTTTTTCTCTTTCAAACCGCACAGTCAGCCATTGTGCATACTTGACTGGTAGAAGACCTGATTCTCTTTCAATGACATAGTCTAGTGGGGTTTTTCCATAACTGTCCCTTTCAATGGGACACATTGGAGCTACATCAAACAGTAACTGCATTACTTCAAACAGCTGTTCGTTTGCGACTCTGGATCTTTCTCGGCTTTTCAATACATAGCTTTTGCAAGCTAGTAAGAAAGGATTTCTATGTTTTTCATCCATTTTTCCAGCTGCAACTTGGTTTTGATCGATTAAGAATTTGATTACTGATGGACTACATCCATATGCACAGGCAATATGGAGAGGATAATTTTTTCTCCCATCTATGTGATGAACAGCTTGAGGAAGTGCTTGATACAACGCCTTGACTATGTAAAGTGGTGCCTGAAATTTGCATGCATAGTGCAACGTTGTTTGGCCCTCACATGATGATTCATGACCAGTGACGACCACCCGTGACACACTAGATTTCCTAAAGCACATATAGGCCTGGAGAATTCGCCACTTTCGAGAAGAAATTATTTTGATGACATCAAAACCATTGATTTTTTCTTTTTTATCTTTCATCGTAGAAATCACTCTTTCCGGATCGCGCGACAATGCCAAACCGTTTCAGTCTCAATGCTATGTTTGCATAAATTAAATTCTTTTTAGTTTGCTTTTTATGTCAACTCTCTCAGTATGATGATTATCGTATTTTCAGCAGATGAAGAACTTTCACCGCACAACTAAATCATGTGTATCGATGTGGAGAATGAATTGAGCTGCTCTTGATTAGTAAGTATCTACAGCAAAAAATACTGATTTCTGGTCAGAAAAGACCCTTGGAAATGATTAGAGGTTGAAATTTCAATTTTATCTAATCTTTTTTATGCGTACGGTAATGCAAAATATTTTAGCTTTTTATTGTGATTTTTTGAAACGAATAGGATGTTCAAGTAGGTATCTATCTGTTTCACGTGAGACAGATTAAAAAGAGTATGCTGAATAATCTTCCAGTACAATTATAATTATTAATTAGAAATTTTGCTCTTTAAAAAAATTGTTGGTAATAATTAACTGCTGAAATAAGAAAAGACTGTTCTCTCAATCAAAAGTCCAACAAATAAATACATGATGAACTTATTTTTTGTATCTAAAGAGGACAAATTATAAATCTTGTATATCCATCATTTCTTAAATCTATTTTTCTCATCCTTTCTTCATTTAATGGGACATTTTGATTATAGAAAAATATATCTTTTTGAAATTTATAATATCAGAAGTCATAGTTCAACATGATGAGAGGTCATAAGTAAAGGTTTTTTCTATTTTAATATCCTATCGAACTATGTCTATTTATTCATCTTGCTCTCTGCTATCTCTACCTATTAATTATACACGAAAAGTGTAAACATAATTCGTTATCTTGTGTAGGAGTAATTCTGCATTTTTTTCGTAGATTCCGTTAAAAATTTTTACCGGAAGAAAATAGTACACAGAAAAGTGTTTACCTTTTTACATTGTTTTGCACATTTTTTACGCTCATTTGATACAACTTTAAGATGCTTCTTCAGCGAGAAAAAATAATTGTATTTAGGTAGAAATCAAAGACTTAGGAACGGCCGAGGGTCTCAGTACTCAAACTCTGAGCGATATTCAAAGCAGGAGCAAAATGATAAAGAAGAAAATGTTGAAATTCTTGATCTTCTGAGCAATATTTCTTTCTTGATACCATTGTAACATCATTCCTTTTATACTTTAGCTTAGCTATTATGATGTTTGAAAATATGGATATGATGCTGGAAGACTTCTAATGTCTCATTATCAGGTTTATCATTATTATCTATTACAAGAGAAATATACCTGGAAAATTCTTGCGGAAAAATGCCAAACTCTGATGATGATTGTGCAACCATTCTCATTTTTTCCAATCATTTTAGGATGCTCTATGTCACAATTAGATGAAGCTATATCATCAATGTACATTCTAGTGGGCATAAATAAACACGAACCTGTGTAATAGCAAATTCAGATAAAAACAGAACGATTGCAGAACTCGATGAAGAGTGTTATTGAAAGACTCGCTTCACAAACAGTGAACTTACTTTACTCTTAAAGAGCTATTATTTGGGAATTTTCCGTCCACTACTTATACATGCTGCGAACATAAATTTACTTATGAAGAATCTTTGATCATTTCTCTGCACTATATTCATATGTTTTCCCATGATTTATGTTCTGTAGTTTTGATGATGAAATTCATGATGATCCGTTCGTCTACAACATTCCAAACAATTTCACATTTCCATTAATATTTACTTTCATCCAGAAAACACTCTCTCTAGAATGGACTTCCAAGATATCCTCGGAGGGGTACAAATTTATATACACAAAGTAAATTTATGCATTTTATGAATATAAATTAATTAATGAGGTGCCCCGTCCACTTGTGATGTATGGAATCTACGAGTATTTCGTAGGAATAAGGTGTAATTAAAAATGGTTAAAATTCATTTATGTACATAATAAGGAATCTTATAATTTGGAATTCTAATTTCTACTGGCCTACCTATACAAAATAATGACTTAAGATTCCCTCTTTGATAGGGGGTCAATCCGATCTCTTCCGAACGGAAAAGAAAGCAATAAATGAACTAATTACGCATTGCAACATCTCTTCAAATTTCAGGCAGTGATATTTCTCTTTCTGTTCAAATAAAAAGATCGAACGAGACTTGACTATTCATAAGCACTATGATCAGCACATCAACGCAAGTGCCCTCAACAACAGTATCCATGGGAAAAATGAATGGTGACACCAAACACGCATCAGTAAACGTCGACTCTGGCATGTCCAAATACTATGCATCAAAGTTGAGCTCGCTTTCAGCTGTAAGTTGGCAAAAGATTATTTCATTCCTTTTTGAGAAATCAATCATTGTCGGTTGTTTAGTGAAATTTTTTATCATCGCTTTCTCACAAGATTTTTTTCTTATTTGACTATTTTCTCTTTCTGAATTTGTTGATTTCATATGTGGAAAGACGGTACAAGAAAGAACTGGTGATTTACAACGCCTAAAATCATTGCGTAACAGTTTGAACGCACAGGTTCGTATGCTTCGAGAGGAATTGCAACACCTTCAAGAGCCAGGATCATATGTTGGTGAAGTAGTAAAACAAATGTCAGAGCAAAAGGTTTTGGTGAAGATTAACCCCGAAGGAAAATACGTTGTAGGGATTGATAAAGGAATCGATATTCACCAGTTGAAACCAAATACTCGTGTAGCATTACGAAATGATAGTTACACTTTGCATAAAATTTTGCCAACAAAAGTGGATCCATTGGTGAGTTTGATGAAGGTGGAGGCGGTTCCAGATAGTACATATGACATGATTGGAGGATTGGAAAAGCAGGTTATGGAAATCAAAGAGGTTATAGAATTGCCGATTAAACATCCTGAGTTATTTGAGAGTTTAGGAGTCGCACAGCCAAAAGGAGTTTTATTGTATGGACCACCGGGAACTGGAAAAACTTTATTGGCAAGAGCTGTTGCTCACCATACAGACTGTACATTTATTCGTGTCAGTGGCGCGGAACTAGTTCAAAAGTACATTGGAGAGGGTAGTCGCATGGTAAGAGAACTTTTTGTTATGGCAAGAGAAGCTGCACCATCTATTATTTTCATGGATGAAATTGATTCCATTGGAAGTGCTAGAGGTGGTGCCGGAGGTGGAGATTCAGAAGTACAAAGAACCATGTTGGAGTTGCTGAATCAGTTAGATGGATTTGAACCCGCGCAAAATATTAAAGTGATTATGGCTACAAATAGAATTGATATCCTGGATTCAGCCTTGTTGAGACCTGGCCGTATTGATCGTAAGATTGAATTCCCTAACCCCAACCTTGAGAATAGAGTAGCTATTATGCAAATTCACAGTCGGAAAATGAATTTGTTAAGGAATATTGATCTTAACTCTATTGGAGAAAAAATGACGAATGCGAGTGGAGCAGAATGTAAGGCTGTCTGCACTGAAGCTGGTATGTTTGCTTTGAGAGAGCGAAGAGTTCATGTAACACAGGAAGATTTTGAAATGGCAGTAAGCAAGGTCATGAAGAAGGACACGGAGAGTAATATGAGTCTGCAAAGGCTCTGGAAGTAAAATTTGTTTCCATTAAAGTAAATTTTTACAAAATCGACATTCTCAAATTATGAATCTTTAGAACATTAATGATAATGATGCACCTTGATAATTAATACCCTTGATTTATGAGTGCGGCCATTGTCCTACCATAATGCAATCAGTGCCTAATGTCCAATACTCAACATTTTTCATAGTTGTCATATTAAGTTGTGAGTGCTGGAATGCATTCAAGCCAATTTTATTCCCGATTAAACTCGGCGCAATTGTAACACATACATAATCCACAATATTAGCATACGTTGCAATAGACGCAAAAGATGATAATATTGAGGACCCACCCTCTACCATGAGACTCTTAATTCCACATTTTTGATACAGTTCCTGCAATACATTTTCTAAATCAAGTGTACGATGATCTGTTGCACCATCTACATAGTCCCGACATGATAGCACTGTAACATGTTTATCTCCTTCCATTAAGTGTATGACTGAGTCCTCTACATTATTCATGGTCAATGTTGAATATAGATCCTTCAATTTTTCTCGGAAAATTTTTCGAAACTGTATCAAAGCATCCTTATTGCAACAAAAAATGATTTTGTTTGCCCGTATATGCTGCATGAAATATCTCTCTTCACTGTCATTCTTAGCTTCGATATTATCCAAATCTTTGAGTAACATCTTCAAATTAGAATCTAAAATAAGTGGTCTAGGGTGATTTAATTTGCCATTGGTTCTCCACAAGCGAACATTTAATCTTGGATTATCAATCATCATTGTGTTTTTACCAACTAATACCCCATCATGAATGGATCGCAATGCATGTGTTAATTGGAATGACTCAGGACAACTGATTGGTAAATTGGAGGAAGTCTTGAATTCTTCAGTAGCAGTAGAAGCAGATTGATGAGAGTCTGCTTTTGCAATCATGCCGTTGAATGTTTGGGCATAGCTGAGAGTGACAAAAGGCATTTTGAGCTTATGGTGCTTTTGTTCTTGAATTTTCTTTTCATACATGTACAGTTCAAGTTTTCTCAAAATGTTAGATATATTATCATTTGTTTCTTCTTGATTCCCGCCAGTTGAAAGAGGTGTAGCATCCTTAATTTTATGAATAGGAAAGATAGATGATGTCGAGGTTCTTGATTTCGTGTCAGAATTGATACTCGATGCCAGTGTGCCTTTATGAATGAAGAGGACGATCAAAGGCAAAACATCCCAACGACACCGCAGCCACATGATAAGAATGTAGCAAATAAAAAGTGTTCAAGTGAGAGTATACAAAGAGATGCAATTTTTTTACATTATCACTATATTCCTGGTGTTTGTTGTTTGTTTTAGCTTATAATTTCTAAAGAAGAGAGAGTGTGTCAACCGTACATGCTAGATTTGTTTATCCTCCACGTAGATAGAAATTGATTATACGATAACTTCATTTCGTACAAATGCGTTCATAATTTGGCCATTTTCGAATTTATGACTGCCAAGAAGTATTTGTTATGTATGTTTGTTTGTTTGTTTGTTTTGTTAGAGCAGTTGAAATTAAGTAAATTGATTCATTTTATCCCATGAAAGAGAAAAATTGTTTCTAACCCCTTGTTACATTTGAACGACCAAAAATATAAAAGCTTTACAATTACAATTAATTATTTACAAAATCAGGAAGGTTCCTATAACTGGTAGATGATCCGAATATGAATTTGATCCTGCACTGTTCTCAACAATTCTTTTTGCAGTGTATGAAGTATCCTTTGGCTGCATGTTCTGAATTTGCAAATATATCAATTCTTCTTCCACGTAGGAAAATGCACCATCAATACCCATATATTTTGGCATGAAACCAACTTCTATCGCATCTACATGCAAAGCGTTCAAACCTCGATACATAAATCCATCAAATGCACCTAACCAATTAAATTCATGTTGAGTGGTAAAGAATAATGGTTCTACTTTTGATTTATTCTGTACTGTCGCAATTTGCCAATCTTTTCCTTCTACGCGGCTGTTATGCATTTTATGAACTCTGGTTCTCAATTCAGGTAAGTGAGCATTAAAATCACCACAAAAAATGACTGGAACATTGTTCGAAACAGTGGATAGTAGCGTTTCAAGGGTTTGATCAACAGTTTCGGAGGATCGGATATCACCAGCAGTCAAATGAGTAGTAGCAAGTGTTAAATGATGATAAGTATTTTCATTTGCAACATCTTGATGGTTTGCTGAAGATTCTAAATCTAATTTAATTCGTTCAGAAATCGTATTTGGAAAATAAAGTACGTTTGCACTACATCCTTGTATGGGCTTGGAATAAGTCTCAGTGTGCAAAATATGAATATAGGTAGTATCAATCAAAAGTGCTGAATCTCCACCTTTGCACGCAATCTTCCATGGAGAATCATTTGGATCAAATATATCAAGCAAAGATGGTATGCTTTGAGAAACTTCCTGTAAGGCAATGGCAGTGACACCATTTTCTTTATGAGCCTTTAAAAAGAATGTTATGCGATGATATCGTTCCATAGTCAATTGTGTTTCAACATCCTCTAATGTTCGAGAAGGATTTTTTTGTAAAATTGAATCACGTCGTGAGATCTCCACTGGGCATCCCCATATATTATGAAATGTATCCTGTGCATTTTGAACATTGAAGGACAGAATTTTAATGCAAGCTCTATTGGTGCAGGCCTGTTCCTGTTGGGAGAAAGATGGCGAACCCCAAGTTCTTGGGCTGAGGTATAAGTAAATAAGAATACCAGTGGAGGCAACTATTAGACTCCTGTAATACCAAATGAAGTGATTATACGTGTGCCTTTTTGGTTTAGCTCCTTTCTTTTTGATATCCATTTTTCAAACCTTATCCTGGGTGTTTATACGATCATAGAAAATTGACATGTGAGCTCTCTTTCAGCAGAAGGAATCTTTTGTAGAAGTTTTTTTCATTGTACTTTTGTCTACTTAACTTCTACGTAAAAACAGTACTAGGAAACTAAAATATGCACATATTATCTGGATATCGTGACAAGACTAAGATCGATGCATCTTCAAACTCAGGCCCGCTTATCATACGTGAATTACGGGAACAAACTCAATTTATTTTATTTTTCTTATTTTATTATTTTATCAATCAGCAGAAGTATTCAAGGCGAAGATAACAAAGTAAATATGAATGCCAACAACCCAGATCCATTCTTAGACTCAGCTCAGTATCGGGCGGATTGCGTTGATCGAACCACATCCTTTAAAAACAAATTCACCCATGAGTTCAATCGAAGTGGCCAAATTAGAACCAAAGCAAAGAAGATTTATCAATTCCGTCCGTTGACCAAATCAGAAATTCAAACATTAACAGGAGGCCAATGTCGTTGCAAATGTTCGAATTGGAATTCTATTCGTGTTTTATATCAAATATCGCATCCTGATTCTCAAATTCAAATGCTAAAGGATTTATCTCACATATTACTAAAGCAATATTCCGATTGTATGTTTTCTGGGTTTGTTATATTGGGTGTAGACATAAATACAATACCAGCAGACAAGATGAGAAACGAAAATAGTCGAGAAGACAAACTTCCACATCCTTTAAAACATTTAGAATCAGGTGTTCATCGAAATCTATGTATTCGAGATTGTATCTTGGAGCCAGGTTGTCGTATTTATGGAAATGGAATAATAGAAAAAACTCATGTTAGCTCCATGGCCTTTATTGTCAATTGTGGTACAATCTCTCGAAGTCATAATGGTATGGGTTCCATGTTAGATATTTGTGTAGGGCCCGAAAGTGGAGGAGAAAGACTGATTCAAGTATTTCCAGAATCTACAATTGTAGATGCTTGTCATACTCTTATGCCATCTAAAAAAGCAACATTTATTCCATATAGGACCAATCGCGTTCGTTATGAAAATGCCCATTTCAAAGTCAAAAAGTGCCCCTTGAATATTGTATTATCTTATTCATATATTATGAATAATCCCAATACCATTCAAGATATCTTTCTTTATGAACATTCCTATATTCACTCTTCTTGCACTGTGTCAAAAGCTACATTACTTCCATATGCTTCCATATCCTCCAATTCTAACGTCACCAATGTCTGTCTTCAATGGAGAACATCCATTTCACAATCAGCCATCGTTACTAACTCATTGTTAATGGAAACAAGTTCGGTCTGTAATTCCGCCATCGTTCATTCTACAATACTAGGTCCAGACGTGCATCTGGAAGGAGGAGAAACACATCATTCTCTCATTGGTCCAAGTGTGAATTCACATCATCAATCACTTTTGATTGGTGTAATTTGGCCACTGGGAAGGGGTAATGTCGGATATGGAGCCAATGTTGGATCCAATCATACAGGACGAATTCCAGATCAGGAATGTTGGTCTGGAGAAGGTTTATTTTGGGGTCTTTCTTGTGTCATCAAATTTCCCATCAACACTCTATTGGCACCCTATTCTATTGTTGCTGCGGGTACTATCCTACATCCTCAATGTATTGAAATGCCCTTTTCATTGTTACTGGATGATGGGACTATTTTTCCTGGATGGGTATTGGGGCATTCGCCGTACACCATTGCAAGATCTGAAAAAAAGTTTGTTCAACGAAGAAAGGCAAGAAGACATTTATTTTATACTGGATGGAAAATTATGCGTCCCAGTATTATTCAATTGTGTTTCATTGCTAGGAATTATTTACAGTCGAATGATACCAATCGAAAAGGGATTGGTAAATGTAAACTCACCGAACGTGCCAGAAAAGATGGGATCCTATTTTACTCTCACTGTATACAAAGATATGCTTTACATGGGTTATTGAATCAATTTCTAGAAAAAATGGTCATAAATAGCACTTCATCCATGAATTTTAATATGACTCTTAGTTCTAGCTTGCAATCAATTCCTATTCCCAAAAAAACTTCTGGAGAAGCATCAAATTTATTACATACAAACACTTTGATGGAGCTGCCATGGGAGGAAGCTTCATTCTCCAATCCAGATTTAGAATGGAAATATCAATATTCCTTACTTGAACATGAATTTCCCAATACAACTTCAATCTTTTGGCTTTTCAAATATTTAGCCACCTTGGAAAGAGACCACACAAAGCGAGTCACCTACAGTAAATCAAAAGATGATTTTCGAGGAAACAAGGTGATTCCAGGATATGCTGAGTCGCATGTTTTAATTAAGGATGATGCTGTGGTGAAAATGGTTAAGGAAGAAGAAAACATCGTCTGCTCTAATATAGGAAAGATTCTTAGAGGAGAGTGGAGTGGATTATCAAATAGAAGTCGATTATAGCGAGGACTATATTAATATGAAAGATGGTTCTGGTAATGTCAATGAATTCTTCTACGCTAAATGATAAACATATGAACAATGCACAATCAAGAAAATCAATCAAGAAAAAGTCTCCTTATTTTTTAGAGTCGTTAAATAAGATTAAAAAAAAAAATAGGGCCTACATTTATATTGGTTGTATCAATAAAATATTGGCTCAAGAATACAAAGACTTGTCAGGTTTAATATTTTTCATTTGCGGAACAAGTATAGGGGGTCTCATAAAGAAAAGTTTTCATATCCACGAAATTAGTTTGTTTTCCGTTTGGCAGCATAAAAGGCATGGCCTGATCTTCATTTATTCTTTCTCCAATGAAAGTATCTCGATGATTCTTTTCATAATTCCATAAAAGGATAATTTTAAGGAATGACAAATAACGCTTTGTGAGCTCGATAAACAGATTATCAATCAAAAAATAATATCAAAGATTTCGTACTTACAGCATTAAAAATAAATTCCACCTTGGTCCTAGTTTTACTATCAAGAAACCATTTCACTACAGCCCATATGCTTTTGAGTAGTATCCTAGCTAAACCACCACCATCCACCCAGACAACAACATGGTGCAAAAGACGTTCTGGATAGTGATCTTGTAGTGCTTGGATAGTAGGTTTAGATTCCCCTTTAGCTGGAACAGTGGCTCGAGCATATTTTGCAAAATCACAAATAGAAAATACTTGTTCTTGCTTTCCTTCCGATTGAAGTTCTGTACAGGCCATGGCACGTTCTAGAAGATATATTGTATGAATCAAATGATTTTTAGACATAGAATCTGGTGAAGTTCGGTGCATTTTCATGAGAATAGCTCGATTTTCTTTGTCATAGCCAGACACATAACTCTCTTGCATAAGATATTCAATTTCTACCTGATTTCGGAACTTTTCCATCATATCTTTTTCAGAATCATCCAAATCTTTTTCGTAGCATCGTCGAAGATCGTTAATTTTTAATGCCTTTTCAAAAGCATAAATGAAATTCAAATTAGACAACAGCAAATCATATTAAAATTTAAATTAGAAGCGAAATAATATCTGGTTTTCATGCGATTATTAATCTAATGAAGCTCACCTCACGCCATTTTAGTGTACTCTTCATCTTTCCAATAGCTAGGTCATCATCTCCTTTCTCTGCAACAAGGTGACGTCTAGCAAACCGTAATGCCATGTTATACCTACGGTCATCCGAAGGTTTTGATGTTGTGGATCGAGAGGCTGTGTAGTATGCATATGAAGTGCATGCTGCCTGTTCCTGTTCCTTTTCAGATAGTTTGTCCACCAATTTCTATCATTAAATGTATGAATTATGAATGAGAAAAAGAAAACAGAAGAATTCCAATTGTTTGTCATTTTATCGGCGCAAAACATTATAGATATTATGGCATTGGATCTTGTTATTGGAATGTTGAAGACAAAACCGTCGCCTTGTGTAAAGGATAAATTAATTGGTAGTCAAAAGGCGCTTACGGATTTCCTTACCTTGCACAAACTTTTCTCATTTTCATCCACGAAAGGTGGGATGGCAGCAAAGACCTTTGCTAATCGTTCTGGAGTGATTCTTGGCATATTGTTGAATACTTTAATAAATAAAAAAATAGGTATAGCGTACTTCCCTTGCTTTTTTTTTTGATTGCTTTGTTGAATCTTGAAAGTCAAATATGATTTAGGGAAAACGAACAAGAAGTTCCCAGTCCTATGTGGAAAAACATTAAGTAATAATTCTATGAATTAAAAAAAATGCCAATACGATTGATCACATTCTAATTGAAGGATGGGTTGAGTTTCTATGTCTCATATTAATAATTATGATGTTCCTCTAAGTAAGCTGATCTTTGTCTCCTAAATTATCGATCACAGCAATACAGCAGTATAGTCGCGTAGGTTTGTTAAAAACTCTCGACACGGCGTAGAATCATCTGCTGGTAACACCGAAACAAGACGTAACATACACCTGCTTCAGCTTCGACTTCGACTGCGGACTTCTACCAGCTTATTCATAACCGATCATATTAACTAAAAATGGAAGAACCTCTTGATTTAATCCGACTTTCAATAGATGAGCGAGTCTATGTTAAATGTAGGTATGACAGAGAACTTCGAGGAAAGCTTCACGTAAGTTTGACGCATTCACATGTGATTGTGGATCCGATATGTCATGTCAACTTTTCAGAGACTTATTAATTACTCATTTATTTTTCATTTGATATTATGAGTAGGCATATGATCAACATTTGAATATGGTATTGGGAGATGTAGAAGAAACGGTCACTACAAACGAAATAGACGAAGAGACAGATGAAGAAATAGTCAAAAAGGCAACCCGCAATGTTGGAATGCTTTTCGTGCGTGGAGATATAGTCGTTTTAGTTTCACCACCATTACGGACAGCATAAAAAGAATGATCAATCAAGGGGCTGGATTTCTTTCCTATATCTATTCACCTTTTACTTCGCTTCTGTTTGACTGAAAATAACTCGCGTTTACTATTCAATCCATTATATTCATATTATGAATTTTTCACTCAAAAACTTGTGATGATCTATTGAATGAGGTAAATAACATGGATAAAGTGTTCAAATTCAGAAC
>Ga0115008_10002430_pt1 | contig 15409 bp, 6 predicted proteins | sample FraStrMetagenome_FD_87164 | JGI IMG/M metagenome (GOLD analysis project Ga0115008, IMG submission 87164) | Marine eukaryotic phytoplankton communities from Arctic Ocean - Fram Strait ARC3M Metagenome | ecosystem: Environmental > Aquatic > Marine > Oceanic | place: Fram Strait | collected 2012-06-18
CTTTTTTCATTAGATTATAAAACTAATCATATTTTTGTTTACTTTTCAAACAGCTTTTATGAACTAGAAAGAGGCACTTACATCCAGCCCCTTAAAACTTTTAAAGAAGTTGGTTCAAGTCTGTTCACGTATTTGAATGCCATTGACCTTGCGCCGCTCATTGTGTGAAAACTATGAGTAAGTTGAACTATTTTTCTCTGTCTAAAAAAAGGTAAGAAAGGTCCTCAGTCGGTTGTTATTTTAGCCCCTGGGCCATATCCGCTTCCCATAGAGTGGGGTGTGGCGCTGAGGGTTTTCAAAGGTAGTAAATTCGTGTTTTCTAGGCCTTCTTTTATCGAAAAAGACGCACGTGAGCCTTCTCTTAGCGAATAACAATCACCTGATCGATCCGCTGCGCACAAGACGCTGTTTCCTTTTGACCTCTATTTCCATAACGCACTCGTAAAAAAAGGGTTTGGTACTCGAACGGAGGGTTTTGGGTTAATCGCTTTTTAAACAAGTCGCCCTGAGCGAAACCGGAAGAAAGTATGGGACCATACTCAGAAGGTTTCAAGAGACACTCAATGGAAAATAAAACTTATCTTACCGAGACAGTGAATGTCTTCTGAAGGTGTTGTTATTGTTAATTAAGAGCTGGAATCGCTTCAGCTTCGATCCTTCTTCAGAGATTATTTCTCGATTTTTCTGTTGAATAAACATTTCGTGGTTTGTTTTCAAAATTTAATTATTTGTTCACAAAGCTCAAGTTCAAGTAGAAATATTGGGCTTGAGCCAAATGTGAATTAGAGAAAATGTTTACGAGTATGTTTTTCAAATTTTATTCGAAACAAGTTGACACAGCATTTGAAGTAATTTTTTTTTATATTTTTTAAATTCATATATTTCAAATATTATAATATTATTGTGAATCAAAAAAAAATAAATAAAATTTTTCAACGAAAACCGAAAGCGTAAAACTGGAGACACTGTCAAAATGTCTCATTAAAAGTCCCAAATTAATATTTGTTCACGGCACTTTTGGAGTCACATAGTTTTCTCTTCTCCGGATATTTCGTTTGTCATGGAAGAGAATACATTCAAGAGACAACTGGGCATAATTGGCGGGATCAGTCTCGCCGCTGGTTCCACTATTGGTTCAGGGATCTTTACGAACCCAACGCTGGTGCTTGGATACACGGGATCAGTTGGGGCAAGCTTGCTTATCTGGGCAGCATGCGGAGTGAACGCAATTTTATGTGGTTTCAGCTATTTAGAAGTCGCTTTGTTAATTAGGCAATCTGGGGGTACCTACGGTAAGAGCCGTTTAATATTTATTAATATTAACACAGTCCTGTCTAAGCATATTGGTACGAGGCGTTTGGACCTGTCCCTGCATATTTTGTCTGCTGGTTTTGGTCGGTCATCGACGGCCCTGCTGGACTAGTTATTGTTGGACTGACCTTGGCGGACAACATTTTAGCGCCCTTCTACCCGGGTTGCTTTCCTCCTCAAATACTAGTTAAGATCGTCGCTTATATCGCTGTCCTCCTACTGTCTGTTTTAAATGGCTACTCAGTTGCACTGTCTAACAAGCTGCAGATCGTGACGATGGCGGGCAAGGTGCTTGTACTTTGCATGATCGGCGGCGCGGGAATTTACAATATCATCATCGGACAAACTGGAAGTCTCTCTTCAGGCTTCGAGGGGAGTTCTACAAGTGTTGCCGACTATGCCGTGGCATTCTACACGTGCATGTGGTCGTACGGTGGCTGGGAGCGAGTGTGTCAGGAAGGGTTGAAAATGCGTACAATTCCATCTCCGATCCGTTCCAACTATTTATCAGCATTTAGTCGCTTTTTTCAGCAAAGTTTGTCACAAAAAATCAAAAATCACAAGGAAAAATCAAAAATTTCTAAAAATTTCGCTCTATCGCTTCGCCCAAAAAAATTTCCGCGGATTTTGAACCCTAGTGTCAGTGCTTTGAAGAAATAAAAAATCCTAGCCGGAATATCCCGATTATTATCGGCGCCTCAATTCTCTTGACAATGATTATTTATGTGACCGTCAACATGGCTTACTTCACCGTCATGACTCCAGCCGAGTTTTTACAGTCCTCAGCAGTGGCCGTGACGTTTGGAGATAGAATGTTTGGTTCCTTTTCTTGGGTTATACCAGCTGGAATCGCATTGTTAAGTTTTGAAAGATAAAATAGTACACAAGTCTTTGCTTGCAAAACTTTCAAAAGAGTACGCTTGGCTCAATGAACGGTATCTGCTGGGCCTATTCGCGAATTCCTTTTATTGGAGCTCGGAAAAATCAGCTGCCCAAACATCTTGGGCTCATTTCTTTCACTCGTAAGACGCCACTTGTCGGCCAGACCTTTTTACTTATCATCGCCACTATAATGGTTATTCCGGAATCAACAAATATTGCTTCCCTGATTGATTACGTATCGCCGCTTACCTGGATTCTTGCTAGTGGAGTATTTGTCAGTATTTTTGTTTTTCGGATACAGGGTTGTATCTCTTTTGAATAAATATTTTCTACTAAAAATACTTAATCAAGGTGAACCCAAGAAAGCGCGACGAAAAAAGACACCAGGGAGTTTAGAGTTCCATTGGAAAGTTTGAAATATATAACTTATGACTCATGAGTCATGAGAACCCTTCTTTGAATTTATGTTTTTAATTTCTTAAAGATGTTTCAAACTAGTAAAAGATTATTCCGATTATCTGAGTTCGAGTTTTGAATATATGATATTCATAAGAAAAGCTTCAGCCTTTTCTTTTATCTTATTTTACAAAGGCGTGAACCTTCGCAAGCTTGGTCACTAACTTGGCGTCGATTTTTATTCCAATTATTATGCAGCCAAGGATCGGATTAATAATAACTCAGCGGCGAAATAATAACAAATAATTAATCCGCTTGAAGCTTGGAATACCTGATCGGAGCCGCTGTTATAGCTGCTGGATATCTGATCTACATTCCGTTTTTCTACTTTGACATCAACTTTCCTGGTTCCGACAAGATCTACGTATTTTTGCAGGTCCTTTTTGAAAGCGTTCCGAATAATTTTTCGGAGGAGAAGCTTGAGTGAAATCAACGAAGAGAAATTTTAAAACAAAATAAATTGAATAAATGTTGAAAAAATGTTTGATTTTTTAACTCTGAAAAACTTTTTATAAACGAAAATTATAAATATCTAAAACACTTGTTTATTTTGCGGCATGCAGTGAAAGATGTTCTGAATTTTTATGATTTTGAACTTTGAATTCGATCTCCGTTCTCTTCGGTGTTGCTGTCGGTAGATTCAGCCGGTGTCTGCGTTTGTTCGATTATAGTATCCTTTGAGCTTGAAGTTGTACTTCCCGCATCTGGGTCGACTTCTGGCTTTTTCAAGCTTTTCAATGAAATAACATCATCATCATGACTATCTTTCACAATATTTCCTTGTTCTGGATTTTCCTCGTCGTTTTCTTCTTTATTTGGAACAGCATCCCTGTTCAAGCAGTAGCAGTTGAGTTTAACAAGCGCCTCATTTGTCAGCCCATTTTCTTTGTAAACAAAAAAATCAATGATGAGAAGAACAATTACCAGCAAAATAATGCAGATGATAAAAATAGCTAGAGAATTTTTAAAAGTGTGTTAAGTTTGAAAATAAATACCGATTTTGTATCCCGCACTGAGTCCAAGAGATTTTGTGGATCCAACAGGTCGCACTTTAGGGATGATTTCAATCACATTCGAACGGTGCTCGAGCCCAAACTCAACAAGCGCTGCAGCACATGAATAATTTCCAGCTCGAACTGCTCCTTGATAGTGATGATGATCATCATCCGACAACATTTTCTCAGCTACAAATTATTTTAAACTTAGAATTGACAATTGTGCTTACATCTGTAAAAAGAAAAATCCGGAAGGGGCGATCCATGAGCATGGCAAACCAACTCTATAATATCGTCTTCGTAAATCTCCTCCGGGTCTTGTTCCAAAGTCAGTTCAACCGAGTCATCTTCGAGATAATAAACATTGACGTAAGCAGTATCAGCAAAATTCTGCGCCTCGCAGGTGATTGATGCATCGTCTTCGATTATGCTGAATTAAGAAATCAAGGAAGAGTATTTGAATCATATATGGATTTTAAAATACATAATCATTAATTCAGCTGCCAGGAAGGTTGTTAAATATATTTACGTGATCGTTAACATGTCGATTAGTTTTTATCTCGCCCAATTTATGAGCTATTACTCACAAAGCATTAGACTTGACTTCGTGACCATCGACGGCTAGTCTTGGCGATGGTAGCGGAAAACCATCGAAGTCGCAAGATATTTTTGTAGACTCTCCTTTTTGCAAATAGCTACAAAATTTGATAAAGTAAGTATATAGCTTCTTACTTCATTCCACGAACAAATTTCGTATTATCGAAGCTGACTTTTGCGTATGTTGTCGGATATGAGAACGAAATCGTTTCCTTTGTTGTCGCCCGATATTTTTTCAAAAACGTCGGAGGCTGGGACAAATCCGTCATCTGGATCCCCTCGCATTGGATATTTTTTCCGTGGATGTTTTTGCCTCCAAACGAGATCAATTCTTTCCCAGAAATCTGCAGCTCTGCAATGCCATTTGTCACTTGCAAAATTTTTTTGAAATCGCCAATGAGAAACGTAGCCATTTCTACGGCTGGAGAAAGATCTGTTAAATTACAGGTAGCAACAGTCTGAAGAGCGTCATCAGAGCTATCGATGGTTGCGAGGCCGGCAGTGATCTTAATTTGTCCTTCGTTCCAGACATAAAGATAAGTTGATATATCTCTTTGAAGAGTTAAAAGTGAAAACGATGACAATTCAATTAAATTTACGACTCTTTTCTTATAATATCATCGCAGCTAAAGTCAAGCTTGATTTCTTTCCCGCTGTCTGCCATATTCAATCCTTTAAAGCTGACATCAAACATCAAATCCTCAATACTCATGTTTTCTGAAGTGAGAACACAGCTTTTTATATTTCCGTTGCAGAGTCCTAACAAGACCATGTGCGAAAAGTGAATAGCGTTGCCGTTGTCGAAGCTTCGAGTAAGGACGTGACCAGACGGCGTTATATGAAACTCGGAAACCGTATCTTCATCAAAATCGACGGAGAGCCGGGAATTGAAAAGCCCGCATGTTTTCAAGCCGCCATCGACTCTGATGTTGGCGGAGATTTTGAAATCGTCGCCATCTCGGTTTAGAGAAAAACGATCTGGGAAATCTTATAAGAGATTTACAAATGAGCTTGCATAAAAAATATTTCCATTTAAAAATCAATTTCCTTTAACTTCTTCTACTGTTCTAAGCGGCTCTGGGGTCAAACTTATTTCAATTTTATCTTTAGGTCCAAAGACAGGGTCTGCTGCTACGAGTCCAAAAATTAAAATTACAGATCTTAACATTTTCTCTCAGATTATTATTAATGAATCGATTTCGAGAAATTCAAATAAGTACCAGAAGTAGCTTGGTAGGTGGCGACCAAGTCATTGCAAGGACATGACTATGCGTCCAAGATTGATGGAAGTCGCTCAATAGGCGTCAAATGATCGTAAAATGTCTTTTCTGCGATAGTCAGCCTTTCTGGTAGATTTTTGATTTAAAGAACAGTGACCTTTCTAATGTCAAAGAAGCATTTGGTATGTTTGCTGATCATAATCTGATCAGCAGATTTAAATATTGAAGACAATGTTCAACAAGAATAAAAAAATTGTTAAAAATAAGGAAAATCAAAGTCTATTGATAATAATCAGCAGAAAGTTTTTGGCAAAGTATTTCGGCCTTCTTTAGTAGTTGAATAATTTTCAGTTGTAGGGCGGATAGATTAACAATTGTGAATGCCATTCACAATTTTGGAATGCGATTAACAAAAAATCTGAAAAAAATTTAGACAGGCATTCGCTCCGCGAAAAAGGGGCAGAAGACTCCGGGAGAGAAGAATAAGTCCATTTGAGTATAGAAAAAATTTCAACTAGCGATTTTTTGCATCAAAATCGTTAATTTTTTTGGACTCGTGTGAATGGCATTCACAAAAACAGCATTGTGAGTCTATACGCCCGCCCCCTAATTTTCTGCTTGAAAAGTTTCCTAGATGGTCTTATAAATATAAGTTATATTTCATAAATGAACAGAAGTTTTGATAAACGAGGCTGTATTTCCTTTTTGGACGCCGCTTCAGGTGCGGAGCTCAAATATTTACCGAAATACTAATCTGCTGCATGGGAAGGGTATAACACTCAGTTACCAAACAATCTGCCAGAGATAAATGGGAATCGATGCAGAAATAGATACCTCCCAAGGAGGAGATATCATTCAAACGCTGAAAGATGAGATATTTTGCTCGATCTGCTGTGCAATTTTTGAGGTGAGGCTTTTTTGCATATTTTTTAGACATCTAAGCTTGTAGGATCCATTAAAATTAGACTGCTGCGATGGCCATCTTTGCAAAGTTTGCTTCGACGATGTAAAAACAAAATTTCCTTCTTGCCCACTTTGCAGAGCGTCAAATTATTCAGCGAAACCTTCGAGGCTGATGGTGTCTGTATTGAGCACGATAACTCTGAATTGCCCGGCTGAAGAATGCAACGAAAAATTTCTATACAGTCAGTTTTTAAAACATAAGGAGACTTGTGTCTTTTTGAATATGAAGACATGTGATCGATGCAATGTTAAAATGGATCTTACGGAGTTCGAAAGACATTTTGCCTGCATTGAGGTCTTGCTCAAGAACATCGAGGAAATCCAGAAGAAGAACGAATGCCAAAAGAAGTCTTTTAAAGAATTACATGCAAAGCATGTGAAGATACTCCAAGAAAATAAAGTTAATGCATCGAGTGTCAAGTCGCTAAATATCTCCTTGAATAGAAGTAATGAAATGATCAGACAACTCCAACTTGCAAATGATGACAAAGCGGCACAACTTCATCAGCTTCAGTACCATAATCATACTGGTGGTGCTCAAAACAGTTTTTTGGCTGCAGAGAATGAAAAACTTCAGAAAAATTTGAAAGATATGAGTATTCAGATGACAAAACTTAAAAATGAGCACCATGTAACCACTTACAGTATGAAAGAAGAAAATCGCATGCTCAGAAATACTGTTAACGAAAACGTCGCCACACACAAAAGAGGTCAAGAGTTCCTTGCAGCAGAAAATGATAAGTTTAAAAACTCAGTTAAAGATTTGAATGCAAGAATCAGCAAACTTCAGAGGGATCATCATTCAGCTTCTTTTAACACAAAAGAAGAAAATCGAATACTGCAGAATAAGGCAAACGAAACCGCTGCACAGCTAAAAAAGACAAAGGACACACTTCAGAATCAATCTAACAGAATCAAGAAGATGGAAGCTGAGGCGAAAAAATCTAATGAGCAAAAGAAAAATACTACTGCGGCAAAAAAGAAAGCAGATGAATCCCTGAAAAAATTACAGACTGAAATGAAAGAACTCCGAAGCAACTATGATCATTTGAGTGACCTTTTTTGCCAAGGTAATGACACAGATAATTGCAAAAGCTGTAAGTCTGGAGCGATTCTAAGTCTTCTTCCACAAACACAAATTGATCAGGAGAAAATCTTTAATGAGAAGATAAAGAACTTAGAGAATTTACTTGCGAATGCGACAAGAACCGTCGAACAACAGCGTGAGCAGCATAAACAGGCGAAAAAAGAGCTTGAAGAGAGGATCACTCAATCATACGCATGCAAGATAGCTGGCTTGGAAGCAGCTCTTAAGAACAAAGTTAACCCTTCAGCGGACTCACTTGAAAAAGTCAGTTCCGAAAACAGTACTTTACAATACGAGATTCTTGAGTTACAAAAACAACTCGAATCATGTGAAAAAGGAGGGAATAAAAATAGTAGTAGAAGAAAACTAAAGAGTCCTGTTCATACAATTTTTTATTTCAAAGAGCAAGAATATTTAAAAGAAGTTGAAAAATCTCAGTACAAGCAACTCTGCGATGAACAGCAAGAAAAAGAAAAATTACTTGCTGAAGCAAATATGAAGGTAAAAGTTGAAATTTTATCTTTTTTGTTTTTTTCATAAGAAAATAAATTTTCATAAGGTGGCAGATATGAAAAAGCAAATCGATGACAAAAATGATCAAATCGCAGAATTATTATTCCTCTTTCTTCAGACAATTCCTCCGAAATCACAAAGCTCAAGAATGAAATAGCGCGCGTCGAGCAGTCTGCTAATCTCTACTTTCAGATGTACGAAAAAGAAAGAAAAATAAATCAGGTATGAACATGTCAGATCCGTGAAAAGTGGACTTTAAGTTATTATAGCGATTTCGCGTGGGTTAATTTACTTCGGGTAATATTTAGTTGTTCAAATTTTTTCAGACTACTAACAAAAATTCTATGATTATTCGCCTAATGATTTTCTATGGTTAATTTAACATCATTATTTAAGTGTCGATCTGAAGAAAAACCCGGACTTTTTGGACTCTTCAAACGAAAATAAATTGAAACACACTAATATTCATGGATTTTTAAACATTTATTCATTTGACTTATCAAACAGTTGTTCACGTTCAGTATGTACAGAAAGATTGGTGCCCGGCTTTCTTACAATCCGGGCAAGCAGAGCTTGTTAAATATGTAGAAATTCTTTTGTGGCAATGATGAAGAGGAGCAAAAATTGTAAAAAGCAATATGCCGCACATATCTTTTTTGTTGTTATTTTTGTTTAAATTGTTACCTTGTCGAGGGCTCATGCAAATAGAACGTGCCGTAACTTACAAACCTATGTGCAAGCCTAATAGGCTGGGCACGTTTTCTTGATTGAGTGATCAGCGCAGCATTGTTTCTTTAAAGAGTTGAAGATGTACTTGGGTCCATCGTCGGGGCCGCAGCATTCTGGTCTGTCAAGGGTTAAAAGTTTCATTTCTATTTGCGATCGAAAAGCTAAAGATTTTGTGATGATGGTAAAATATTGATGCTCGTATTGGTTAGCAGGCGATTGTTTACTCTCCAACAAAAATTAAAACTGAGACTTGTTTTGAAAATGAAGTTATTATCGAATGAATCTTGATTCTATGTATTCTAAGACCCGTTCCTTGAGCTTCCTGATCCCTTCTCGCAGCTTTCTTCTGGATTCCATCCGGTCGTGCTGTAGAACAAGTGGTAATCGGGGTTGAAAACACTCACCAAATCTTCAGTGAGCTAAAAAAAAAGTCAGCGTGTTAGAATCTGATACGGTATCTTGTTCAAGAGAATCCGTTCCGCAGTACTGAGGAACCTTTAGCTGTCAACTTTAGCAATAACAAAGATGCTGATAGACATCTAACGAGGTTGAATTGTACCCCAACGAATAATTACGGAGTCAGTTTGAATACAAAACAGCTCATTTGTGACAAGATATCCGCTTTTATCTTCGACTTAGAGATATTTTGGCCAACTGATTATATTTAATATGAGATAAATTGAATAAACAGTCTGTTCGACAAAAAACAACGCTTCACTTACCTTTTTAGCAAAGTCCAAATCGCACTCGCAAAGCGCTCTGGCGCAAGTTCCAACCGCGTTTTCGCAGTAAGCTTCCTTGTTTCTGCTTTTCACGCTCCAGTTATACTTGACGAACTCGCCGATGCACTCCTTAACGATCTAATTTAGTATCATTGACTTAACGCTGCACGAAATTGCACGTTTATGCGCTTTCCGCGAAGGGGTTAAATGATGCTCATTTTTAGTGAAAATTTTATAAAGTTCAGTTAGATCCGCTTATAAGAAGCTGAGTTGACGGTTTAACGTAACGTTTAATTAATCCAATAAGCGAAGGTCGAAACGTTATGTATCATAAATACACTCGCAAATTTTGAAAAAGAATGGATTCACCGAAAACGCCCAGGACTGGATGTGTTGGGTGAAAACTCGAGTTCTCGTAATTTCGACCACGTTGTTTAGAAGATTAAGTTATACTAAATCAAGTGACTTTTGATTAAGAAAAGGCAACACTCAGCGAATATTTATTATCTCTGGCGGCTTGGCGCGTAGACAGTGCGCGCGAAGGGCGGGAATTTCTGGAATAATGATTTTTTTTTAAAAAGGACAAATTTCTTTAACTGAATTTGGACTACAAATAAGCTCAGGAAAACGATTGGAAAATATTCGGAGACCGTGAATATGATTCGAAGACCGTGAATATGATTCGAAGACCGTGAATATGATTCGAAGACCGTGAATATGATTCGAAGACAAAATATTTGGCTAAAGTGACGGAATTTATTTTATGACATATTTGACCCAATAAATTATAAAATGGTTAAAATGAGACTATTAAAAACACCTAGCCTCTCTTCTGTATAAAAAATAGGAAAATGTTTGCATAACGCGGCCAGATCTGGAGTACAACAGTGGCTTTGACAAGTACTTACGGATCCGAATTCCTTTCGAACACACTTCTGGCACTGTTTGTATTTGTGGCATTGGACATCAAGTCCGTCAATTGGTTTTCCGTGTCCCATGTCGCTCATCGGCCGATCGCCTGAAATTTGATATAGTTAAATTTCGCATTTTCTGTATTTCGTTTTTATCCTTTACAATTTGCTTTTTCAATGGTTTTTCAAAAATTTCTTCGTCGCAAAATAAACTCTGCGACGTTTCTTCAGCCAAAAAGCAGGTGCTCAGGAACGCTGATAACACGTGAAGAAAAACTAGCACGGCTTTTACGTAACGTTTCTGCGTAAAATACTCGATCCGATATTCAAAAAGTATTGACACTCAAGCATCATATTTTCTTGTAAGAAGATTTGTGACGTGAAATGTGAACAACAACAATTTAAAAAAGTGTAATTATTTATTTCATAAATAAGATATTTTTATGAACCAAAATCCGCTACCATGAACTCAAAATTTATCGATTTGAGGAACTTTAAATAGTGACTTTGCTTGTTGGGCGTTTTCGGATTATTTTGTTTAATTGACGATACACACAAAACATCGACAGAATTAATTGAATAGCCCTCACGGTTTTTTCCCGTTACGCTTATTTTGAGAATGGATAAATCATGCAATTAAACATAATCTTATCTTTCTACATAAAACTTGACAATTTGTTTCTGCATAAACGCGCCTCGGCTATTCAACCTGGGGTTCTATTCCTCACGATGCGATTTTTTCGCAGATCTTTATCAAGCGTTCAAGGGTTGAAATGCTTCCTTACCAAGAATGAGACACTGGCAGCCGTACGCCCAATATTTTCGTTCATCAAACTCCGGATTGTAGTTTTTTACCATCTTCAGCAAATCGTTATATCGTCTAAAATAGTGATGATTTCAAATTATAACGCGATAATTGGTGCTACAAGTGTTGCACTTTTGCACCTTGTACGACGGAAATACAAGTTGTGAAAACACAGCATGAACTAGCGGCTATGATAATTATATCATAAAAACTAGATTCATAACGGCTTACGGTTTTAAGTTGGCGAGGTGAAAAAAATTGTTTGCGAGCAAAATTGTTCGCGCCAAAAATCGAAATATGAGATTTGAGAGGAATTTAAGTAGAGAACTAATTGGTCATTTTACGCGCAAGGGTTAACATTGACGAAAGCCGGTCTATTTATCCAAGAACTTTAACGATATCAATAAGAGTCTTATGGTCAGACTTGCGTCAGATTTTGACAGTTTTGAACAACAGAAATAGTATCACTGTTAAATATGCGGCTTTTTAATCTGATAGACATTAAAGTTTTAAATTCTAACGAGATTAACGTCCATGAATCAATTCAGAATATGCACCACTGAATTTATTTTACCTTGCACCGAGCTGAGTTTCTTCGGTTTGATCGGCTTGGAAATTTCTCTGAGCCAAAGCGACGGCGACAATGCTGTTGAAAACCTTCATTGATCTGTTTTACTTGTTGTAAGTTGTCTTCAAAGATGGAAAATTGTAATAAGTTGTTCGAAAGTCGTGTTGAATCTCAAAAATCTACTCCAGGAAACTTATCGTTAGCTGCCGGAAAATGAACGAAAATTAAAATTTTAGAAAATTTATGAATTTGAATCGTTAAAAATTTTCACGATAATATAAATTAGCGCAAAAAGGGATCAAGGTGGCGATAGTGCGCCGCGCTGCGCTGCTCAACAGCGCCGTTCCGAGTTTTTCATGAAAACCGATTTATGCTGAGTCGAGATTCTGAAATTTTTACGGTTATTTTTCTGTATATTTTGGTTATTTTTCTTTCAAAAAATATTTTTTTTTTGAAAAGCATAATCTTTTACCATAAATGAGTTTTTCTTATTCATTTTGTAAAAATTCATGCTACCCCTTATGCTAAGGGCTAAAGCTACGCAAAAATGAAAAAAATGCCTAATTTTCTGCTGGTCTTGGGGTCCATAAGTTTGGGGTCAAAAAAGATTTTTAATCCTACAACGGATTTGTCAACCTAATCAAGTCAAAAGGGTTGTTATCAGCATAAATTAAGTTGAGTCGTTTTCAGTGAAACAAAACAGCGCATGTCGGCACCTCAGATGTTCATCACTTTTTTTAAATATTATCTGACGGTTCTTGTAAATGGTGTTATATCATAAAATAAAGACGTAGTAGCTAATCGAAATCCAAGAGCGGTAATTTTATTCTCCTGGTGTAACCGATTTGGGGAAGTTGGTGGCGGATCAGAAAGGATCATCTGCTATTTTTTGGGAGAAGAAAAACACCGCTTCGCGGAAGATCACACTCGCCCTGCCACTTTTTAATGCTATTATATATTTACGCAGAAATTTAGATACTCTCAAATGTCCAAAAAATCAGCGACGCAACGTGTTATCATTTCAGTCTGACGCGGCACTTTGCAGAGTTTTTTCTTCCAAATTTTGGAAGCTGAGTGCAATCAAAATCGAAGCGTAAAGGAGTGTCAAAAAAGACATTTTTTAGTTTTTTACGAAAATAAAAAAAATCTTTGATTTCAAATGCTGTATTTTAACTCTTCAACGATAATAACAAAATAATTATTAATTTTATCATGTGATTTATTAGATTTTTAGCAGTTCTTTTACAATCTAAATTAAAGGTGAAAGACCTGGGTGTGGCGTGTAATTTCAGAAACTTTCAAGAATTATGATCATAGCAGGTTTAATTTGAACCGTTAATTGCCCCGTGCGAGTGTTGTTTATATTTCCTTGATAATCAACACCGTCGGAACCAGCAGCACAAAATATTGCTGGTTTTGGTATACGAATTAAAAGCATAAGCACGCGTTTTCAGCTTATGTAAATATCAGAGAATAATTATCTGAGAATCAGAAATGATATAATAGTTCTAGCTTCGCTACGTATAAAACGTAGAAATTTACAGTGTAGCGATTTTAAGCAAAAAGGTCAAATTGCCGACAATCAAAGGAATATGAAAAGGATTAATGCAGATAACGCATTTCTAATCCTTTGATAAGTCTTTTTGGAAAGTGAGTGATAACAGGATCAGTCGAAAGAAAATAAATCGTGACAAAATACAACTTGCATCAAAATAAAGCTGGAAAAAAAATTCAATTAAATTTTCAGGTGGTTTATACTTACGACCCGGAAACATGTTATTTTGGTCTTTTATAGTAATTCTTAAAAATTAAATTTTTGACTTATGGAAGCGAAAAAAAGTTGAAGACCCCCCAAAATAAATTTGAGGTTACCTAGAGTCTCTTTTCTCACTACAAGCCTCGCAAAAAATTGTGCGGTTCTGCTGCATTATATTAATAAAATAAATAAAAAGAACAATGTTTATGACAAATCAACAAAACTTGTCCGAAAGTACTGCGTTTGTTGTTGCATAATTAAAGAGTGAAACGTGATCAATAATCATGCAATTGGCGTTATTGGAATAAGATTATTTTTTATTTTGCACTGTCAGAGCAATTCGCGAGTTGCATGAGACACCAAACAATGGCGCGAAATGTCTTTAGCTCAACTGAAGATGTTTCCCGAATACATGAGCGTTTATTGTTACGACAGAAGAGCACTTTAAAAATCGAGAATAACGGCATCGGAGCGTATTTAGTATATAGCTGCGAGTTTTGATTTGATTTTTTTGAAATCAAAACTCGATTTGAAATTGAATTTTTATGTCACTTCCGCGAACGCTCAATAAAAATATAAATATAAACTTTTCGTGTTATCTAAAAACTCAATCCATTTGATGACATTCAGTCTACATTCGAAAGAGTTGCTTTCTCATTTTTGCGGTTAGCTTCTGCTGTGGCTTCCACAAGTCCCTGGACCACATAATGACGAGTTTCGAAATAGGCCGTTACCAAAAAATATTCATGAAATTATGCTGCTCGACTTAAACTGGCGAGGGGGCGATTTCAAACCCGTCAGAAAAATGGTAATGCCAGCTCAGTCTGCGGCGAGTTAGTGTCCAGCGCCGGTCGGCCATAAAGGGAAGAACAGGTTTTTTATAATTGTCTTTTTATTGCATTAGAACGTGCCACTTGTTCATGATTTGTGTCAGACGCTGATGCAATATGAGGTAAGTTTCTTTTAACCTGTCTTACTTAGTTTCAATCAGCCTCAGTAGTCCTTAATTACGCCCTGAAATTTTCATTTATGTCTGGACAGAAAGATAAAGACGAAAGACTAGGTAGCAATCGATAATATGACGCTAAAATTCGACATTTTGATGAGCATTTGTGACGTTTTCTGGTACGCCTATCTAAACACGGAGAGTTCCTCAGACTTAAACCGGTTGAAGAACTAGCCCAGAACCCTAAAAAGGCCGATTAATTTTTTGCTGTAGTTAAATGAACGTTGTGAATAAGTTTTAAATTAGTTAGATAATTCGAACTTTTTCGGAATGAGAAAATTTTAAATCAGTCTTAATCTTGTTTTTACTCAAAAGTGGGAGAGAGGATCTCTTACGAGCTTAATCACTGGCTCTTGTAGAAATTGCGATTTAATTTAGAAAATTACGAGACTATAGTAACCCTGCCAAATCAGCAAAACGATAAATTTTATAGAATCAAATTAATGCATATTTAGACGTGAAAATTGGGCTCTTAACGGCGCCTGGTTAGAACACTTGATTCCTATTAATTTTTTCACTTCAGCACGAGTTATGCATCAGATAATATAATTCGCATCGCTTAAGTGGCTTACAGAGGCTTTTAGAGAACGAGCTGGTCTTCGGAAAAGGATAAACTGTGACAGTAGGAAATCTGTTCGTGCTTCTAAAATATAAGAAAAACAATTTGTCTTGTCTAAAGATGCCCTAATCGCCAATTAACAAGCCCGTTTTACGTCAACAACGATAATGGTAAGACCCCAAGATAAGGCTACTGCTCGTGCTTCCGTGAGAGGGTTGGATCAAGTTCAGCCCCTTTCGATTGACAGTTGGGAGCACCATTAGAAGAGCAATTACAGAAGCAAATTAATGCAGCTCAAGATGACGGAGCGCACTTTGTCGCGGCGCGAA
>Ga0115008_10002431_pt1 | contig 15409 bp, 20 predicted proteins | sample FraStrMetagenome_FD_87164 | JGI IMG/M metagenome (GOLD analysis project Ga0115008, IMG submission 87164) | Marine eukaryotic phytoplankton communities from Arctic Ocean - Fram Strait ARC3M Metagenome | ecosystem: Environmental > Aquatic > Marine > Oceanic | place: Fram Strait | collected...
GTGATGGAATGCCCAGAGATTGGGGAACACAGCGAGCTTTAGTTAGTGCTAGAGAAAAGTTAGACAAGTTAGAAGAATTAAAACAAAAATCAAATCAACTAATAGATGATCAAGATCAAAGAATTAATTATTTAGAAGGGGCATTATGTGCCCTTCTTACTGAAATACATAAACATCCTATTGGTCCTGAATTCGTTAAAGATGCTAGTGCTAACGGTCAAGTAGATATTGATTCTTTTTGGGAGAAGCATAAGTCTAGGGATGCCCGAAGATTGCTAGACTCAGTTAATCAAAACTACTCAAAACATGAAATTACCATGTTAAAAGAAATTATTAAGGGGATAGAATAATGGATGGAATATCAGTTAAATTATTAAGCAGTGATGCTTCAGATCAATCAGTAGTTAATGCTGCTAGAGTATCCTTTGATGGTCAAGGTAATGATTGGCATAGCATCCCTGAAGATTATAAAAATGATCCAGTAAAGCTAATTAACTATCTAGCTAAACATGCACATACTAGTCCTTTTAGGCATAATAGCTTTACTCTTAGATGTAAGGCTCCAGTGTTTATTGCTAGACAACTAGGAAAGCACCAAACAGGCTTATCTTGGAACGAAGTCAGTAGACGATATGTTGATAAAGATTTTGAATTTCATCTGCCTGATGAATGGCGTAGTCGTCCTGAAGGTAGTTTGAAGCAAGGTAGTGGTGAAGCAAAAGAATTTTTTGTAACTAACCTTTTAACAGGGGAAAGAATGCAATACCATTTTGCTTATCAAGATTATGTTGCCTTAGCTATTGAACAATATGACCAAGCCATTGAAGCAGGAATTGCTCCTGAACAAGCACGTATGATTCTACCTCAGTCAATGGTAGTTGAGTGGGTATGGACAGGTAACCTGATGAGCTTCGCTCATTTGTATAATCTAAGAATCAAGTCTAATGCTCAGGTAGAATGTCAGGAATTTGCTAAAGAGTTACATAAAGCAATTGCTCATGTAATGCCTGTAAGTTGGAACGCTTTAACTAAACAAGGATTTAATAATGTTTAAAAAAGAAGTAAAGATAACCTGTAACTGTAATGATATAGAAGAAATAATTCTTGAAGAGTACGGTCACCAGTACGAGATTATGCCTATGGAAGAAGTAGGTTCAAGTCAGTATGCTGCGGTTTATGAAGTTGATGTAAGTCAGGGTGAACTTGATAAATATGCACAAGGTTACATTGATAATCTAAAACAAGGTAAACCTGACCAGTTTTGTTTAGGGGATATCATGCAAGACCTTTGTAACAAGGGTAAACTTGAAGCAGGTAGTTATATCATAGATGTAAGTTGGTAACAAGGAGAATAATAATGAGAAATTTTGGTTATGGAATAATTGCAATAGTTGGAATAATTGCAGCTATTGCGTCATGGGTATTTGGAATAGGTTTTACAGTAACATTAGGAGCATTTTTGTTAAAATCATTAGGAGTAGCTGCACTAAATCAAGTTACTTTTGGTATGGCTCTTAAATTCTTAGTTGGAAGTATTGTTACTCAATTAGTTGCAATTACAGCTAGTATATCTCTAACTAAAAGAAGCAACTAGTGGAAGAGGTATTATATAAAGCTCAGGGATGTAAACCTTGTGAAAATATAGCTTTGTATATTGATAAAGCTAATATTTCAGTTAATACAAAAGAACTTTCTTTTGAAGAATTAAGGAAAGGGGAATACCCTTTCAAAACTGTACCTAGTTTAGTACTTGGAGATGGTTCAGTCATCTCTGGGTTCCCTCAAATTAGGTTATACCTAAGCAAAAAGGATAAAAAATGAATACACAGTTTCAAGAAGAACCTTTAGAGGCAGAACCGTTTCTAGAGAAATCTTTAAAACGTAAAGACCGAAGAAATCAATCTGCTAAAGCTAGACAAAAACGAGAGTATCGTAATAGTAAGCTTGAAAGAGAATATGAAGATGGTTTCGGAGGCAACTTCAACTAGGAGGTAGTATGAGTAGTGCTAAAAAGTTAAATAGAAAAGAAAGACGTAATGAAATGTTTGGAAGAAAGGATAACAATAATGTTAGTCAAATATCCCAACAACGTTCTTTAAAACGTCCTGAAATTGAAATAGAAGCTTTAAACGATAAGCAGGAGGATTACTTATTTAGCCTGTATGGCGATCCTTGCGTTGTATGTACTGGTTCAGCTGGTACTGGTAAGACATTTTTAGCAGCTTCTGTAGCAGCTAAAGACTTATCAGAACGTAGAATCAAACGTATCATATTAAGTAGAGCTAATATTGCAACAGGTAAGTCTTTAGGGGCATTTCCTGGAACAGTAGAAGAAAAGATGGCACCTTGGCTTCTACCTATAACGGACGTACTACGAAAACAATTAGGAGAAGGATTTTATAGTCACGCAGTAAAAACAAAGTCTATTGAAATTCAACCATTAGAAACTATACGTGGTCGTTCATTCGATGATGCAATAGTTCTTATGGATGAAGCTCAACAACTAACCAAGGATGAATTAAAAGCAATATGTACTCGTATAGGTAATAACTCTAAGTTATTCCTTATGGGGGATAGAGCTCAACGTGATGTTAAAACAGATGGTTTACTTTGGTTAAATAACCTTATTGACAACCATGACTTACCTATTTCAACACATTCATTTACAAGTGATGACATAGTACGTAGCGGTCTATGTAAAACATTTGTTAAAGCATTTGAAGCAGAATAATGACTACAATCGCGTATGATACTAAAACGCTAGTATCAGATAGTCGTTCATCATTAGGGGATATGATTTATGAAGAAGACTCACAAAAAATATTTCCAAACGTAGGACCTTTTGCTGTTGTAGGTATTTCTGGCTCATATCAAGATGCTATGGATATCATAAAAGTAATCTCTAGTTACACTCAAGTAGACCACATTAGAAGTATTCCTTTTGAAGAACTAGGACAAGCATCTTTATTAGGTGTTACTTTTGATGGTGAGTTATGGAGTTATGCAGGTGACCAAAGTTGTCAACTAAGGGAAGATAAACCCTTTGCTATAGGTTCGGGTACTCAATTTGCTTTGGCTGCATTGGACTTAGGCAAAACTGCTGAAGAAGCAGTAATTTATGCCAGTACGAGAGATATGTTTACTAATGACGTAATACAACGTGCTGAACTTATTCCAGAAACGGAGGAAAAAGATGATAAAGACAGTGACTAAACGTAATGGTTCCAGTCAACCTTTTGATCCAGATAAATTAAATAAGTGGGCTCAGTATGCCACTAAACATGGTGTATCTTGGTCAGAGTTGGCAAAGGAAACATATAAACGGTTAGTAGAAGGTAGTTCAACTGAAGACATTCAGGAAACTATGATTAAAGTGTGTCTGTCAAAAGAAGATATAAAATGGTCTAGGGTAGCAGCAAGGTTAGAATTTGCTACTATCCGTTCAGGGATGAAGACTGTATTAGGTTTTCAAGATAGAACAGAATTCAAAACAATATTTGAAACAATGATTGATTTTGGATATTGGGATAAAGATACAATGCCTACCTATAACCCTATTTGGGAAGATTGGTACGAAGAAGTATTTGATAACCGATTAGAATTCTGGCAAATAAAACAGTGGAATGAGAAATATGCTATTAAAGAACAAAATAGTATTATTGAAACTCCACATATTGGTGCAATGGGCATCGGCTTGGCAATACATGGAGATACTGAAAATGCGTTCAACCTTGCAAAAGCTATTATTAGAGGCAAAATTAATTTGCCCACACCTGTCCTCAATGGATGCCGTAATGGTGACTTTGATGGGATCAGTTGTTGTGTCATTACTGGTGGAGATTCTGTAGAGTCTATTGAGGTAGCTAAACATATCTCAACTAGAATGACAGCAAAGAAAGCTGGTATTGGTATTGAATATCGAACCAGAAGTAAAGGTGCTCCTGTTAAAGGAGGTAGAGTTAAGCATTTAGGCAAAACACCTATATATGCTGCAGTAGATAAAGCAGTTAAGATGTTTACTCAAGTAACTCGTGGTGGTTCAGCTACTATGACTTACACTGCACATGACCCAGAGATCAAAGAGTTATTATTACTGAAGTCTCAACGTACACCTGAGAACAGACGTATTGATAAACTTGATTACTCTTTTGCGTATAATGAAGCATTCTTAGAAGCTGTTATACATAATACAGAGTGGAGATTGTACGATTACTTACTGGCTCGTCCTATGTATGATAATTTCCATTTACCTGCTGATGAGTATAATGGTCTTGCTTTATTACATACTCCTTCTAGTACTATCAATGCTAGAGAGTTACTTAAAGTATACTTAACTACTAGAGGTGAAACAGGCAGGGTATATTGCTTTAATGTAACCAGAGCCAATGAACATACTCCTTTCATTGACACTATTACGTTATCAAACTTATGTCAGGAAATTGCATTACCTACTAAAGCATATACAGATATGAATGACTTATATGGTTATTCCTCTACTGGTGAGACTGCATTCTGCAGTTTGTCAGCGTTTAATGTAGATAAAGTAGAGCACCATGAATACGAAGATTTAGCCAAATTAGGTGTATATACTATTAATATCCTTATAGATAAAGCTCCTATGATGACCCCTTCTATGAAGGAAAGTATTCAAAGAAGACGTTCTATAGGCATAGGTATTACAGGTTTAGCTGGTGCTTTATATAATGCAGGACTAGACTATGACCACCCTGATGCTGTACAATTTGTAAGCGATATTGCTGAGAAACATGCATTCTATTTATACAAAGCCTCTATTGAATACGCTTTGATTAATAATTGCTATTGTGACGGTATAGATAATTCATGGTTACCAATTGATACACGTAAAGCTAGTACACAGCTTAACTTAGATTGGGAATCATTACGTTATAAAAATAGAGCAAACTCTGTATTGGTAGCACATATGCCTACAGAATCTTCTGCTGTATTTTCAGATGCAACTAATGGTCTGTATCCTGTTCGCAGCCGTATTACCGAAAAGCTTAGTCGTAAGGGTAAGGTTCAATATATTGCTCCAAGAGGTAACTATAAGTTAGCTTGGGAACATAACAATAATACACTTGCTGAGATATATGGAGTCGTTCAAGACTTCTCTGATCAAGGTATTAGCTGTGATTATTATGTTGTACCGAGTAAATTCCCTGAAGGCAAAGTACCTCTGACCCAGTTAGTAAAAGAGTGGGTTGTTCAAGCCAGGTTTGGCAATAAGTCGATGTACTACACAAACACAAATGACTACACTGGTGGTTCTATGCAGGACCAAGTTGAACTAGTGGAGGAAGATGATGGATGTTCTAGTGGTGCATGTAAATTGTAAGGAGTAGCATGTCAGGTTTTAATAAGAATAATACAGGACATACTAAAGGATATCCCCTATTTTTAGGGGATGACTTAGGTATTATTGATACAATTAATGTCCAGTATCCTCAGTTGGAAGAACTATACCAACTACAAGTGTCTCAGCTTTGGAATGAATTTGAGATTGATTTAACTCAGGACAGAATGGATATGCTGTCAGTACCTAAAGGTACAACTGATTTGATGAAAGAAACTATCATGTGGCAAACAGCTGCTGATAGTATGGCTGCAAAATCTATATTAGAAAGTCTAGGTAAGTATATTACTAATAGTGAATGCTTGAACTTGACGACCATTTGGTCGTTCTTTGAAGTCATTCATGCTAGGACGTACTCACATATAATTAAACAAACATTTGCTGATGCAAACGATATGATTGAAGAGTTATATAACAATGTAGCTGTAAACGACAGATTAGAAGTAATTCGCCAAACTTTTGAAGATATGGAAAATGTGTCAGATGATTCCAGTGACTTAGTTAAACGCTGTGCAATATTAAACACATTAACTGCAATATTAGGTTTAGAGTCAGTGGCATTTATGTCTTCGTTTGCTATTACTTTTGGAATTACAGAAACAAAAGTATTTCAAGGGATAGGTCAATTAGTAAAACTAATATGTAGAGATGAAGTACTCCATACCCGTATGGCTTACGAACTCATTAAAATATTATTTAAAGATCCTGAATGGGAAGAAGCTATTAAAAAAACTATTTCAAGTAGAACTAGAATATTAGATTCACTGGTTCAACAAGAAATGGATTGGGCAGATTCACTATTTACAGGAGAACGTAAAGTTATTGGATTAAATGCTGAATTACTTAAAGAATATACTTTATATATGGCTAAACCTGTATATCAAGTACAAAACTTAACAATGGAACTTGAATTGTTAGCAGCAGTTCCTGCTGTTAATCCCCTTCCTTATATGGAATCTTATATTGATTCAAGTAAGGTACAGGCAGCAGCGCAAGAAATCCAATTAACAAACTACAATATAGGTGCAATCTCAGATGATAATCTAGATGACCTTGATTTAACACTTTAGGAGAAAACTTTGGAAAAAGTAACACAACGTAAACATATGCAGCAAATGGTAGAATTTGCTATTAACCCAAAAGCTTTAGTATTTGTAAAACTTGATCCAGTAGGTAAAACGGACTTTTATGTATTAACAGAAAATCCTATTTGGTTAGATAAACGTGAGTATAAAATTCGAGATGATATGACTTTAAAAGAAGCCATTCAAGACCGTACTGAAACTCTCCGCTTATTGCAGGAAGCTAAAGAAGCTCAAGAAACTTTAGAACAGTATGGGTAAATACGACAGACCTACACCATCAGGGGAAACGATGGATGTATATGATGTCTTAGAAGCGTTTAAAGTTACATGTCCTGCATTACAACATTTAATTAAGAAAGGTCTTTGTGCTGGTTTAAGAGGACACAAAGATATCATGGAAGATTTACGTGATATCGAAAGCTCTGCAGCCAGTGCAGTTAGATTAGAATTAAGGAGAGATAATGGCAGCTAAATACTCAAATGTAAATAATATCAGTCTGCCTATGGCAGTTTGGTTAGCACGTGATGAGTATCAACATGACCCTAGAACAAATGTTATTAGCGTGACTTCTTTATTGAAGTCCGTTAGACAGACAGTTTTATCTTCTAGGGTCAACCCTTCAGAGGGCATAATGTTAGAAGACATATCTAACAGACTAGCTTCAAGAATAGGTACATCATTACATAACTCAATCGAATTAGCTTGGACTGAGAATGCTGCACAAGCATTGCTTGACTTAGGTTACCCTAAGAGAGCAGTAAATAGGGTATTAATAAACCCTGAACCAGAAGAAGTTGATGAAGATTCAATACCTTTGTACTTTGAAAAACGTACAGAGAAACAAGTAGGTAACTGGATTATCTCAGGTCAGTTTGACATGATATATGACCATGAGGTTATGGATATTAAATCCACTTCAGTATTCACCTACATTAACCGAACCAATGACTTAAAGTACTCTCAACAAGGGAGTCTATATCGTTGGTTAAACCCTGACTTGATTAAGAAAGATAGTATGTCTATTCAATTCATATTCAAGGATTGGAACAAGAACATGGTTAAGAATGATACTAGGTATCCCCCTCTACCTGTGCTTCAGCATAGTGTGCCTCTTATGTCAGTTGCTCAAACTGATTTATTTGTAATAAGTAAGACAGCAGAAATAGATAAATATCTTCATGCAAATGAAAGTGATATTCCCTATTGTACTGATGAAGACTTATGGAGAAGGGAAGCCCAGTTTAAATATTATTCTAAACCCGATGCTAAAAGAGCCAGTAAGAACTTTGATAATATGGCAGATGCTCAATTGCATTTAGCTAACAAAGGAACAGGTGAGATTCGTGAAGTTAAATCACAACCTACAGCTTGTTTATACTGTTCAGCATCACAGAACTGTTCTCAATATAAGGGTTTTATAACCAGTGGAGAATTAAAGTAAATGGAAATAGTAAATGAGTCTTTCCCTAGAGGAAATAAATTTTATGAAATTTCTGAAAAATTTCATGAAAATGCTAGTAAAGTGTTTTCATTAGAAATGTATAATGCAGTCAGATTTATATCTGAAAATAGTCCTAAAGGGGAGGGGGTATTAAATCGCAATGGATGCAATGCTTTTATTAATAGTTGTGTAAAATTATCAGATGATAAATTTCCTAAATTTAAAGTTAATTATTCCTCATTTTTTAGTGCACTTAGTGAATATATTACGGTAAATATTAAGCAACGAAAATCTGAATATCAAACTATGCGAAGAATTTCACATTTATGTCCTAGTGACATGCCTTACTATAAAGATATGGTTGTGCAATGGGATGATATACGTAAAGGATTTATATTATATGATATCCCTTATGAAGGAGAGATGGTAACTGTACCTAAGTCTGGTATTAGTAAAGCTATCACTGAACAGCTAAAAGATATAGTAGCTGAAACAGGTATGTTTGAAATATTAGGGGAAAGTCTTTATATTTCATATAATGAAACTAATCTTAGTCAAATTGAGGGAGATAAAGAATTTTGTAACTCTTTTGAAGATTTGTTAGAAGGGGCACAAACTTATGAACAGACATGTAAAATAGCTGTATTAAGTGGAGCATATTATACTAACTATTGTTCTGATAAAGCTAGAGAAGTTAGTAAATTACCCTATGACCACCCTGATAAACAAAAATACTATAAATTAGTAAAGAAGACTAAATCAAAACCTAAAATATCTACAGTTACTCGTCAAAAACTGTTATTCAAATATGGTGGAACTCGCTTACCTGATAACTATATGGACTGGTTCGATGGCTAGTGAGGCGCTGCCTCTGTAATACATTCAATTAATAAAGGAGATGTTAATGTTAAAACCGTTAGAGGAACTGGAGTATCATCCGACCTCTGCTAAGATTGTAAAAATACTAAGAGCTAAAACACAGAACACAGAGTCTGATTTATACTTTCATGTATTGAATGCTTTCTTCTTTGCACAAATGGCTTCAAGTATGCGGGCCGAAGTTGTTACTCAGGATAGGGGTAACTTACCCATAAACGTCTATGCTTGTGGTCTTATGACTTCAGGTGCAGGTAAAGGTCATAGTATGGGTATCATGGAAGATGAGATAGTTCATCAATTTAAAAATGTTTTTACTAAGTATACATTTCCTGCTATTGCAGAGGACTCTATTGCTACTGAAGCTACACGTAATGCTGCTATAAACTCAACAGATCTAGCAGACGAAACGACTGCTTTAGAGAAAGAGTTCAGGAGTTATGGGGCTATGCCTTATAGCTTTGATAGTGGTACTAGTGCTGCATTTAAGCAAGTACGTACTAAAGCTCAGATAGCTCAAGCTGGAGCTCTTAACTTTGTATGTGATGAAGTAGGTACAAACCTCATTACAAACCAAGAGTTATTTGCTGTAGGCTTAGAAGCTTATGATAAAGGTAAGATTAAACAGAAGATAATAAAGAATACTGCTGATAATGTTCGTGCAGAAGAACGTGATGCACCCGTACCTACTAACTTTATGTTATTTGGTACTCCTTCAAAGTTGTTTAATGGAGGTAGAGAAGAACAGGAGTGGTTATCTATGTTAGATACTGGTTATGCTAGGCGTTTACTTGTAGGTATTGGTGTTAAGTCTTCAGGACGTAAGATGTCACCTGAAGAGATATTCGATATGTTGACTGATAAGTCTACAGATACTGAAGTTAAGGATATTGCAGGTTACTTCGGTAGGCTAGCAGATAGAATTAACTATGGTGTTAAAATTAAGATGAATCGTGATGTTAGTATTCTTAATATTGCTTATCGTCTTAAATGTGAAGAACTTGCTGATTCACTTCCTGAATATGAAGAGATTCGTAAAGCAGAGATTCAACATAGATACTTTAAAGTAATTAAACTTGCTGCATCTTATGCATTTATTGATAGCTCACCAATCGTAACAGAAGACCATCTATATAATGCTATTAAGCTTGTAGAAGAGTCAGGTAAAGCTTTTGCTTCTATCCTTACACGTGACAAGCCTTACGTTAAATTAGCTAAGTATATCTCTAACGTTGGACGTGAGGTTACCTTTGCAGACTTAGTAGAAGATTTACCATTCTTTAGAGGCACAATGTCTGTTAAGAATGAAATGTTATCTTTAGCTCAAGCTTGGGGATACAAAAACAATATTGTGGTTAAGAAGTACTTTTCAGATGGAATTGATTTCTATAAAGGCGAAAGCTTAAAAGAAACTTCATTAGACCAGATAATTGCATCGTACTCCAATCATGAAGCATATAACTATGAACCAATAGTTGTTCCATTTAATCAATACCATAAGCTTGCTTGTAGAACTGGACTTCACTGGTGTAATCACAACTTCACTAATAAACACCGTAAAGGTGAGAATGTTATTGATGGTTTCAATGCAGTAGTAATTGATGTTGATGGTGAGATACAACTCAGTGCAGCTAAAGACTTACTAGCAGAGTATACAGCTATGTACTACACAACTAAGCGTCATACTGAAGAAGTAAACAGATTCCGTATTGTCATACCTTTACAGTATCATTTAAAACTAAATGAAAAAGACTTTAAAGAATTTATGGTTAATATTGGAGAGTGGTTACCTTTTGCAGTTGATGAGGGTACATTCCAACGTAGTAAGAAATGGTTATCTAATGAAGGTCATCACGAATACAACACAGCTGAACTACTTGACCCAATGCAATTCATACCTAAGACTTCAAAGAATGAAGCTCGTAAGCAAAGTAATGCTGACTTAGGAAACATGGATAATATTGAACGCTGGTTCGCTAAAGCAATGGTTAATGGTAACCGTAATAATACAATTATTAAGTTTGCATTTATGTTATTAGACTCAGGCATGGAGCCAGATGAAGTTGAAGTTAGAGTACTAGCTTTCAATGATAAACTTAAAGATAAGCTTAGTGTTGATGAGTTACAGAATACTGTTATTAAATCCTTATGGGGAAGGGCAAATGGAACTAATTGAGATAACACCTGAAGAAATCATAACCTTACAAATAGAAGATAGTTATATTTTTTATTCTGATATCCATTATTTAGAACCTATTAGATTTAACTATGAAACTCAGGATGTTTACTATTATAGGTGGGAAGACATAGATAAGCATTGGGATAGCTTTAATAACTTTTTGGAAAAAGGTTGGGAATTATTTAAAAAAGAAAACCCTAACACAGAAATGTACATTATAAACGAGGAGTAAAACTTGTCAGAAAATATTAATGACCAACTAGTACTTATTGCAGGTACAAGTGGTACAGGTAAATCAGCATCTCTAATGAATATTAAGAACCCTGAAGGGGTTATTTATTGTGGTACTGAAGCAGGTAAGAGATTACCTTTCAAATCTAAGTTCAAACGAATGACTGTTACTGATCCACATCAGGTACTTCAAGCATTTGATCAAGCAGAATCTATGGATGATATACATACAATAGTAGTTGATTCACTTACATTCCTAATGGATATGTATGAGTCAATGTATGTATTACCTAGCACCAACACCATGAAAGCATGGGGTGACTACGCTCAATTCTTTAAAACTATGATGCAGCAGAAAGTAGCAGCTTCAACAAAGACTGTTATATTTACTGGACATAACAAAGAAGAATTGGATGAAGGTAAAGGAGTTATGGTTCAACAAGTACCTATCAAAGGTGCTTTAAAAGGTAATGGTTTAGAATCTTACTTTTCATGTATCGTATACACCCGTGTAATGCCGATAGCTAAGTTGAAAGACTATGAGAATGACATGCTTACTATTACTGAAGAAGAAGAAATGCTTGGATTTAAACATGTATTTCAAACACGTAAGTCTAAAGATATGTCTAACAGTCGTATTCGTGGACCTATGGGTCTGTTTAGTGTTAAAGAGACTTTTATTGATAATGATGCTGAAAAGCTCATGAAACATATAAAAGAATACTATGCAGAATAGGGACTTTGTCCCGTTTTTTGTAAACAAATTAATTAATTATTAGGAGAACAAATGTTAGATATTTTAAAATTAGGCGCAGATGTAACACAAGAAGTAGAAAAAGACACATTAGGCGGAGGAGGTGCATTAAACACTGACTTATATGCATTTACTATTAAAGCAGCTTACTTTGACTTTGCTAAATCAAAAGCAATGTCAGTAAACTTAATGTTAGAGACTGATAATGGTCGCAGACTACGTGTGACTGAATACATTACTTCAGGTGAAGCTAAAGGATGTAAACCTTACTATGAAAAAGATGGTAAGAAATTCCCTCTTCCAGGTTACTCTAAAATGAGTACTTTATGTCAATTAGTTACAGGTAAAACTATTGATCAATTATCTGCAGAAGATAAGATTCTTAAATTGTATGATTTCGAGGCTCGTAAAGAGACGAACCAATCTAAGAAAGTAATCACTGAGTTATCAGGTCAGCCTATCAAAGCTGGTGTATTCAAAATCATTGAAGACAAGAAAACTAAAGTAGGTGATGAATATGTAGCTACTGGTGAAACCCGTGAAGTAAATGAAGTAGGTAAATTCTTCAATGAAGAAGGTAAAACCATTGAAGAAGTAACAGGCGGAAAAGATGCTACTTTTGCTGAAGAATGGGTTAAAGCTCATCAAGGTAAGACTAAAGATAAGTCTACCAAAGTTGCTGCTACTGCAGGTGCCCCAACATTAGGTAATGTAGGCACTGCAGCTACTCCAGCTATAACATTTAGCTAAGAATGGGAGAGTTCGTACTGAACTCACCTTTATCAATAGAAAGAGCTCGAAGTAATCCTTTTTACCTGAACCAGAATATATTCAGGAATACTCATTATCAGACGATGAATAGTATGAAAAAGAAATACAAAGAGCTCATGACTTCAGAAATAAGTAAGTTGCCTACCCTCAATAAGATTGAAATCCACTATAAACTATTTCCTAGAACTAAAAGATTATGTGACGTAAATAATATCTGTAGCAGTATAGATAAATTCTTTTGCGATGCATTGGTGGAGCTAGGAAAGCTTGCGGACGACAACTACTTATTTCTACCCCGAATAGTATCAGAGTTTGGGGAGATTGATAAAGATAACCCTAGAGTTGAGATAACTATAAAGGAGATATAAATTGAAAATCACACTTACACAATCAGAGCTAGAACATGCTATTGGTTGTTACCTTAGAGCTAATGCAGCTGTTGAGGTTGGAGAAATTACATTCTCTGCAAAGAAAGCAGGAGTTGAAACAATTGTAGAAACTACTGTACTTGAAGTTAATAGTTCACCTGAATTAGAACCTACTGCTTTTGATGAACAAGAGCCTGAAGAAATGATTGTAATTATTCCTGAAGAGCCAGAGGAGTTTACTGAACAAGAACCTGTTGTAGAGCATATTCCTGAACCAGAGGAATTAGTATCTGAATTACCTGAGCAGATTGATATAGAAGAAGCTATTGCTAACGTAGAAGCTGCTGAGAAAGAACCAGAGAATCCTGCTTTTGACTTCCCTACTGAGATTACATTTGATGCACCTGTTGAGCCCGAAACAGTTGAAGAAATGCCAGTACAGAATACAATGTCAATTGCAGATATTCTAGGGAGTCCCTCATAGGAGCTAGCTGGTTCATATCTGCTAGTGTAATCCTATGTTTAGTTGTACCAGTTTTTCTTGTAGGTATATGGGCAATCTACAAAATAGAAAAAGGTTGTAAAGAGCTAAGGAAAGAAAAGAATGACAAAAATACTTAAATTTACAGAAGATGTTAATATTGAACTTAAAGAATTATTACAAGAAATTGTAGATTTTAGTGAAGTACTTGACGAACAAAAACATGAAGATTTCTATGAGTTAATCCAACAAATAATAGATATTGTACCTGATATGTATACATCAATGGATAACTTAAAAGGGGAAATATCTCATGTTAGGAAAAAACTAAATAAAGTAGGTTTAATGATTGAAGAAAAGGGGAGCGTATAGCTCCCCATTATTTTGTTTAAAGTACTTTAGATACTAATGAATCCTCTAAGAAAACATCCACAGGGTTCTTAGGAAGTCCTACCCTATTATATATATTCTCAGGTGCTAAAGTTGTATCATAAATATCTGGGAATACATCTCCAAACATCCATTCAAATGACAATAAGCCAAGAACACGGGCTGTATTGTTTACCAGTGTCTTAAGAAGAATCTTTTGCACACGAACATAATACTTAGTAAACCATAAGAAACCCATATCATTACCATACTGAATCAACTTGTGAGTAGGTAAATCATAGTTAATAAATGTTGATATAGCATTGTTAGCTGCATCTTGTCTATTTAACCTTTTACTTGGATTAGTATGATTAATAGTATGTTTATATAAAGCATACCTAGCAGTAAAATCAGATAACTGAGCAGACTGAGACATCTTTTTATACAAGATAGAATCTTTTGTCTGAAACACTTCTCTACCTATAGCTTTAGTCCATCCAGGAATATGCCTATAGACTACTTTATCTAATACATTATCAATCTTAGATGCTTTAGAAAACTCATCATCAACCAAACTAACATCTTCAACAATAGTTTGTAACAAACCATCATTAATAACATCAGTCACAGGATTAGCTGTAATAGAAGCTTTTAAACCCGCTATTTTAGCTGGAAGTCCGTTCTGATTACCAATGCCTAACTCTAAGGCTTTCTCTGCTTCAAATAGTGCTGCTTTGTCCTTACGATACTTAGTAAGTTCAACAATTGCTTCTTTCTGAAGTTTAAGAGAATTAATCAAACCAATCCCCTCAGTTAATAAATGAATACCATTTGATATAGTATTACCAATTGTAACGATACCTGATTTAATAACTATAAAGTCTTTAGAGAATCTAACAAACTCTTCCCAATATTGACCTGTACTTCTAGCTACTTGTTCAGAACTATACCCAAACGCACCACCTACAACACCATTAATATATTCAAGTCCACGTATAGCAAAGTTTTGTTCTGCCCTTTCTTTAGCTATTTGATCAGCTACAGAATATTTACGGTAACCAAACATCATTGTAAGAACTTTCTTATCAACAAACATTGTATTACCACCCCAATACTTTTTAATATCAGCTTTAGCTTCTTTAGGAAGTAATCTGTATATCTCAAGTACTTCTGGATCATTTGATTTAGGACCTACTTGCACATAATTAGAATTAGGTTCTGCATCAAACTGGTCTTTTAATGCTTTTATTGCTCTGCTATTAAGTTCTGTAGAGTTAACTTTGTTAACTGTACTAGCAGCACCTTTAGCTATTGTACGTAATGCATCATTGTTTCTACCAAGTGTTTTCTCTTTAGTAGCCTCAGTCATTAAATAACGGTAACCAGTAATGTCTCCATTCAAGTTATAAAGAGGAGCCATATGCTGTTTAGCTATAGTAGGGTCAAATGTTTTAGCACCTGAAATACTATTTCTAAATA
>Ga0115008_10002432_pt1 | contig 15407 bp, 18 predicted proteins | sample FraStrMetagenome_FD_87164 | JGI IMG/M metagenome (GOLD analysis project Ga0115008, IMG submission 87164) | Marine eukaryotic phytoplankton communities from Arctic Ocean - Fram Strait ARC3M Metagenome | ecosystem: Environmental > Aquatic > Marine > Oceanic | place: Fram Strait | collected...
AAACGGAAAGGCAACACATTCGAAAACACTTACTGCGGTACAAACCAGGCACACTTGCATCCACAGCAGGTAATCTGGGAAGGCGTTTCGTCAGCTTTTGTTGCCATTGGTAAGTTTTGATTTTTTTTTTTTAAATGTTTATTTGTGATTGCAGGTGTGTTCTTAGAATGTTTATATGACGTTTGTAATATTATGTGTGTTAAGATTCTGTTTGAAGCAGGTCCTTTTGAGAGTATTTTTAGAATGTGGAATTTTCTCTTTTTCTCTATATTTTTCTTATGTGTGAGAGTACGTTAGGCATCCTTCAATTTTAACGTATGAAAGTGTCTGGAATAGAGTCTGGAATCTCGAAATGTACATGCGATGACCGATGACAGATTAACTTTACTAATAAGAGGGAAGACATTGTACGTTCGTATCTAGTTCTCATTATTCTCTTTTTACAGTATAAGATATATATTCTCCTTAATAGATTGCGAGGTTTTTTCGGATTAATAATTTTGTCCGAGATATGATGATTACGGGGCGAATCTACCAAAACTTTAATTATGATATAGAAAAAGTCATTCAATGCTCTACGGTTCGGATTTTTGGATTTGGAGATGTACCTCATAACTAATTGATATGTGTGAATAACTTGAATCGAAGCGAACATTTTACATTTTGAGATGTTCGCTTAGCGAACTCTTCACAAGTATTGGATTATGAATAAATGACCGTAGAGATCCACCGAATTTTGTAAATTCCATACGGTAGCAATGAACGAGAACGAAACTCCAATCTACGAACTTCATCAATTTTTCATTTTGCATCTCAAAATACATGTATAAATATATTACTACTATTACCCCGACCACTGCCCACCACTACACACCACGCAATGTCATCAAAAAGAAGAAGGGATTAGATACACTTCCCAACGAAAACCGTTTAGAGCTCCGTCGGACCATTGCGTTGAAGGTGTACGATTGTGTGTTCCAGAGTAGCGATGAAGGAGAAGGATTAAAAACGACTCATGCATGATTTGTTTTATGGAATTGAAGGAGACGAGGATAGTATGTCGTATCTCGACATGTGTCTGAAATGGGACAGGGATTTTGAGGGGTTGTTCGAGGTTGAGTATTGCGAATTTGAAGAAAGCACTTAGCTTTATGGAAAAATATGTTGACATGGAATCTGGCATTGTGAAGCAAAGTGGATTAGAGATTGAGGACGTGATACAAAAAATTCTCCATGATTTTTTCAAATATGAAAATAATTCTCTATCAACAGAGGATGATGACTCAAAGAAGGTAAGTAATTATTTTATGTATTAAATGTATTATATTTTAATATATAACTCATAAAGAATATGAATTTTAAGAGGACGAAGACTCATCACAAGGAGACGATGACAAATCTGACAACAGTTCTATGGAGCACAATCAATGCTTGGTTCATCTTCTAGTTGGTCTGGAGGCTTCTTACCTGTCACTGATTACGATATTAATATTGGCTTCGGTCGGGTCAACTTAATTACAACCCTTCCCCTTAGGGGAGAAAATGGTATCATCGCAGAAATACATGATCGTGTGTCAATCTCAAATGCTCAGTCCGATGAGCACGAATTTGATACATCGCAGTGTGAGAATGCAAAATGGCGTGAGTGCAACTATAGTCTGGACTGATCCTCCAAGTTCAAGCGGGTGCTCGAATTGTGTCCTTAATGATTTAGATTTAAAAATGGAAGTGGGATCAAATACTTATTTCCCCAACGGCTTGTCAAGCGTAGATAGCACAAACAACTCTGAGCGTATTCGCCAAGTAATTGCAGACAATACGTTGGTCAAATTTACAGTAACGGCGTCCAACTTGTTAGCAAACTATCAAAATTATGCGATATCTATCGTCGGTTGCTTGGAAGGTGAGTATTCATTTCAATTTGAAAATTTAATCTTTCTCTAAATTTTCTAATTTTCGTTTTGTCTCTTACAACGATTTCCAACAGGAGAGAGTCCGAGTTCTTGCAGCGATGAAGATGGTTGGGTCGATTTATATGGAGACGGTTATGAGTACGAAATTTATGACGAGCCAGGTTGTCCAACCTACGGAAACTTGTGGGATGCTGGGAATGGCACAGCCAATAAAAGCATACAGTTTAAAAAAATTTATGCATGCTGCTATTGTGGCGGGGGCGTCGAAAATCCCGTGGATCCGCCAGTTTCTGTTCCAAGTGTGAATACCGCTCCACCCGTCCCTGCCCCCAGTGCAATTTCTTCCTCCCCAACAACTTACGAAGTAAAATGTGAAGACATTTCTACCAGAGGTGATTGTAATCAGACATTCGGCTGTTCATGGGCTAAGCAAAGAGGATCTCCTAGAGCTGTGTTGAGGCATGTACTACTCAAGAGTGTGATTTTGGTAAAAAGCGTCAGTGCAAGCGAAAAGGATGTAAATGGAATAATAGTCAAAATATTTGCAAGGGGCGCTTGGAATGAGAAAATGCTTATCCTATGCCTGAAAGCTTCTGATCAACACACCAACTTTTTCTGAGGAGTTTTATTTACATACTAAGTAATTTAAAATATACCATCTCAATCATGATTAATATTAGTCACATCCCCACACTTAAGTTTTAGGAGAATCAAATGAGGCAAGTTTCAAAAAGAATCGAACGAGTAGACGATATGCACAACTCAAAATGTCATTGTCTTAAATCTAGAAATACGTTGCTTACTTGTAAAATCTTTTGACCTAGGTTTTGGATATATAGGAAGCGATACGTGAAGTTTACCGTTATTTGCTGCTACCTACTCTCCTTCAATAAAGATGGGAAAATCCATTAATCCATCGCAGCCGAAAGGGAAATTGAGACATGCCACCATGGCAACACTCACATCATACTATATGATAAAACCGATGATATTGAACACAAGCAATAACATGCACCGATCTTCGATTAATTCTTTCCATGAGACGATACGTCAAATGTTTCACTCAATAACGTCGTTCAAGTCGATGCATGAGATCGTCTGTCGAGCTAAGGTCATTAGCCTTTAACCGCGTCATTGACGCATCGAAGACATAATGAACATCTCGATAAATGATATCCTTACTAATCCTCTCGCCCCCCTTCACCATTCTTGCCTCGCCTTCCACCGCTATAGCAACGTGAAGAACTTATCATATCCTTATCTAGTCCACATCATCGTCGAGATGAAGTTATAATCCATTGTCCTTGTTGGTGCAAACGGTGAAACATTGCCATTGGTAATGATGGTGGACAAAGACGATATACCGAAAAACTCTGGTGGAAGAGAAAACATTTCGATATCTTAATCCTCTTCTTCTAGCTTGCTTGACTGAAACTGACTGTTTTATTCACCATGTGGACGGCCCTGAGGCGAAGTTAAGACAACAACGGTACTGTATTAATTTGTGCCATTTTCCCTTAAATGTTGGATAAGATATGACATATTTGGACACCGATTTCAATTTTAAAAATTTAAGACCACCACAACAATCCGTTGCGATTGGATTTCAGCCTTCAAATGAAAGTCACATTCCATATTCAACACCAGTTTTAATTTTTAATTGATCCAATTTAATTTAATTTGGTTTGAAACACCAACCTACGTATCGTTGACTACGGTAAGGAGTGAAAACCTGTTTGTATATTTTTCAAATATTTATACACTTGTAACGGGTATTGGAGTTGGAACATTCCGAAATAGTCATGGATTTTACCTCACAGCTCACAGATGACGTCATCAATCACCTCATAAGGACACCTAAAGTTAATATTTGTCATTAACTCCAATCGGTTACGTCGACGTATCCACCTCAGACTGCACTTCAACATACTGACACCTTCCGAACTTCCTTCCGAACTTCGCTCCATTTCGAATATCTAACACAGAAAATGCCGAATCTCTACACAAACTCCCAACAAAACAGTTTCGACCCCTTCGTAATTAATCCAGAAACCCATCGCTACAAGGACACAATCCTTCGCAATAAACAAAATCATCGCAGTGGAGTGGAGGAAGTTGAAGAAGATGGATACGAGACACGTTTCTAGGTGGAGGTTACACTCGTCATGCTCCAAAAGATATCTTTTTTTTCTTCTACTGTTCATTTCGGTTTTGATAACTTTGTTTCTTCTCACAATTCAAATTTTTATATCTGAAACCACATCACATCCATTATGAAGCTCGCCATTGCTACCACTCTTCTTGCCTCCGCTGCTGCCTTTGCTCCTACCACCTCCAAGGTAAGTTCTTCTAGTGTAACGTGCTAGTTGTTTTATAACTATTTATTATATGCATATGTATATAAATTTGTATGATTGGGACAAGAATTTTATGTTTGTTGCTCATGAGTTGAATGAAATTTCATTGTAGGTTGGAAGCACTCAGCTTTTCGATGCTCGTTCTCCGGACGGCCTCGGAGTGGACCCCGGTCCGTTGGATCTTTACGATCCCTTTGGTTTCGTGGAGAGTTCTACTCCCGATGAGTTCGCCCGTCGTCGTGCCGTAGAGATCAAGCACGGACGTATTGCCATGGCTGCCTTCATTGGTATGGCGGTTCAGGAGCTTGGAGTAACCTTCCCTGGATCTCTTGACTTGGCTGGAGACTACCCCTTCTCGGAAGTTTTGAAGGATGGTATGGGTTTCCCTGCCTTGGCCAACGTTCCTACCTTTGGACTTGTTCAGATTGCCTTGTTCGGTGCCTTGGCTGAGCTTGTTGCCATGCCTGCCAGCGAGTACACTGGTGGACCTCAGGACTTGCCTGCTGGATATGATGGTGCCTCTCCATTCATTCCAGGAGGATACCCCTTCCAGAACCAGATTGAGGATGCTGCCGAGCGTGATCGCAAGTTGAACATTGAGATCCAGAACGGACGTGCTGCCATGTTGGGTGTCACTGGTGCCATGATGCACTCTTGCCTTGACTCTTGCGACCACCACTTCTTCTACCCCATCACCCACAACTAAGTAGCTTCTTTGTTTGAAATATTTCGGCTTGATGGCGATTTCATTTCCCAAAACTTAAAAGTGTTGGGTTGCCAGGATGTCGGTGATGTTTATCATTACGATTGATTATGAATATTAACTTTTAGGATATTTTTGCGGCGTAATTTTTTCTTCTTTACAAATACAACTTAGGTGCAAACTATTAGATATGATTTGTGAACAAGCTGAAGTCCTCGCTAAAAGACTGGAAGTGCAATATTTTCCAGTAGGAGAGCAATACGCGTACAGGTCAGTAAATAGAAAAACTTACTACCGATAGTTCGTTTGTTCGGAAGCTGGCTTCCCTCTAGTCATGAAAACTTTCTATCGAATAAGTGCGATCATGTTTCCCTAAAAAGAACGAAATGAATATGATTGATAAGTATCCTCGAGGTCTTAGGTGTTGAATTTGATTATTTAAAAGTTTTTACCTTCATTTACGCAGCCTCGTTGTACTGAATATGTACAATGCGATGGGCAATATAATGTGACTTTCAAAAAGATCAATCTTCGTCCACACGTCCACACCGGTACTTTTATGCACGACAATTTCCATTTACCCCAAAATATTTTTCTTTCGTCTCTAATTCGAGCTCAAAATATTTTTCTTTCCTCTTTAATTTGAAGAATAAAAAAATTGTTTATTCAATATTACTTTATACGTATAGCTACTCTTTCAAAAAATCCGCAATTTTCTTTGCTTCGTTAATACCGTATGCAACACAATCTCCAAACGCAACACCAGTTCGATAGTTACCACCCAAAAATAATCCAGGCGTCTTCTTCTCATCTTCTTCCAGTGCTGATAAAATATCCAAATGTCCACGTCTATATTGAGGAATCGCTTGCGGCCATACTCGAATGCCAATTTGTTTGCCTTCTGGAGTACCTTCTTTCAACAAAATTTTGTGGTTGTCAGCATCACACTGAGCAAAAATGTCTTCCTCAGTCATATCAGCAATCCCTTTATCTCTCGCACCACCAATATACGTCAAGAGAAGCTCCCATCCCTCCGGTGCACGCTTAGGGAACAAGGATGAACTCCAAATCGTTCCCAAACTTCGCACATTCATGGATCGAGGTAACAAGTGCCCAAAACCGCGCAAAGGGTTTTCCTTTGTTCCACCGGGAAGCTCTTTGAACCATTCCTTTTTATACGCCATTGTCACGGACGCCACTGGTGGTGAGTATACCTCCGACAACCGTTCAGCAGAAGGAATCAAATCCTTTGCAACATTACAGGTCACACGTGTGGGAGTCGTCAGACATACAGTCTTCGCCTTAACGACTCTCTTTTTATTTTTGGGTCCTTCTGTAAAGGTAACGAGGTATCCTTCGTCGCCATCGGCTACCTTTTGAATGGATTCAATGGAGTAATTTAACCGTACCCGATCATCCCCTAAATATTCCTTTACTGCATTTGGCAGCGTTTGCAATCCTTTCATGAAGCTACCTAGCTGACCTCCTTTGTACGTCGGCCATGCCGCATCGGGTGGATTATTCTTCTTTTCTTCGTCAATCTCAGCGAATCGAGCCAACGCACCACTCACGAGTCCCGGACCTAAGCTACCGAGACCTTCGAGACGATGAATTTTCTTGAGAGCCGCACGCATCGCAAGCTCGTCCGGATCACCGGCATACACACCGCTCACAAACGGATCAATGACTCGTAAAAATGTTTCTTCACCAAGGTGTCGCGTTACAAATTCACGGATGTTTTCTTCGTAGGGTTCGGCAGGAGGAGGAGCGATGAGTCCAATGGCACCGAGTCCGGCACGGATTTTACCTGGCCATGTGAGCAAATTAAATGTGAGAAGATCACCGGGAAGGTTGGTTGGAAGTGCGTGGAGATTCGCGAGTTTGTCGCCGGCCCCCTGTCCATGCCAATAAACGAAACGCGGGAGTGAACCGTCTGCAAGGACGAGTTGGTCGGTGATGCCAAGCTCGTGAACTGTTTGACAGATGGCCGGTGTTGGTTGAAAACTGTTTGGTCCTTCCTACACATCCATTTCGATGAAGTAAACAAATGTGAGTTTCAAGGATCGTTCCAATGACCCGTGCTGTGCCGCGCGCTGCTACAGCGTTGATGGATACGTACCTCCCATACAAAACCCTCATCGTCTTCTTTACTTATGACATTTCCACCTACGACAGGATTTTTTTCCGCCAATAAAATATTTTCTACTCCATGATTCCTCGCTAGATGAAATGCAGCACAAGATCCACTAATACCGCTACCAACAACGAGACAATCCACAGTATCGTCCACTGCAATGAAGGAAGGTCCAATGTTATGTGAGCGAAGATGATGTATTTCGGATTTTTTCGAATATATATATATAAATCGAAAAAATTTACACGTACCTTTGGCACTTAATTTCGATAAATTGGATGATATGGAGGACGGTACAAATCCATTTACGATTGTTGTAGGATATAAAAATAGTAGCGATGTGATCTTCATGATTTTTATCTATTATCACGTTTGCTCGTGATAGATATCACTGCTTTGGATGTGAACGAAAGATGAGTGTGATGTGTGTATGATGTGTGTATGATGTGTGTGCTGAGAAAATAGAATCCATGTTTCAACTTGAACCTACACGTGGAGTTTTGATAAAGTGGCTAAAATAGCTTAACCGTTGACATACTGTGCGTGGACATTAGATATTAGACATTGGACACTGGTTATTGGACATTGGACATTGGACATGTACGTATTGCATGACAGACAGACGAACACCAGCATTTTTGCAACAATAATGATAAGGAAATTGAATGTTTGTCATTAAAAAATGATGGAATGTGAGAAAGACGTATCCATTCCATTCCATCACCAACCTAACATGAACACAACACCACCCTGCATAACCGTATCCGCACCAGGCAAAGTTCTCATTGCTGGTGGATATCTCGTATTGGAACAACCGAACGTAGGAATCGTTTTGGCAGCCAATGGATGTTCGTTTCATTCTACCGTGATGGCAACTTCTGTGGAGGGTGAGAATTTTAATGTTAATTTCAATTCCAATTCCAATCCAGGGTTTTGGTTATTACTACGAGTGCACAGTCCACAATTTCGTACGGTATTTGAATACAGTGTCCATGTGACAAATGATGGTGTGAGTATATCGCCAAATGGTGATGCTTCGAATCCGTTTATTGAAAGAACACTTGCCATTGCGTTGAGGTATATACATGAGGCTGGAGCATTGAATGGTGTTTATAAGGATATGCTAGTGGAAGGTAAAGTGTTGAGTGTCAAATTAAGGGCTGATAATGATTTTTACAGTCAAGTACGTCATTTAAAACAAAAGAATTTGGAACTTACACCCGGAAATATGGCTCGTTTGGATCCGTTTTTGCCATGTCCCGTTGATGAAAGTACGGGTGAATTGATTGTCAATAAAACTGGTATGGGTTCTTCTGCTGCACTGGTGACGAGTTTAGTTGGATCATTACTTCGGTATTTTGGCTTAGTGAAACTTCCAAGTACCTCAACCAATAATGATAATGATGACAACTTAACGTATGGGAAAGATGTGGCCATGGTACACAACCTGTCTCAGATTTGCCACTCTGTCGCGCAGGGAAAAATCGGGAGTGGATTTGATGTTTCGAGCGCATGTTATGGAAGCCATGCATACACACGTTTTAATCCAGATATTATATCCGACTGCATGAATGAAGAGCTTGGAATGAATAATGTACTTTATCATATTGTGAACGATAATTGTAAATGGGACAATACTGTCCGGGTATTGAACTTAATTGAGGGAATTGAATTGCTCATGGCAGATGTCTGTGGTGGATCAGAAAGTCCATCGATGGCGCGAAAGATTATGAAATGGAAGCGAGAACGAATAGCTTCATCTAACGAAGTTGATTTGTGGGAGAAACTTAAGCAGTGCAACAATGATATCTTTTCGTTAATGCAAACAATTGTGACTTGTGCTAGTGACAATATATCATCAAATTTGCCAGTTGAGTTATCGCAAAAAGATATAGACGAGTGGAAGAAATGCCCGCCATTTGGATCAATACTTTATGAGCTTAGACAAACGTTATCACAAAATCGTTCTCTAATGAAGCAAATGGGAGATGCAGCTGGTGTTCCTGTAGTTCCCGATACTCAGTCTCATATTATCGAAGAAACCGAAAAAATTAAAGGTGTCATTGCATGTGGTGTGCCTGGTGCTGGTGGGTATGATGCCCTGTATGTGATCTACTTGAGGGGAGAAATAACTGATGAAGGAAGGTCTGATATTGTACGTGATGAAGTTGCATCCTTATGGAAATCGATGAGTGAAGACAATGGTTTTCAAGTATGCCCTCTTTCTCTTCGTTCATCGGGGTCGATGTGGGGTGGGCTTAAAGAATCGTATGGCCTCCCTTGGTAGTAATTCATAATTTTCATAATTAAATTTTTCTCGTAAAGATCGTGTGTACCCGAACATGAGTTCTATAGAATGAATTTTTGAAGAAATAGATGCTTGTCACGATTGAGAGAAACTTTTAAAATATAGAAAATTCTTAACAAAAGATTGGTGTTGGACATTAATTTATAATGTTTTCCTTGTGTGACGCAACTCAAGGGAATAAAGGCCGTTTAAGTAGAAAAAGGATTTTCCTATTTTTCAGCAATGAAACCAAATTCAATACCGCTTATTCTGTGTTAATTTGGCAATTATGAAAGTCTGTACCATATTCTAAAGCAATTCTTCGTTTATTACATAAGTACATCACTTAAATAAGGGCTCAAAAAGTTAGTACGCCAACGAGTTTTGCACCCCACAGTCATCACCTGTGTATCCTCTGAAACATTGGCACAAGCCAGAACCTTTATCGCATCGCCCTCGGTTGCTACACATGCTTGCATAAGTGTAGGATCCTTCAGTACTTGGCTTAAAATGGAAAAGTGTTACAATTCCGGTATTGTCAGACCATGTTGTATCGCGTGAGGCTGCTGGTGATGTGTTGGAGTTTTCCGGGTCGCCCTGGTATCCTTGCCAAGGTACGTTGACGTTTATTTCAATCACGAAAGTATCGACACTTTTCTTGAGTGTTGCGTCACCAGAAATGTCGATTGTATCGGAAGGAATTGTTGTGTTTGCGCCTACCGGTACAGTGTAAACCTTTTCAAATATTTCAAATGCCAGTTAGTAACGAAGAAAAGATGACAAATTAAATTGCTACATACCTTTGTTACAGTATACATATTTCCTGTACCATAGTTTACATCAGCACTTGTCGTACATCCAGAAATAAGAGAGCCTCCAAAAATTGGGTTTCCAATAGGGTCCCCATTTGCGTCTAAATCTCCGATTCCCCAGCATGAGTCAACGACAAACAACTTGTCTCCTTTTTCAACACAAACGTGATTCCTATTGCCGCTTGATGGGTTCTTCACACAGCTTGTATCATAATTCGTGTATATCTTGTTCGTGTAAGCATCAAAATATCCAGTAATGCGTGTACTAGAAGTCGTAGTACCTGCTATGTCATTGTCAGTAATCTGTAATGGCGACTCATTTCCGTAGCCCATTTGTTGAACGGTTCCTTTGGTAGTGTATAAATAATATTCAGTTGATTCGCTGAGGAGATTAGCATTATCATTAAGGTTAGCAACCCTGAATTCTTTATTGTCGGCCTCGGCGTTAGGATCGAACCATACTAAATGGTAGTGACCATTCATAAACTTGTCGTAATATTGGGTGCTTTCCACGGGAACTACTTTTACAGCATGCGGGAATGCGCCAATGTAATAGTTAGACCCGGCATCATTTGCTTCGACGACGTATCCTTTGTCCCAATTTGAAACATCTACATTATTTTCAATATCATAATCAGAATCTCCAAGACAAGCTTTGAGTTTTTTCTTTTCTTGAGTTGTAAAAGCTCCACTTGGAGATGCCAAATAGCCTAAGGAACCTGGACGAACATGAGAGCTCCATGAGTTATCAGCGTCGGCAGAATCAGCAAGAATTTTTACTGTGATGCCCTCACACCTCTCGGCAAAATAGTCTGTCTCCTCTCCTGTAATTTTTGTATAAGAGTTCGCTGTGTATGTTCCAGACGACACGCTAATGGTTGGGCGTGGACCATCCAGGTGTTCCACTACTTGAATTTGAGCCAATTCTCCGGGGTTTCCGATGAAGGTGAGAGTATATTCAAATCCTTTATTTGTATTAATTGGAGTCCACGAGCAACGAATGTCCGGTACGACACCGTTCGGTAAAGCAATAAGAGCTGCAGTCGCCGCGTCGCAAACATTTACTGAGTCGTAGATGCCAGTACCATCAATGTCAAGTGGACGTGTAATGAAATCGTCGCCGAATGCATCAAAAAACTTCAACGCATATTGGCCTGAAAGAGCACTTGCATCTGAAGATTCGATACGAATAACGGACTGTGTCACTCGAACTGTTGTATCGTCTGTGTACAAAGGATCGATTCCTGTTTTGCAAAGACGTTCGTCACAGCTAGGACCAGAAAAGCTGCAAAAAATCGTTAGGGATTAAAATAAAAGCCACCAAAGTTCAATTCTGAGCTTACCCTGGATCACAGTTGCATCCCATGGTAATGTCTTTGTCCCATAAACTGTATTTGTTTCCACCGTCCAACTTAGCAAGTGTTGAAATTGATTCACACGTCCCGTGACCAGAGCACTGACCCGCTTGTACATTGTTGTAATCCTTAGAGCTCATTGTATGCGACCTCGAAACAGTTTTACCATCGGCTGAAACTTGAACGACAAGGCGATCTTTGGCAGCTTTCAAATCAGTTGGGCATGATGCACGTTGACAGGCCGCTCCATCATACCCAAGTAAACAATCGCAAACTCCAGTTCCGCGATCGCACGTTCCCTTGTTGGAGCATTCTGCGTATTCGTGAGCCGTATCCGGTAAGAGAGTCCCCGCACTATCATGCATGTAAGGAAAACCTTCCGTCGTGCCATAAGGATACGTTGTCGATCCAGAAATTATAAGGTCATTGAAGTCACCTATAGTTTGCGAGAAATCCAAGTCTCCCTTCGGAATGTCGACGTGGGCTCGACCATACGGACAAGTGCCTTTCCAAGACAAAGTTTAGATGAAAGATATCTCTTAAGCAACGGCAAATATGACTTACGTTGTGAACAATCTGCTTCCTGCCAGTTACGATGACAAGTACACATATCATGGCTGCCACATGAACCATGCCCAGAACATGAGTTAGGACATTCTGACACGACAAATGTTATTCCAGCCGTGGCTGCGACCGCGAAAAAAGCAAGTTTCGAAACAGTCATTATTCGAGAAAAACTTTGTAGAAAAAACAGCTGTGATTCAGTTCACATATTTACGGTTAAGATACCTTAGAGAATAAGATTCAACGTACCTTTATATATTTCACTTTCGAGAAGAGCGGAAGAGGTCGAGAGGCGCGAGTCTTGACCTGATCCATCATCAATAGTTTTACATGACTAAGTATACTGTTGCAATATTAGGCTTAATTCAAGTACAAGATTTAAGTACAAAACATAAAGCGTCATCACTAACAACTGTCACAAAGTCAAAACAAGGACCGTATTATAAAATCGATTACTTCATTATATTTTTCTTTCTTCGATAGACTGCAAAATTCAAAAATCTAGGACAAAATAATAAATAACAGTAAAAAGTACATCACAGCATACATAGTTAGATTACAACAGTCTGATTCATTGCTGCTGTGGAGATTGTTTTTCGTAATAAGGCTATTGTTTTCACTATGAATTTTTTTTGCGAAGGGACAGCTACTTCTTTCGCTTACGAGACCTTCTAACAATTTAGGGTTGAAAATGTAAACGTTGTACTGAAATTTCGAAAGGGTTTGACTTCAAATACTTGCAAAAATAGCAACGTCATACTGAGGAATTTTAATTTAATCTTCGGCGAATGACAGCGAATTCTAATTGCAATACTTGGCTGTTCGGCATCTTTATCCGCAAGACCGACACCTCATAATCTTTCCGAATCTTTCCGAATCTATTGGAATATTAATCAGTTTTCTTTCTCCATATTAAATCAAATTGTGGATGAGTAGGATGTTTCCACTCATCCAAGTTATTTGGATTGAGCTCTGTCTCCTTCTCGGGATCCAGTCGAAATGGAACGAGACCCTTAAAGCTTAATAAGTTAAACACTTTCATCCATCCAGCCTTATCTTTTTGAAGTTTTTCAGTTGTATGCTCCATCAATATAAACACGATGTTAGCTTCACGGACAAACTCCAATGCACCCAAGAGAACTTGTAATTTATGACCTTCGACGTCCATCTTCATGACTACAGAGCGATCTGTAGGAAGGTTCAAAGAGTCAATGGTAAACCCTTTAATGATATTGACAGCATCATCACTACCTTTCCCTGCATCTACATCATCGGCAGTTGTCTCTTTGAACCTTCCTACAGATCGCTCTGTTGTCATGAAGATGGAGTCGAAGGTCATGAATTACAAGTTCTCTTGGGTGCATTGGAGTTTGTCCGTGAAGCTAACATCGTGTTCATATTGATGGAGCATACAACTGAAAAACTTCAAAAAGATAAGGCTGGATGGATGAAAGTGTTTAACTTATTAAGCTTTAAGGGTCTCGTTCCATTTCGACTGGATCCCGAGAAGGAGACATAGCTCAATCGTCATTCGTAACGTTTTGACATTCTCGTGGATTCCGGTTGTGGATGGGTTTGTGGTTGCATCGTTGGCGAACACATTGCTCCTGCTTCGATCTCGATTTCTCGACGTTAAATTCAAGGGCATCATTTTCTTGTGAAAATTAAGTTTTGGTTGGTTCGTGTGTCGTGTCGTGCTTTCTAATAATAAATGAATATCGGTATATGTATATGGAACTTGTTTCTCTGTACTTTTTTGTGTAAAGAAACTGTGAAGGATGTTTTTGCTTTTGCATTATTAGGTTTACTCGTACACGTATGTTGTCTATTTATAAACACATGTTAGATGATAGCTTTTGTTCTCAGAGGGTGGATTTAATTGATTGCCAATTTCAATTATGGCAATTAATCGAAATTATAATAAGAATTGGGGCTTGGCAAATAATTGCAATAATTGATTGTTTTTTTTCTAATAAAAAATAATTGCAATAATTGGGTATAGGTGTATATCAGGACTATTTGTGGTTTTCATCCAATTATCAGATTGGATACCTTTTGTGTGGTGTGTGTGGTGTGTGTGGTGTGTTCGCCGTCATGTGTGGTGACATCGCCATCGCCATGGCATATACACCATGTTCTAAAAAGCAGAACAACCGGAGACTTATATTGACTGTGATTTTATTTTAGCAACAGCAGTTGATGTGGAGAAACTATGGAGTCTCGCAAAAACCTATTGACTGACAAGAGGAGGTGTATGGCGACAGTAATGATTCAAGTAATTTTGTTTTTGAAAGAGAATAGGAATTTATGGAATGATAGCATGGTGTATCAGTAGAAGAATACTAATCGTCGCCGCCGTGAAAGGGAGGAAAAATTTTCAAAACAGCAGAATATATGATGCAGGCCACTGCAGAAGCTAACATACCTCTAGACTATAATTCGTAATCTTTTATACTACAACATTTAGCAATAATTGGGTGATTGGTCAGTAATTGCATTTTACAGAGGCGTAAATCTCATATTGCAAAAAAAATTATAATTGATAATTGTAATTGTATTTTTCTTCGTAGGCAATAATTGCAATTATAATTTTATTGAATAATTGATTGCGTAATTGATTGCGAATTCATCTTTGATTACCGATAATCAATTGTCTTTTTTTCTTAATTTAGCAATTCAATTACAATTAAATTGATCCACCCTCTGTTTGTTCTAATCATCGGACAGCGGATTTAATAAGTGAACAAGAACTACTCGGGGCGAACATCCAGAAGCTGTTTATAGGACCCAGGATGAATGACATCTTGAAAGGGTTGAAATAGATAAATAAGTAATCGTATGTGATCTTTATTTCATTTCAAAAATATAGATAGATCCTCCCCCAAGAAATAAAGAGAATTTATTAATACATGTTTTGGTAGTTTTTAAAAAGTAATTCACATGTCAATAGCGTTGTAACACAAACAAACAGCACAACTTATCATGGCAATCACACTTCTTCTGGAAGCCAACCTAGACTGGGTCATAATCGCGCTAGATATCTCGAATGCATCTAACGAGATCCAACGATACTCTATCTTAGAAGAGTTATGGAAAAACATCGAGCTTCGACCTCTATGGTACTACAATTTCCGTAATATGATGATCTCTGGCTTCATTGGACTAGGCTACGGCCCATTCATGAAGGCAGCAACATATCAGATGGATGAAGGTGTCAAACAAGGTGATATGGAAGCCATGTCCAACTTCTGTATAGGTATCAACCAAGCCAACAAATCCACA
>Ga0115008_10002436_pt1 | contig 15401 bp, 13 predicted proteins | sample FraStrMetagenome_FD_87164 | JGI IMG/M metagenome (GOLD analysis project Ga0115008, IMG submission 87164) | Marine eukaryotic phytoplankton communities from Arctic Ocean - Fram Strait ARC3M Metagenome | ecosystem: Environmental > Aquatic > Marine > Oceanic | place: Fram Strait | collected...
ACTACTCAACATAAAACTATAAAAAGCCCAAAACAAAAGAATGGCTAAAAAAGGAGTAAAAAACACGGCTATTTTTTTAAGCGGAATTAGAAGCCCCGTTGCCAAAGCTGCAATCATTACAGACCACCAAGGTAGCACCAAGGATAGGATAATAGCTAAAAAAATGGTTGCTATAAAATTGGTTGTATTTGTTCTCATTCTTTTATGGGTGTTAAGGTTTGTGTGCTTATAATAACATCTGTTGCGATATCACTTTGTAAGAAGTTGAGTTGATGGTATTTTCCTGCAGCCCAATCATCAATAAAATTATCATAGTATTTACTGCCCGGATTTCCAGATTGGCCACCAGGGTAAATACCTAAAGCGGTTGGAGGTGATGTCATTTCTACAATCATTCTCCAGGAAGGCCCCCAATTTTCGGAAGTGGCATTTACAATGTTTCTACCACCACCAATAGGAATATCAAATCTAGAAAAAGCGGGTAATCCCTGCAGTAAGTGACCCGCATAAGTTCCTTTATAGTTCACCCAAATATAGTTGCCTTCCTCTAATTTTATCTCCATTAAACGGTTAGCAGCTTCTTTAAAAGATAGTAAAAACAAGTCTTTAGCAGTTTCTTTTTTAGGCGTTTTTATAATATCCATAAAAGCATCTTCTCCCTTGTTCTTTAATAAATAAATGGTTTGATAGGTAGAAGGTGCATCAAGTGCTGTACCTTCAATATCAAATTCATCCCAAACCATATTGTAAAGTTTTCCATACCACTGTTTCCAAATACTAGGGCCAACTTCATCAATATCATTATTATATTTCCATGCTTTGGCTTCATCAAAAATTATTTTTTCTTCAGCCGTTAAATTAGAAATATCCATCGTTTCTAGCATGTAGGGCATTAACTCAGAAGCTTTTAGGTTGTAGTTGTTATTATGTAAATCTTTAAAATCTTGAATATTAAATTCATCTTTAGCGCTAAAATAACTGTTAATTACTCGATTCCTGTAGGTTTCATAACCGTCATTGTATACATAAAATGGATATGCCTCGTCTACAGGATGCTGATTTGCAGAACTCACAAAACCACGTGCTGGATTCTTAGTATGTGCGTTAAAAGCTTGTGGGATAAAACTTTGCCAATCGTTTTCTGGTAGACTCCCATCCATAATAAATTTTCCTTGACCTTCCCATTTATTAGGGAGTTTTCCTTGAACCCACAAAGCAATATCCCCTTCAGTAGAAGCAAAAATAAAATTCTGTGCCGGTGCAGTATAATGGGTCAATGCCTGTAAATAATCAGTATAATTTTTACTTTTGTTCAAGTCTAAAAATGTTCTTTGTCCATTTCCACCAATATGTCCGATCCATTTCATGGCATAGCCCGCTTTTTCACGATCTGATTTAAAGTTTTTATCATAGACTACAGGACCATGATGTGTATATCGAACAGAGTCTTTAAAACTAGCTTTTCCTTTTATTTTAATCTCCTCGATTCTATACGTAACATCTTTCCACGCATTATTATATCTGTATTTTGTTCGGTCTTCGTTAAATTCAATTTTATACCAATCAACCACATCTCTAGTAGCATTGGTTTGCCCCCAAGAAATGTATTCGTTAAAACCAATAATGATGGCCAAAGCTCCTGGAAGTGTGGCGCCAAAAGCATTGTGATTTGGTGTTTTTAATTGCATTACAAACCAAATAGAGGGTAAGTTTAAACCCAAGTGCGGATCATTGGCCAAAATTGCATTGCCAGAATATGATTTTTCTCCTGATACGGCCCAGTTATTACTACCGTAATTAGGGTCTGGTTTGTCAATAGTTTCTGCAATAGAGTCTAAAACAGGTTCATTAAAAGGGTTTGATGTTTGAGGTACATCTATAAAATTCCAATCTGTTTCTTTTGGAATGATAGGGTCTATAAGATCGAAAAAATCTGGAAATAACAAATCGAATCGTTCTTTCCCAAAAAGACGCAATGCATTCGTGTTTTCAATATCTTCATCTCCACCAGCTAACATCCTAGTCATGTACATTAAAAGTAATGCGGTTTTTTTTGGAGACCATGCCTCTGGTTTGTAATCGAGTAGTTTGTATTCTACAGGCAAATCTTTAGATTCTAATTGGTTCACATAGCTATTTACTCCTTCTGCATAGGCTTGTGTAAATTGAAGGTCGGAGTCTTCAGACATTTTTTTTATCGTTTGTTCTGCTCCATAAACCATCCCACGGCGACGCTCTTGTCTGTCATAGGTAAGAGCGTCTTCTCCTAATATTTCCGACAATCTACCTGCTGCTGCGTAGGTTTGAAATTCCATTTGCCAAAGTCTGTGTTTTGCTGTTAAATACCCTTGGGCTCGGTATAAATCTAAATCATTTTGAGCGAACACATGGGGTATTAATTGTGCATCATAATGCACGGTAACCTTATCTATTAGACCTGGGATTAAAATTTCACCACTAATGGATTCATCTGTTTCATTTTGCCAAACTCCAGTGTATGGATTAAGAAACTTCCCCAAAGGAGGGATGGATCCTAATTTATTATTGAGTGTAAAAAATATTCCTATCGCAAGTGCAAACGAAAGTAAGAGTTTAAAGTACTTCATAGAATGAATTTAAAGAAGTCTGCAAAGTACTAAATTATTTAGAAATTAATTCTTTTCATCTATTTAGAAGTAGATTATTTTATGCTAAAAAGTATAAGAGGGTATAAAACTTAATAAATAATATGATTTCTTAATTAAAATCAGTTGACAGAAGAAATTAAAGGGAGTATAAAAATAAAAAAAAATCAACTAACTGATAATAAGTTAGTTGATTCTGTCTAGTGACCATGGCAGGATTCAAACCTGCAACCTCTTGAGCCGTAATCAAGTGCGCTATTCAGTTGCGCCACATGGCCTTTTAGCGGGTGCAAATATAAACGCTTTTTTTAAATTATAAAGCGTATTATAGATTTTTATGAATTAATTTCAGCGTTAAAATCATCAATGATTACTTTTGCTTTTTCTAAATCAGTGTTTAATACTAAAAGCTCAATAGAATTTCCTAAAGCTCCAAAACCTGCCAGATTTCCTGAATTTACATGGTCTTTAATTATTGATTTAATTTTAACATCCTCGAGAATAGACTTTAATCTATTAACTAAGATTGATGTTCCTGTAAATACTTTTATATGTTCTGCCATAATTTAAATTTTAATCAAGTGAGTTCATCGTTACATATGCTTTCCATCCAATAATTGCTAGTTGAAGTTTAGAAGCTTTAGAGAGGTCCAACCTTTTTTTTGTGTAGGAAGGTAACACAGCTTTGTTCAGTTTGGATAAGGTTTTAAATACGTGTTTTTTCATTATAATATTAGTTGATATGTAAACTTAATGAAAATAAACAACTCATTCAAAAGAATGAGTTGTTTCTAACAGTACTCTTTTCTCTTTTTTATAATAAGGTCTTTAATTTTAACCCTATTTAATTAGGTTTAAAATAAAATTTGAAATATAAATTCTGATACTTTTTCGATAATCTTTAATGCAATAATAATCATAGTAGTTTGGTTTTAAGTTAATAAAATAGTTGAATTACGTAATTGTTTTATCAATATATAACGCCTAAAATTATGCTCCAAATTTTTTGATATTAATCAATTAAAGCAAGTATACATATGGAGTTAAAAAAGTATTTTAAGTTTTAATATTTTTTTATTTACTATGTTTAAGTTTTAAAATGAAACATAAATTATATTTTATTATATTAAAATGAAACAAAATAAAGGTTGTTTTTTATGTTTTTTCAGAATGTAAAGGAGTAACAGTCTTTAAAAGAGGTTTTTTTGGCAGTTTTATTTTTATTATTATAAAAAAATATAAAAACAATTAATTGTATTATGACTCTATATATCTATTTTCAGTATGTAAGCATTTGCAAAAATCATATCTTCGCAATAAATACAAATTTATGAGTATCGCTTATGTTATTATTGGTTTATTGCTGTTGGTTTTAGGGGGGGAGTTTTTGGTGAGGTCTTCAATAGGATTATCATTTAAGCTAAATATTTCTAAAATGGTTATTGGGATGACAGTAGTTTCTTTTGCTACATCTGCACCAGAACTTCTGGTAAGTTTACAAGCGGCTTTGGATGGCTCTCCTGCAATGGCTATTAATAATGTAATAGGTTCCAATATTGCAAATATTGGATTGGTATTAGGCATTACAGCAATTATAGGTCCTATTGCAGTGAGCAAAGATTTTTACAAGCTAAATTGGCCGGTAATGATGATTTTCTCTTTTTTGATTTATTATTTTTTGAAGAACGATAATGTTTTAACACAATTGGAGGGAGTTGCTTTAATTGTAGCTTTAGTTGTTTTTTTACTAGTCTTAATTAAGTCTGCAAGGAAAGAAGACGTTGTTTTAGAAGATGTTAATGATAAGCTTGCTCAAGTTGGTTACGGGAAAATTTTTGTTTGGTTGTTAATTGGAGGGCTTGCATTGTATTTTGGTGCTAAATGGTTGGTAGAAGGAGCCACAGAGATTGCAGAGAAAGTTGGTGTAAGTGAAGGCGTAATTTCTATTACTATGATTGCAATAGGTACAAGTGTACCTGAGTTGGCGGCTTCAATAATTGCAGCAATAAAGGGAGAGAAAGCAATTTCTTTAGGGAACTTAATTGGCTCTAATATATTTAATATTGCCTCTGTTTTAGGAATTACAGCAATTATTAAAGAGATACATGTTACAGAGCCACAGATACTATCTAGAGATATTTTTTGGATGTTAGGTTTTTCCTTGGTTCTAATTCCACTAGTATTCTTGCCAAAGAAATACATTTTAAGCCGCCTAAAAGGGTTGTTCCTTTTTCTTGGGTATGGAGTTTTTATTTATTTGGTTTTTAAAACTGCCGCATAAAAAAAGAGCTTGCATTAAGCAAGCCCTTTTTTTTTAAAATTCGATACTAGTTAATATTAGCAGACTTTACTGTCTTAATAATTCTACCAGCAATCTTATAAGGATCTCCATTAGAAGCAGGTCTTCTGTCCTCTAACCATCCTTTCCATCCTTTTTCTACAGTAATAATAGGAATTCTTATAGAAGCTCCTCTATCAGAAACACCATAAGAAAAATCAGAAACGTGCGCAGTCTCGTGTAAGCCAGTTAAACGTTCGTCATTAAATTCTCCATATATATCCATATGCTCTGAAGTAACAGGTCTAAATGCCTCGCAAATTTTCTCATAGGTTTCTTTAGAACCACAAGTTCTTAGGGTAGTATTGGAGAAGTTTGCATGCATACCAGAACCATTCCAGTCTCCCTTTACAGGTTTTGGATGATATTCAATATAATAGCCATATTTTTCAGTTAATCTGTCTAATAAATAACGAGCTATCCAAATTTCATCACCAGCTTTTTTTGCTCCTTGGGCAAATAATTGAAACTCCCATTGACCTGGTGCTACTTCTTGATTAATTCCTTCAAAGTTTAAGCCAGCATCAATACACAAGTCTGCATGTTCTTCAACAAAATCTCTACCCCACGTATATCTTCCTCCAACAGAACAGTAATATTTACCCTGTGGTCCAGGAAATCCACCACGAGGAAAACCTAGAGGTAAATCGGTTTTAGCATCCATTAAGAAATACTCTTGCTCAAATCCAAACCAAAAATCGTTATCATCATCATCAATAGTTGCTCTTGCATTAGACGCGTGTGGTGTTCCATCTGCACTTAAAACCTCAGACATTACGAGAAAACCATTTTTTCTTGTAGGGTCTTTGTAGATTGCTACAGGTTTTAATAAACAGTCTGATGCACCTCCTGAAGCTTGTTCGGTAGAACTACCATCAAAAGACCAATTGTCTAATTCTTCAATAGTTCCGTTAAAGTTTTCATGCTCTTCAACTTTTGTTTTACTTCTCATGTTTTGAGTAGGAGAATGACCGTCTAGCCATATGTATTCTAATTTAATCTTTGCCATGTTAATTGTATTGTAGTGTTCATGCAAAAATATATAAATATTAAAAACACCCCTAATTTTTTTGGGGTTAAATTATTAAAAAAGTGTTTTTTTATCTATTTGCTATAATAAATACATGGAAATTCCATTTTTGATTAAAAAAAATATTTATTTTTGTCAAAAAAACAAATATGTCCATAATTAGATTTAATGCATTAAAGGAGACTCTGAATAGAAAGCCACTAAAAATTAAAGAAAAGGGGCGTAAATCTGACGCTTTTGGTAAAAATGTTTTTAATGAACATGCGATGCGTCAATATATGACCAAAGAAGCGTATCAAAGTGTAATGGATGCAAATGAATTCGGTAAAAAAATAGATAGAAAAGTTGCAGATCAAATTGCGGTTGCTATGAAAGATTGGGCGCTGTCAAAAAATGCAACACATTATACACATTGGTTTCAACCATTAACAGGTTCAACAGCAGAAAAGCACGATGCTTTTTTTGAGACCGTTGAAAATGGAAGAGCTGTAGAGAAATTTGGTGGAGGAGAATTAGTGCAACAAGAGCCAGATGCGTCAAGTTTTCCAAATGGAGGGATTAGAAACACATTTGAAGCAAGAGGGTATACGGCTTGGGACCCTACATCTCCAGCATTTATATATGGTACAACGTTATGTGTGCCCACAGTTTTTGTTGCATACACAGGGGAGGCTCTAGATAATAAAGCACCTCTATTAAGAGCTTTGCAAGCTGTTGATATCCATGCAACAGCAATTTGTAAATATTTTGATAAAAATGTAAGCAAAGTAAATGCCTCTCTAGGTTGGGAACAAGAATATTTTCTAATTGATGATGCGCTAGCTGCATCTAGACCGGATATTAATTTAACAGGAAGAACGTTATTAGGACATTCATCAGCAAAAGGTCAGCAATTAGATGACCATTACTTTGGATCTATACCAAACAGAGTACTGAGCTACATGAGAGACTTAGAGCAAGAATGTATGTTATTAGGAATTCCTGTAAAAACACGTCATAATGAAGTTGCACCAAATCAATATGAATTGGCCCCAATTTTTGAAGAGGCAAATTTAGCAGTAGATCACAATTCATTATTAATGGATGTGATGGATAAAATTGCCGCACGCCATCATTTTAAGGTTTTGTTTCATGAAAAACCATTTGCAGGCATTAATGGCTCTGGGAAACATAATAATTGGTCTTTGGCAACAAATACTGGAGTGAACTTATTGAGTCCTGGTAAAACTCCCATGAAAAATTTACAATTTTTAACCTTTTTTGTAAATACAATAAAAGCAGTACATGATTACGAAGAATTAATTAGAGCCTCTATAGCGAGTGCAAGTAATGATCACAGACTAGGAGCAAATGAAGCGCCACCAGCAATTATTTCTGTATTTATAGGTTCGCAATTATCGGCAGTTTTAGACGAGTTAGAAAATGTTACCAAAGGGAAGTTATCACCAGAAGAAAAAACAGATTTAAAATTAAATATTGTTGGTAAAATTCCAGAGATTCTATTAGACAATACAGACAGAAATAGGACATCACCATTTGCTTTTACAGGAAATAAATTTGAATTAAGAGCGGTAGGTTCTTGGTCTAATTGTGCAGGACCAATGACAACGTTAAACACGATTATAGCGAAACAATTAAAAGATTTTAAAGTTGAAGTAGATAAATTAATCGACCATAAAAATCTGAAAAAAGATGAGGCTGTTTTTAATGTATTAAGAGAATATATTAAAGCGTCTAAAAAGATTCGTTTCGAAGGAAATGGGTATGGAGCAGCCTGGGAGAAAGAAGCCCAAAAACGTGGATTAAGCAACAATAAAACCACTCCTGAAGCTTTAAAAGCTAAGATTTCTAAAAAATCTTTTAACCTTTTTCAGGAAATGAATGTAATGAGTGAAATTGAGGTAGAAGCACGTCATGAGATTGAGTTGGAGGAATACATATTACGAATCCAAATTGAAGGTCGTGTTTTGGGTGATATTTCTAAAAATCATATCATACCAACGGCAATTAAATATCAAAATACATTAATCGAAAATGTAAGTGGATTAAAAACTATTTTTGGAAATGACTTTAAAAAGCATGCAAAAGAACAAATTGATTTAATTGAAAAAATTTCTTCACATATTGCAGGAATCAATTCTAAAGTTGAAGAAATGATAGCTCAGAGAAAAAAAGCAAATCAATTAAAAGGGCAAAAATCTGCGGAAGCTTATTGTAATAAAGTTAAACCCTATTTTGAAGAAATTAGATATCATTGCGATAAATTAGAAATGATGGTAGATGACGAGCTTTGGCCACTTGCAAAATATAGAGAATTATTATTTACAAGATAGTGAATAGAAATCCTGCAAAAGCAGGATTTTTTTATTTCAAAAATTTATCTTTGCATCAACAACAATACAATAATATGAGTCAAGAAGTTTCTAAAAGATATGCTCAACGTGGGGTTTCTGCGTCTAAAGAAGATGTCCATAATGCGATTAAGAATATAGACAAAGGTTTATTTCCAAAAGCATTTTGTAAAATTGTTCCAGATTATTTAACAAATGATGATGACTATTGTTTAATCATGCATGCAGATGGAGCAGGAACAAAATCATCTTTAGCTTATATGTATTGGAAAGAAACTGGAGATATTTCTGTGTGGAAAGGCATTGCTCAAGATGCTTTAATTATGAATATTGATGATTTATTATGTGTGGGCGCAACCAATAATATTATGTTGTCTTCAACTATTGGTAGAAATAAAAGCAAGATTCCCGGAGACGTTTTATCAGCAATTATTAACGGAACAGAGGAGTTAATAGAAGATCTAAAAGGTTTTGGAGTTACCATTCATTCTACAGGTGGCGAAACCGCAGATGTTGGCGATTTGGTACGAACAATTATTGTAGATTCTACCGTTACAGCTCGTATGAAACGTTCTGATGTTATAGACAATGCCAACATAAAAGCAGGCGATGTAATTGTTGGTTTGGAATCTTTTGGCCAAGCAACTTATGAGACAGAATACAATGGCGGAATGGGGTCTAACGGATTAACCTCTGCTAGGCATGATGTTTTTCATAAATATTTGGCTGATAAGTATCCTGAGAGTTTTGATGCTGCTGTTCCAGAGGATTTAGTATATTCTGGCAATACGAAATTAACAGATTCTGTTGAAAATTCTCCAATAGATGCCGGTAAACTAGTCTTGTCTCCAACAAGAACCTATGCACCAATTATTAAAGAAATTTTGTCAAAATACAATTCAGATGCAGTACATGGAATGATTCATTGTTCAGGTGGTGCACAAACAAAAATCTTACACTTTATAGATGAATTGCATATTGTGAAAGACAATATGTTTCCAATACCTCCATTATTTAAATTGATACAAGAACAATCGAATACAGATTGGAAAGAAATGTATCAAGTATTCAATTGTGGGCACCGAATGGAAATATACGTTTCTCCAGAAATTGCAGAGGAGATAATTGTTATCTCAAAATCATACAATGTAAATGCTCAAATTATTGGTAGAGTAGATGCTTCTGAAACTAAGAAGTTGACTATTAGTTCTGAGTTTGGAACTTTTATGTACTAATTGTTCTATAATTTAGTAACTTTATTTTTTGTATAGAATTACTATTTCTTTTAATTCAATAATTATTTTTTAATTAGTGATTTACTCTAGAAATAAACGAAATATTATTTTTAGAAAATACTTAGCATAAAGAATTATTTGTTAGAATCCTGTCAGCATATTCAGTAATACGAATTTCATGGTTTTAGGTTTTGTATCTTAAATATAGATTATATCATATAGAATAACTTTCCGATAAAAAGTGTAAATTCGCAATCCAAGAAAAGAGTAGAAGATGATAGATAAAATTAGAATTGTAAAACAGCGTTATGATGAGGTTTCGGATTTAATTATTCAGCCAGATATTATTATGGATCAGAAGCGTTATGCACAATTAATGAAAGAATATAAAGATTTAGGAGACGTTGTTCTAAGAGGTGAAGAATATAAAACGTTGCTAAACAATATAGAAGAAGCAAGAGAGATACTTGCAGACGGCTCTGATCAAGAAATGAATGAGATGGCGAAGATGGAAATTGATGAAGCCAATACAAGAATTCCAGAATTAGAAGATGAAATTAAATTCTTATTAATACCAAAAGATCCAGAAGATTCTAAAAATGCGGTGGTAGAATTACGTGCTGGAACAGGAGGAGATGAAGCAAGTATTTTTGCGGGAGATTTGTTTAGAATGTATTCTAAATATTGCGAAGGTAGAGGTTGGAAAGTGTCTACGGTAGATTATTCTGAGGGAACAAATGGCGGTTTTAAAGAAATTCAATTTGAAGTAAATGGTCCAGATGTTTACGGAACTTTAAAGTTTGAAGCAGGTGTTCATCGCGTGCAAAGAGTTCCTCAAACAGAAACACAAGGTAGAGTTCATACTTCGGCTGCAACCTGCATGGTGTTTCCAGAAGCAGAGGAGTTTGATGTAGAAATTAACCCCAAAGAAGTAAGAATCGATTTTTTCTGTTCTTCAGGTCCTGGAGGTCAATCTGTAAATACTACCTATTCTGCAGTTCGTTTAACCCACCTTCCAACGGGTTTAGTTGCCCAGTGTCAAGATCAAAAATCACAACATAAAAATAAAGAGAAAGCTTTTAAAGTATTGCGTTCTAGATTGTATGATTTAGAATTGGCAAAGAAAAATGCAGAAGACGCTTTAAAGAGGGGGTCTATGGTTTCCTCTGGAGACAGAAGTGCAAAGATTAGAACTTATAATTATGCACAAGGGAGAGTTACAGATCATAGAATTGGTTTGTCATTGTATGATTTACCGAATATATTGAATGGTGATATTCAGAAAATTATTGATGAATTAATGTTGGCAGAAAATACCGAGAAATTAAAACAATTAAGTGACGGATTTTAGACTCTTCGAAAAAAGATTAAAAGATAAAAGCGATTAAAGCCCTAGGGGGTCACTTTTAATCGCTTTTGTTTGTTAAACAAATAATTAGTAGAATTGCTATATTTTGCAATATGGGGGTAAAGTCTTCTTACTAACACTACAAATTTAATTTAGATTTAGAGATCTCACAATACCCATTTATGGGGTTTTTTACCACTCACTGGAAACCGTTAGTTTCATCACTGTTTTCAGTGATTAGAAATATATTTAGTAATAATTAAGAATTTCTTTGTTTGTTAATTTCATCTTGTAGTTGTCTACGAAGTTTTTGTTCTTTTTCTGTAGATTTTTTTTTGAAGTGTTTTAATTCTTCCTCAATGTCAGCTAAATTATTTTCAGCTTCTTTTGTTAATATATTGCTATTAGAAAATTTGTAGGCTAAGAATCCTACTCCCGTTATTAATGCTATTATTAATGTCCAAAGGATAATGTTGTACGTATTCTTTTTTAGTTCTAAACCAAAAAGAAAAATTGAGTTTTCTTTTGTAATTGAAGCATCTAAATTTAATTGTGTTTTTTTAATTTTGGTATTTAATCTTTTAATATTCTCATCTTTACTTTTCAATAAGCTTTCTTTTTCTGATAGCAATTCTTTAATAATATTTATAGAATCTATTACATTATTCTTAAGTTTTTGATACCCTAGTTTATTAATAACCTTATAGGTTTGATAGCTAGTTGAAACTCTGTAAATTTCATCAAATTGATTTTCTAAAGTATTTTCTTCAGTTACTTTTTGCTGTGCAGCAGTAGAGAAATTAGATGTTATTATTAATAAAACTAAAAAAAATGATTTCATAATGGTTGTATTTTGAGAATATAAAGTTAATAAAAAACCCAAACAAAATGTTTGGGTTTTTTTATAAGCAAGAAATTAATAAATTATTTTACTTTGTCTACAACTGCCTTAAAAGCCTCTGGGCTGTTCATAGCTAAATCGGCTAAAACCTTACGGTTTAATTCGATATTGTTAGCCTTCACTTTTCCCATGAACTGTGAATAAGACATTCCGTGTAAACGAGCACCTGCGTTAATACGCATAATCCATAATGCACGAAAGTTTCTTTTATTGTTTTTACGGTCACGGTAGGCGTAAACCATTCCTTTTTCAACCGCATTTTTTGCTACTGTATAGACGTTTTTTCTACGTCCGAAGTAACCTTTTGCTGCCTTCAAGATTTTTTTTCTTCTTTTTCTTGAGGCTACTGAATTTACTGATCTTGGCATAATTTCAATGTTTTTTGTAGTAGGCGATTCAATTAAGAATACTTTTTATTTTGCCTAACTCCATGGTTAATAATTAAATTCCCTATTAAACTTACTTTAAGTTTAACTGTTGCATAATGTTAGACTTATCTGATTTATGAACTAAACCGTCATGAGTTAACTTTAATTTACGTTTTTTAGACTTCTTTGTTAAGATGTGACTTTTAAACGCGTGCTTTCTTTTGATTTTTCCAGTACCAGTAACTTTAAAACGTTTTTTGGCGCTAGATTTGGTTTTCATTTTAGGCATTTCTCCTTCGTTTTTATCTCGCTTATAAGATTTTTATTTTACTTTTTTTGGAGCGATAAACATAATCATACGCTTACCCTCTAATCTTGGTAATTGTTCAACTTTACCATACTCTTCTAATTCCTGTGCTAGTTTCAGTAATAATATTTGTCCCTGTTCTTTAAAAATTATTGAACGTCCTTTAAAGAAAACAAATGCTTTTAACTTGGCACCGTCTTGTAAAAATTTTACTGCATGTTTCTTTTTAAACTCATAGTCATGCTCGTCTGTTTGAGGACCAAAACGAATTTCTTTAACAATAACCTTTGTGGCTTTTGATTTTAGAACTTTTTCTCGTTTCTTTTGCTCATACATAAACTTTTTGTAATCAATAATCTTACAAACAGGTGGTTTAGCTTTTGGTGAAATTTCGACCAAATCTAATTCTTGTTCGGCGGCTAACTCTTTTGCTTTCTCTAAAGGATATACACCAACTTCGATATTTTCGCCAACTAAACGTACTTCATCAACATATCTGATTTTGTCGTTAATTCTGTGTTGGTCTTCTTTGATTACTCTTAACGGTCTTCTCGACCTGCTTCTACGTATTGCTATGACTTATAAATTTAAATTTAACATTTGACTGTATGATCAGCCTTATTTTATTTCTTTATAATTGATAAAGCTTTTTTAAAACTCCAACAATGTTTTCTTTACTTCTTGTTGTATCAGGTTTACAAATTCTTCTATAGTAAATGTTCCTAAATCTCCTTCACCATGTTTTCTAACAGAAACAGTACCCTCTTTTTCTTCTTTTTCTCCGACAATCACCATAAAAGGTATTTTGCCAACTTCTGCATCTCTAATCTTTCTGCCAGTTTTTTCGTTTCGGTTGTCTACGAGAGCGCGAATTTCGGAATTTTCTAACGATTCTAAAACTTTTTCTGAATATTTTTGATATTTCTCACTAATAGGTAACAATATAACCTGATCTGGAGTCAACCAAAGAGGAAAGTTTCCTCCTGTGTGTTCTAGTAATACTGCAATAAAACGCTCCATAGAGCCAAATGGAGCTCTGTGAATCATTACGGGCCTATGTAACTTATTATCTGCTCCTTTATAGGTTAAATCGAAACGTTCAGGTAAGTTATAGTCAACTTGTATTGTTCCTAGTTGCCAACTTCTGCCTAAAGCATCCTTTACCATGAAGTCTAATTTTGGTCCGTAAAAGGCAGCTTCACCTTCTTCAATCACAAAATCTAAGCCTTTGTCTGTTGCTGCGCTAATAATTGCATTTTCTGCAACTTCCCATGTTTTAGGGTCGCCAATATATTTTTCAGGAGTTTTTGGATCTCTAATAGATACTTGTGACGTAAATTTTTCAAAACCTAAAGAACCGAAAACATATAAGACTAAATCGATCACATCTTTAAACTCTTGGTCTAATTGTTCTGGTGTACAAAAGATATGAGCATCATCTTGTGTAAATCCTCTTACACGCGTTAAACCGTGAAGTTCTCCACTTTGTTCATATCTATAAACCGTTCCGAATTCAGCAAAACGTTTTGGGAGATCTTTGTAAGAGTATGGTTTGAAGTTATAAACTTCACAATGATGTGGACAGTTCATGGGTTTGAGTAAGAACTCTTCATCCATTTTCGGAGTTTTTATTGCTTGAAAACTATCTTCTCCATATTTTTCATAATGACCAGAAGTAACATAGAGTTCTTTCTGTCCTATATGTGGTGTCATTACCATTTCATAACCAGCTTTCTTTTGTGCTTTCTTTAAAAATCCTTCAAGTCTCTCTCTTAAAGCTGCTCCTTTTGGAAGCCATAAAGGTAAGCCTGCTCCAACTCTTTGAGAAAAAGTGAATAATTCTAATTCCTTACCAAGCTTTCTATGATCTCTCTTTTTAGCTTCCTCTAATAATTCTAAATATTCAGTTAATAACTTTTGCTTTGGAAAACTAATTCCATACACTCTAGTCAACTGATTGTTTTTTTCGTCGCCACGCCAATAGGCACCAGCAACACTCATAATTTTAATTGCTTTTATGATTCCAGTATTTGGGATGTGTCCTCCTCTACATAAATCTGTAAAATTGCTGTGGTCACAAAAGGTAATGTCTCCGTCCGTTAAGTTTTCAATCAACTCAACTTTATACTCGTTATTTTCTCCTTTATATAAAGACAATGCATCTGCTTTGGAAACAGATCGTATGGAAAACTCATGTTTTCCTCGAGCAATCTCTATGAATTTAGTTTCTAATTGTTTAAAATCTTTATCAGAAATAACAGCGTCACCTAAATCTACATCGTAATAGAAGCCGTTATCAATAGCAGGTCCAATAGTTAATTTTGCCTTTGGGTAAAAACTTAAGATTGCTTCTGCTAAAACATGTGCAGAAGAATGCCAAAATGCTTTTTTACCTTCATCATCATTAAATGTATACAATATTAAAGATCCATCAGTGGTTAATGGGGTGGTGGTTTCTATGGTTGTTCCATTAAAATTTGCAGAAATAACATTTCTAGCGAACCCTTCACTGATGCTTTTAGCAACATCTATAGGAGTGCTATTTATAGCAAACTCCTTAATACTTCCGTCTGGTAAAGTAATATTGATCATTAATTGTAATTATTTTGAGCCTGCAAATATATTAGAAAAGGAGTTTTTACACAATATATATGTATAATACTTCTAGGTAGATATAAACTAAGTGAAAAAAAAGTCATCTTTAGATACATTTTTCTTGTATGACGAATGATGTTTATAAGACCACCACTATATACACAATTAATGTTTCTTTGTGTTTATTATGATAGTAGTTACTAATTATAGAATACTATTTGGTTGAGGTTTTATAAGGTGATAAAAAAAGGGTTTTTTTTCATAGTATTAACGTGTGTATTTTCAGGGTGTTATGATTTGTTTA
>Ga0115008_10002438_pt1 | contig 15400 bp, 14 predicted proteins | sample FraStrMetagenome_FD_87164 | JGI IMG/M metagenome (GOLD analysis project Ga0115008, IMG submission 87164) | Marine eukaryotic phytoplankton communities from Arctic Ocean - Fram Strait ARC3M Metagenome | ecosystem: Environmental > Aquatic > Marine > Oceanic | place: Fram Strait | collected...
AAACAAAGCACGAATACAGTCATATACGTCCTGCCCCTCAGCCAAACGCGCCTTAACTTGTGCGCTCTGATGCATCACACGAGCATAGCGCTCTTGCTTAAATAAGCCCTCAACTGCCACAGTACCAAACTCCGCAACTCGGCCTAAATCATTGCGCTCTAAATCCACAATCATCAACAGCTCTGCCCGGTCTTTTTCAGATTCACGCAAGTGCTGAGCGTTTAAAGTATCTTCGGCCGCATCGCGCCCGCGCGGGCGGGTGCCTTTTATCGGACGAGTCTCGACTAAACGCCCGCGCTTACGCAAAAACTGCTCGGGCGAGGTCGAAATCAGTTGCAGCTCGCCGGTATCTAAATAGGCGCTATACGGCGCCGGATTACCTTGCCGTAGCGCTTGGAACAAAGGCACGGCAGAACCGTTATAGCAACAACGCGCACGCTGCGACAAATTCACCTGATACACATCTCCACTCGCGATAAATTCGCGCACGGCAGCGACCTTAGCTTCGAATTCGGCTTGGGTCATATTCCATTCCCAAACTCCAAATGCGTCGGCCGGCACCGCCACACCAGCGACCTCTGTGGTCACCCAAGTGCGCAGTTGCTGCATCACAGTAGCGGCATCTGCTCGCAAACCAAGTGCCACCAAGTGTAATTCGCCACTGGCGTGATGATAAGCGGCAATTCCGTCATACAGCCCAAAGTACAAATCTGGAATCTTGCGATCGTCCACACTCGTTGGCGCAATTTGCTCCAACTGTCGACCATACTCATAAGCGACAAATCCCACAGCACCGCCCACAAATGGGATGCCCGAATCATTTATCGCGGGCTGAAAGTTCGCCATTAATTGGCGCAGTTGCGGCAGCCCACCGCCATGCTGCGCATCAGAACGGAATACCTGAAAGGGCTCGGCACCAAAAAAACTCCATTCTCCCATCCCGTCATTCGACTGTGAGCTATCTAAGATAAAAGACAGCGGGCGGGCGGCACAGCGCTCAATCAGCTGTTCCAAGGCAGGCGGATTTGGGACTTGCTCAATTATCATAACATCTGAATCAGGTGAAGCGTGCACAGGCGACACTACAGCTAGTGTCGACTGGCCCGTTGAATCATCCAAAAACCGATCGATTGAAAAACTATATTCGGCAACCAAATTAATAAGTCGGCTCGCAGTGCCGGATTTTTTTCCATCCAGCTAACAATAATCATCAGAAAATAATAAGTCATCGCAATCACCAGCGCGATGCCAAGGTTGGCATAGGTCTCTTTGCGCCCAACTTGAATCGCAAGCGGCACACCAAAAATAGCCAGCGAAAAGACCGAAAATGCCATCGCGAAATTCTTCTGCAGATAGACTTGCAACTCCAAGCGGCGCGGGCTCATGTCACTGCCCGATTCCGCCTCCAGCTGCAACTCTTGCTCGCGATGCTGCATCAGTTGAGCGAAGGTCATTTGCTTGGTACGAATTCGATGGTTGCGCCGCTCTCCCAAAAGTTGATCCAGCGACAAGGCGATCGGAAATTCCCCAAAAAAGAGCGACGGGGCGGGCGCATCAGAATAGTAGTTCGCGTCGGCTTCAGATCGTTTTTCCGCCGTACCATTTTTCAATGTGAGTAATAACTGATTGCTTGCTTTCTCGTAATCCAGCTCGCCTTCAGCCGCACGCAAAAAGGACTTCACCCGCTGCTGATCATCCAGTTCCCAGATCCAAAAGTCTTGCATGATGCTGCCATCGCGCCCGCCGACATAAATGACATAGCCGGGAAATTCATGAATAAAAGATTTTTCCTCAATAAACCCCAGCGGATTATCACTAATGGCCGAAGCCATCATTTGCTTGTAAGCCACCCGCGATTGCGGCGCGTAATGTAAATTTACCAACACCCCCAACAACATGCCGACAAAAGATATCGCGAAGACCGGCGCTGCGATTTGGTATAAGCTCAACCCAGCCGATTTCATCGCAATAATTTCACGATCCGCCGCCAGACGACCAATTGCGATCAGCGTGCCCGTCAACATACCCAAGGGCAGCGCATAGGCCGCCACATAGGGCACCAGTAATCCGATCAATTTGAAAAATACGCCGATGCCGAGCTTGCCAGCCAGAACCAATTCGGCCACATCGCGCAATACATTACCGATCAATAGTACGAACACGAAGAGTCCCATCGCCAGTCCAGTGGCGACCAAAATCTCTTTTAAAATATGTCGATGCAGCAAATTAAGCATAATTTTGATTATTCATAGCAGAACTTAAGCCGCAGAGTAAAGAAAGCAAAAGCATCAGCCTAAATCCTAGTGCATGGCTCGAGCTCGCAGCCAAGGATCGCGGCGCAAGCCCAATTGCGAGACAATTTAAGCCAGCCAGCGGGTTCGCAATCACTGCGTGCTGACTTCCCGCGCTTTAACTGCGAAATCAATAAAACTGAATTTGATACTGCCGCTCCAATCGTTTCGCCTCGGCCTTCAAGCTCGGCGAAAATTTTACCCGCTTTTGCAATGCGGACAGTGCCAGCAGAATCGGCTTTTGTGGCGGAAGATTTAGTATATAATCTTGCTCCAGTATTTCTGCTAGCCCTTGCAAGGCGGCTTTCCGCTGCGCCGCACTCGCCTGCGGCGCACGCAGCTGTGCACTCAATTGATCCACTTCGTTGTTCATATATTCTATAGCAGTACAGTCCTGCCGACAGCTCCAGTCAAAAACACTCAAAGCGAGAGCCTAATCTAGCTGCAGACAAATGCCCGGCGATATACCCACTTGAAATTTTTGACTGACCAAAGGTGGCTATGGAACAGTGGTAGGAATCATAATCGGCAGTGTGAAAATTTCACCATGGCTCATAGCACCCATGAATCCCCCTGTTCTGCAGTCATACTACACTTGACCCTGATTTAAAGGCCTGCAAATCCCTGAAACTATGGATGATTGCAAAACCTCGAATTTGCCAAGGTCATCCTTGATGCCCCTTTGACATTAAGCGTTTAAAAGCTGAAAGATTTGGCTAAACGAAAATATTAAATGAGGCTAATAAGCTATTTTGCACGGCAATCGGAACATGTTCCCGAATAGATAATTTCACCTCCTGTAATCAGAAAACCTTTCGGTGCCGTTACCTGAGGCAACTGCATAGCTATTGGTAAATCAAAGACTCGATCACAGTGACGACAGATGAAATGCGGATGCTCTGATTCTGCAGGCAATTCATAGCACCGAGACTGCCCTGGAAAATCTAGGCCCACAATAGTGAATTGAGCAGCCATATCTCGAATTGTACGATCCACAGTAGCCGAACCTAGCCGCGGCAAGTGTATTCGGCCTATCGACAGAATTTCGTCGCGAGTGAGTGGACGCCCCGCTTCCTGAAGAACTGATTCTATAACTTTACGTTGCTTGGTAAGACCCATATATAAATAAAGCAGGCTGCATACTTAAATGTACAGCCTGCCAGAGTTATAGGCCTAGGGAAGTTAAAATTTTAATCGAGCGCCAATATAAGCGCTACGGCCTAATGCAGGATAACCATCTACTGGCTCATATCCTTCATCTAATAGGTTGTCAACTCGCCCATAAATTGACAATGAATTTGTTAAGTCCCATTCGGCAACTAATCGTAAGGTCACATAGTCTTTAACATCCAGATTCGTTTTCTGATATCGGTTCTTTTCGCGGCCGAAATTTCCAATAGCAGAAATACCCGCAGACACTTCTGGAGTAAACTGATAGTCAGCTGCCATCTGAACCAGATGACGCGGTCGGTTTGCTAAGCGCATGTCATCGGAATTATTGATAGCCGTGAGGTAAGTATAGCCCAAAGAAAGATCAAAGTAGTTATTCGCTGAAAAATCAGCGGAAAATTCAATGCCTTCAGTGGTCGCGGAAGAAACATTATATGTATCACTAAAATAATCAGGCGAGCCATAATCAACATAAGTAATCAAATTGCTAATTTCATTGCGAAAGGCCACAAGGTTGATGGTGAGATCTTCATCAAGTAAATATTGACGAATGCCGACTTCATAGGAAACGGATTCCTCTGGCTGTAGTGGAGTATTAGCGTCCGAGCCGGATGAAGTTTCATCTGTATCGTAAGCAAGATCCATTGCGGTAGGCGGTGCAAATGAAGTGCCTATTTTTGTAAACAGATCCGTGCTTTCCCTTACACTATAAATTAGCTCAACATTAGAATTAGTGGAGTTTTCGTAGTCAGAGTTTCGATCATGCCGCACCCCGCCTCTCACCTCAAGGTCGCTCCACAGGCGCGTCTGTAATTGAAGCCAAGCACTGGATTGTTCTAATGAAGAGCTGTAAGGCTTTTGATTAGAATATTCGTCATTGCGATAAAGCAAACCGAGACTGAGCAAAGAGTGATCTACAATATTGTAATCAAGCTGAAGGCTTGTTTCGTCGGTTACAATGTCCGACCAAGTTGAACTAGGCGAAGCACCAAAATAGCTTTCCGCTGTGTTACTAGTTTCTGTGCGAGAGTAAAACATGTGCAAAGAAACTAAATCTGTACTATATTTTAACCCTGGAGAAATCAACCAATTCTGATATTGAGAATTTCCTAGATTAGGGTCCGTATTACCTTTTTTTTGAGGAAATTTATTATTCGCTTTAGAATAAGTCGTCAGCAATTCGAAAGTCATTGGATCACTTAACTGATAATCAAAGCGGGTTTGTACGTCATGCGATTCAATTTGATCATTCGCTCGCTCATTGTTAGTATGTAAAGAGCTCCCGCCTAAGCTTAAGCCCCAATTTTCGCCTGCGGTCTGCAAAGCAAAATCTCCGCGTAAATAATCATTAGACCCTGTCTCCACACTTATAGAGCCAGCACTACCTAGCTCCATATTTATAGCCGAAACAGTCGAAAGCGATACAACGCCACCGATTCCTGCGGATCCGAAATTAACGGAAGATGGCCCCTTTTGTAATTGCACACTCTCAAGGTTGTTGAGCGCTAAATTAGAAATATTATATTGAGCCTCAAAACCTGGGTTAATTCGTCGACCGTCTATAAAAAATGAACTTTGGTCGGAATTAGCGCCTCGAATCGATAAACCATTAACATTGCCGTCTGTTCCATTAGACCAAATCGCCATTCCAGGCTCTCGCCTCAGTACATCGACAAGACTATTATCCTGCCAGAAATCAATCTCTTCGCTACTCACGTAACTGACTGAAGGTGAAACTCGCTTCAATTCGAGGGGTGTACGTGTCACGACTACAACGTAAGGATTTAATTCACCACTTGCTTCATAAGGCGAAGCGACCTGCGCAGAGAGCATCGTTGAAGTGGCTACATTTCCTAACAGTAGCCCTGCAAATGTTAATTTTAGTAATATTCTTTGTCCCATATAGGTATGAATTATGATAATTTTGAAGAATGCAAGAGGTTTGATAAAAGAGAATCAGTCTCATTTAGTTTATTAGTGTTTTATGATACTTCAACTAAGGAATACGACTCAGGAATCAGACGTACACATCCAATAACGCATCGCTGAAGAAGTAACAGCTAACCGGAACAAAAATCCACACATACCAAAGGACTTAATGGTCAATATTACACACTATTAAAGCCACACCCGAAAACAGCTTACGTTGATTTGCCAGCGATTGCCTGATTCTGGCAGGCCGACTACAGTTGAAGCCTTCGATTCAGCATGTCGCAGCTCGTAACGATTTCTATGGACCATTACCCAGCCACACGCTACTCAATTTGGCAGGCCAGTACGCCCTAAATCCGCAAGTCACGGTTTGGACCCGCGTCAACAACTTGCTCGACAAAGACTACCAAGAATACAACGGCTACAAAAGCGCCGATTTTAATATTACGACAGGCGTCAAAGTCGAATTCTAGCACTTGCCTCGCACAGGCTTTATAAATACATCTACTTGGGCACCTGTTCGCGCAGGTGCCCATTTTATTGCTGTTATGCCCAAAATTCACATTCCGCCATTCAAAAGCCGATTGACTCGCCTGCTGCTACTGTTGCTGGCGCTGGTTCCGCTGGCAGCCATGGCAGCAATGGAAACGAGCGATTTTACTTACGCTCGGAATTTAAAAATTGAGCATTTCCCTACCCACCGCTTGATCACGGTTTGGAACGTCAACCGTGACTCACAGCAGCGCTTTCACTATGCGCTGGTACCCAAAGGGCAAAGAGTCCCCCCACTGCCGCGGCAAACCATAGTGGTGCGCACGCCAGTGCAGCGAGTCATTGTCATGTCCACCACTTTTATTGGTTACATCGATGCCTTGAACGGCCTCGAACATCTGATCGGTGCCTCCAATCCAGAATTGATCAATCACCCGCAAGTTCGGGCACAAGTCGCCGCGGGTCATACACGCGGCGTGCAAAGCGGGCAAAGTATGGATATTGAAAGCATCCTCTTATTGCAACCCGATCTAATTTTAGCCAGCTCATCGGGTAATCCACAGTACGACATTCACCCCCAGTTGCTGCGCTCGGGGCTGCCTGTGGTACTGTCGGCCGACTACATGGAACCCCACCCACTGGCTCGTTCCGAGTGGCTGCGCTTTGTCGCAGCATTTTTTGATGCAGGGCCGCGTGCCGAAAGCATTTTTACAGGGATCGCCCAGCGCTACCATCAGATGAAGACGCGCGCTCAGGCAGTGAGCGTGCGCCCGACGGTCTTTTGCAATGCCACTTACTCCGGCAACTGGAATATGCCAGGCGGGCGTAGTTATACCGCACAAGCCATCGCCGACGCCGGCGGCGACTACCTGTGGGCCGAAAACAATGCAACTGGCTCAATACCAATGGACTTAGAACGCATTTTCGCCAAAGCAGCTGATGCGGACATATGGCTAAACCCTAACAATTATCAGACTATGGCACAATTACTTGCCGCCGATCAGCGCTACGCAAAATTTGCGGCCACGCAGAAAGGTGCAGTCTATAACAACTGCAAGCAAATCAACGCTCAGGGCGGCAATAATATCTGGGAACGTGGAGTGGTTCATCCTGATGAGGTGTTGGCCGATCTAATCAAAATTTTCCACCCCAGCTTGATGGCAGAACAGCAGTTCAATTTTTATCAACAACTGCATTAACGATTCGTATGGAACGACCGCAATACAGACGGAAATTAGTCCGTCACAGCGTGTGCTTCGGTTTATTACTGCTGGCGGTGCTAGTAGTCGCGCTCAGTAGTCTCTGCCTAGGCTCGCACCCCCTTTCGCCCAAGGTGATCTTACAAGCGCTGACACACTCCCCCGAGCTCAGCCCGATCTTACAGCAAATTATTGTCGATTTCCGCTTACCGCGAATTATCACCGCGATGCTAGCAGGTGCCGCCCTCGCCACAGCCGGGCTAATGATGCAAACCATCTTTCGCAATCCACTGGCCGATCCTTTTGTATTGGGAGTCAACTCGGGCGCAAGCCTCGGGGTGGCAGTCGTTTTACTACTACTGGCGCCCGCAGGCATCAGCCTGACCGAAAGCCTCAGCGCTTCGGGCCAAACCTTAATTGTACTGGCCTCAACTGGCGGTGCGGCACTGACACTGCTGCTGGTGCTAACACTCTCCAAACGGGTCGATGTCATGTCATTGCTCATTTTAGGTCTTATGCTCAGCTACGCCATCGGTGCGGTCGTTAGTATGCTAATGTTCTTTAGTATGGCTGAACGACTGCAATCCTTCATGAATTGGTCCTTTGGCAATTATGGCACACTGAGCTGGAGTCACATGCGCGTATTTGCCCCTGCCATCTTAATCGGGCTCTGCAGTACCTTGTTGTTTGTTAAGCCACTGGATGCATTACTGCTCGGCCAACACTACGCCAACAGCGTCGGCATTCACAGCAAACGAGTCCGCTTTGCGGTTCTGCTGTCCGCTTCATTGCTGGCCGGCACGGTGACTGGATTTTGTGGCCCGATCGGATTTCTGGGAATCGCAGCACCACACCTGAGCCGCTACTTATTTCAAACTAGCACGCACCGAGTGCTAATTCCAGCTACCATCCTGGTCGGTGCATTGCTCTCGCTCTCGGCCGATTTAATCGCGCGCGGGCCGGGCTTGCCAGTCTCGCTACCACTTAACGCCATCACCGCTTTGATCGGCGCCCCAGTCATTATTGTGGCCTTGGTGCAGCAACGTAATATGAAGCGCTTATTTGGATGAGTACTTCCAGCACAGATCGGCTGAATGCCAGCAACTTAAGTGTCGGCTATCAGGTCAATGGAGGCGCACAGGCCACCTTGAGCCAGCTTAATTTGGCAATCCATGCGGGTGAATTCGTATGCTTGCTAGGCCCCAACGGCACTGGAAAATCAACGCTAATTCGTACACTGGCCGGCATTCAAGCCCCATTAAGCGGCGAATTAAAATTGGAGGGGCACTGCTACAAAAAAATTTCACCACGCGAACGCGCGCGCCGGGTCAGTATCGTTTTTACCGACCTGCTACCCGTGGGCATGATGGACGCCTATTCCTTCACTGCACTCGGCCGCCATCCACACTCGGGCTGGATGGGACGGCTAAGCCAAACCGATCATACTCAGATCCAATGGGCCTTAGAAGCTGCCGGCGCCGCGCACTTGCGTGAACGCCAAGTCAGTGAGTTAAGCGACGGAGAACGGCAAAAAGTTGCCATCGCACGTGCATTGGCACAGGAGGCGCGACTGATGTTGCTGGATGAACCCACTGCATTTTTAGATTTACCACGCCGCATCGAGTTGATGCGTCTGTTGCGAGATCTGGCCCATCGTGAAAAAATCGGAATGCTACTCTCGACCCACGATCTAGATCTCGCCATCCGCTATGCCGACCGACTGTGGTTAATTGCGCCGGATGGGCAACTGCTGCAAGGTATGCCCGAAGCACTGGCATTGAGCGGTGCTCTACAACAAGCCTTTGCCTCGGACAGCCTGGATTGGGACAGCAACAGCGGCAGTTTTCACGCACACCGAAGCTACTACCTGCAGGCAACTCTGACTGGCAGTGGGCCAGCAGCACTATGGACACGTCGTGGCTTGCAACGCATCGGAATCGGCATTACAGAAGTTGCTAACTGCGCACGCTTTGACATTACCTTAGTGCTAGTAGACGCCGCTACACAGTGGCAAATTACCGACTCAGCCACTTCAGACAGCCATAATTTTAATTCGATTGAAGCACTGCTCAAATGGATCTGCCCACGACGCCCACAAGCTAGCTGAACCTATGAAACTTGATTCCTTTTACCACAGCGTCGATCTCTTCCGTAAAGAGAAAATCGTGTACGCACAATTTACTAAGCCGCACCGACTGCTCTCGACCAGCCGTCTGAACGGCGGCACACAGGAGGGATTAGACTATTTGATCAACCATCAATGCTGTGAGCCACGGCAGCACTCAGGCACCGATCTATTTGAGGTCGCGGTGCAAGATCCCAGCCGCTACATGCAACGTATTACCCAGAAGGCTGGCATCGACAGCCAGCAGGTGGCCATCATGAGCACTGCTGCCAATATGAATAATACGGCCATTGAGCGGGCCAGCTACAACGGGCTGGAAGTCGTCGCCGTCTGTACCGCCGGCGTCGGCTCCAATGCGGGCCGTGCCGGCGATCCCGCCAGCTACCAACAGACGGCGGCGGGGATCGAAAGTTGGACACGCCAGCTCCGCAAGCAGGCACGATCATTAGCATGCTCTTCATCAATCAAGAACTGAGCCCCGGCACACTATTAGTGGCCGCGACTGTGGCGACCGAAGCCAAAAGCGCAGTACTGCAGGAGCTCTCCGCGCCGTCATGTTATTCAGAAAGTATCGCCACCGGCACAGGCACCGATCAAATCGGCATCGCTGCGCAACTGAGAACGGAAGTCTGCCACCACGATGCCAACAAACACTGTAAACTAGGTGAGCTTATTGGACTAGCCCTGCGCGGTGCACTGCAACAAGCACTCAATTTGCAGTCTGGCATGACAGCAGATTCGCGACGTTCCAGCCTACTGTAATTGCAACGTTTCGGGGAATCACACGATCGTTTTATTCAGGCCATTACACAGCTGCTACCAGAACCCTTACAACAACTCTTCCAAGACAACTTCCTCGCTATTAACCACGACCCAGTGACTGTGGGTGCGGTGCAAGCTTGCGTCCACCTGCAGGATCAAATTAACTGGGGAGTTTTACCGGCCACTTGCGCCAAAGAAAGCCTGCTAGGTCCAGCCAGCCTGATTGCACGGGCGGTTTCCGGCAAAAGCCAGACACAAGCAGATTTTTTGCAGCATTGCGAGCGGCTAGACGCGGCCTGCGCAGATGTAAATTTACTCCCCCTGATTCATCAAGCATTTGCACTAGGCTTCACTCAAAAATGGCAGGGCCGATTTGAAGACTAATTAAAAACACATCACCAAATATACATTATGGCAGCTGGAACAATTTCAACACGCACAGGTGACTCAGGACAAACAAGTATCGGTGGTGGCGCCCGTGTCGATAAAGACGATGCCCGCATTGAATGCCTAGGCGAACTCGACGAGGCCAACTGCGCACTGGGCCTGCTGCGCTGTAAACTGGCAGCCGACCACCCCTGGGAAAGCGGCTTACGCAGGATCCAAACTGAAATGATGAACCTGATGGGACACATCGCTACCCCGCATGGCCAAGCGCAACGTTTCCCGACGCCGCTGCCATTTGAATCTTCTAAATGGATGGAAGGCTGGATGAGCGAAATTGAGACCGCCCTCGCCAGCGTGACCGAACACTTTGTATTGCCCGGCGGTAATGAAGTCTGTGCACTCTGCCACATGGCGCGCACCATTTCGCGCCGTGCTGAACGACGTATGGTCACACTCAACAAAATAGATCCAGTCGATCCGAGTATTTTGCAGTTTATCAACCGCCTCTCCGACTTGATGTTTAAGCTCTCACGCCAAGAATCGCAGCAACAAGCATTGACCGAAGAGCGCTGGCGACTCTTTCGTCCCGCCAACTGAGTCCCGCAGCTTATGCTTAAGCATACAAGCAGCGGCTTGAGCAGCCACAGCTACTGCAATTTTCAGGCTGTGACTGTGCGCTCGCATTGAAGTCGAACTATATTGGTGAACTTTCAGTCTTCACTCTGCTCACATCTGGCGACATATTTTACCGCATGTCAGTCTCCCTTTCAGAACTCGTCGCTTTTTGTGATCAACGTACCCGCCAAAAAGAAATCAAGGATTTCGAAGGTGCCTACAATGGCTTGGAACTTGATAACAACGGCACTGTGACTAAAATAGCCGCGGCAGTCGACGCCGGGCAATTGCCATTCGAAGATGCGATCAGCGCCGAGGTCGATTTCATAATCTGCCATCACGGGCTGTACTGGAACGCACCGATTCCACTGACCGGTCCCAGCTACAAAAAAATCAAGACCGCCATCAATGGCAATCTGGCCGTTTACGGAGCCCACCTACCCCTGGATGGACACCCCGAAATCGGAAACAACGCTTTGCTGGCTGAGCAACTGAACCTCAAAAAACTCGGCACCTTTTTAACTTTTGAAGGCAACGACATGGCCGTCATTACTGCGGGCCCCAAGGGTGGGCGCGCAGAGCTGCGACAAAGCCTCCAAGCACTCTTTCCTGACAGCTATCAAGCCATAGAATACGGCAGCTCATCACCGCAACGTATCGGCATTCTGACCGGCAGCGGTCAAAGCGCAGTGCCGCATCTACTAGCCAACCAAATCGACACACTAATTACCGGCGAACTGCGCCAACACCACTTTAATATGGCGCAAGAGCTCGGGCTCAATTTGTACCCTTGTGGCCACTATGCCACGGAAGTTTTCGGAGTCAAAGCACTCGCTGCTGAGGCCGCCAAAAAATTCGGGCTGGAGTGGACTTTCATCGAGCAGCCCTGCTCACTCTGAGCCAATGGAGAACTGACTAACCGTGTTGGTATTGAGACTCGAATAAGTTCGTGCACTGCAGGCCCTAATAACATTCAATATTAGGACATCAGCATAAGATCAATTACACAAAAATCCTTGATACTCTACCCAGCGACACCACCCGCGACGCATATTTTCAAACTGCATACATTCACTTCATTAACGATATAGATGCCAGCTGCCCCCTCACAAAAAAGAAAGCAATTCTTCTCAATTAACCAAGACTTTCGCGAGTATCTGATACATTTCGATCGTGCGATCGATTTACCGGTCTCTTATGAAGATTTGCTCCAGTATGAAGATTCTTTTCCATTGGTCGACCTGGAAGGCAATGACACGCTGTGGCAAACGTTGATCTTCGAACGGCAATTGGCTCGAGATATTTACGCCAGCTTAAAAAAAATCTATGTTATTCTTCGCTCCGGTGGCGATGAATCTGTCCTGCGCAATTTATTTATAGACCGAGTCGACTTCTGCACCTTCGGCAACACTAAACCCATGCGGGTACGTGTCGTGAATCAGTACAACGACAATCACGATTACTTTTACGTTAAAAAAGCTGATGCCTCCAGAATCTATGGACTAGAGTTGGAAGAACTACTATCTCCGAACCATATTAACTTTTTAGTCGATGGTGACACACTAATCGAAGAGCACATTATCGGCGTACCCGGCGACGACTTTATTAAGCACTATTTAACTCGCTCCGATTTACACGAAGTGCGACTCGCCAAGGAGTTTATAAAATTTAACGAACGCTGCTTTGTACGTCTACTCGGCGATATGCGCGCCTATAATTACGTGGTCGAAGTCACCCCAGACTTTGAACAAAATCAATACCGTGTGCGCGCCATTGATTTTGACCAACAGAGCTATGAAGGTCGGCCTTCACTTTATTTACCGCAATTTTTTAAAAATAATTTACCGGTAGTCAACTTGTGCACTCAATTGATTAATCTGGAAACCAGTCAACAATATCAACGCGAAGAACGCTCACTTATTCATCGCCGCATAAATTTCGCGCAAGACCGAGTCACTTATTTACGCGATTGCATGTGTGCGGATCAAATTTCAACGACTGAAAAAGTCCACCAATTGCGCAAACAACTTGCTCACAAACATAAAGAAAAAAGCTTCTTACAATGCAATTCAATGGGCGAGATCACCTTTCTCAATATGACAGTCATTCTTGATTTAACTGGGCAAATCGCATTTTCAGCCGGTTAGCGGCTTAATTCCATCCAGAATGGAGAGCCGATACCGCAAACGGATGCGACGATCCGACGTCTAAGCTTTACGAAAGCGAGTCAGCGAAAGCGAGTCAGCGAAGTTTTAAAGCCATCAACGCGGCGCACACCCAAGCCGCCGGCTTGGACAGCAGCTGGCTCAACGCGAGGCAAGTATCTGTAATCATTCGGTATCGCCCGAGTCGTCGGCCAGCGCTTCAAGTGTGCTGATTTGGAGCTGCGCGTATCATGTGGCAGCAGCTTAGCATTACTGAATCCAGGTAGATCTGCGGCAAAAGCAGCTAGACCTGTCCGCGAATTCAACAGCGGTAAAGGCGCAGTCGAATTCACCGAAGCCCAATTCATAGGCTCAGCCCGATGATAGCCGACCCGCTCAAATTCGATCTGATGCCAAGCTTTGGAAGCCTGCAAATCACTTTTAGTTTGCGCCTGCTCAAGCTGAGAGCTCCCCCCAAATGGCAGCAGCACAGCACTCAGCGCAATGCAAGCCACCAAGCCAAAGCTGCAGAGGAAATATATGAATTTTGGCCTGACTGTAGCGTTATCCTCAGCTGGCAATGAAGAATCTAGCACCAGTCCAATCGCGCGATTGAGCTGCAAACGCTCTTCAAACTCACTTTTACGTGCCGGGCATAAGAGCAATTCAGAACGAAACTCTCTCAGCTCAGCTTGAGAGAGTTCGTCGTCTAAGTACAAATTGACCAGTTCCTTAAAGCGTTCAATTTTCATAAAAATCGCTACCCATCAATTCACGTAGACGATCGCGCCCGCGAGCGATTCGACTCTTCACCGTACCCACACTAATGTCTAGTTTTTTTGAAATATCATCGTAAGATAAATTCTTAATATTACGCAGCATCAACACCTCCTTATGCTTGGCATTCAAACCTTCCATACAGTGCGCGACTCGATCCAAAAATTCTTGCGTGACCGCCGCCTCGGCTGGATTTTCTCCCTCGCTCGGCATTACGCTCTCCAGTGTCAACTCGCCAGTTTCTGATAATGGCTGGTCTATCGAGATTGACTGACTGCGTTTGCGACGAAACCAATACCAGTAACGATTATGTGCCAAATTAGTTGCAATTTGATACAGCCAGGTCGAAAAGGCTGCATCACCTCGAAATTTGTCTAGCCCGCGATGCGCACGTATAAATGCGTCTTGCGTCACTTCTTCTGCATCTTGCTGATTATTTAGCAAGTGTAGCACACGCGCAAAGATACGATCCCAATAACGTGCCACCATGGAATCATAGGCTGCAAGATCACCGTTCTTAATACGCGCAATCAAAATATCGTCTGAGTTCAATGTATCAACCTTAGCGTTCATAGTATTAATATATAAATTAGGAGTGTTATAAACTTAGATTGGTTCCAACTAATAACGTTCATTATAATAAAAAATTCCTACACTTGACAACCCTGTGATTTCTCAATTTGTTTTGCATCTTCCAAAGAGGGTCGTTAGCTCAATCGGTAGAGCAGTTGACTTTTAATCAATTGGTTCGGGGTTCAAGTCCCCGACGGCCTACCACTTTGAAGCCCGCATATTAAATGCGGGCTTTTTTTATGGCAGCATTGCTAGCACTAGCTCGCAATGCGCGATTTTATTAAACACAGCTGGCTTACAAGCCGGTACTGGCGGGGTCATCGAAAACATAGCCACGCCCTAACTCGGTATATTCGGCAAGCTGTGTTTGCTGCCATTTTTTATCCCGCCCCAGTTCCGTTGCCAACAATTGTGCGACTATCGGAGCCGCCGCAATCGATGCTTTTGCATTAAGCAGCAATGCACGTGTGCGGCGTGCAAGCACATCTTCAACCGTACGTGCCATCTCTGAACGTGCCTGCCAAATCACCTCGGCCTGCTGATACGGCAGTTGCGGATGCAGCAACGTAGCCAACTCGGGCTGCGCGGAGATCAAAGCTAGGATCTCTAAACGATCGACTCCGTATATTTTTAAATGCTGCGAATCAGTCGGCTCACAAGTCCAACCATGAACCTGCAGCGACTGGGTCACACATTTACGATCTGCTAAGCCTGCCTGCTGCGCCGCCTGATCAATCACATCTTGCCCCATCTGGCGATAAGTCGTCCACTTCCCACCGATCAAAGTAATCAAACCGCTCGAACTTCGCAAAATATTATGATCGCGTGAGAGCGCAGCAGTCGGGCCTGCCGCGCGCGTCTGAACCAGCGGTCGAAGCCCCGCGTAAATACTGAGCACATCCGCGGCACTGGGGGCGGTGGTCAAATATGCTT
>Ga0115008_10002442_pt1 | contig 15394 bp, 14 predicted proteins | sample FraStrMetagenome_FD_87164 | JGI IMG/M metagenome (GOLD analysis project Ga0115008, IMG submission 87164) | Marine eukaryotic phytoplankton communities from Arctic Ocean - Fram Strait ARC3M Metagenome | ecosystem: Environmental > Aquatic > Marine > Oceanic | place: Fram Strait | collected...
ATGAAATACAATTAAATGCGAAACGAGTGAAGGAAGTGGCTGAAACAAATTCGTTCGATGTACACAATGTTCTGGGAAATGGTAATGTGCCGAACTTTTCTTCCACGCAATTAATTATACCCGGTTCGGAAGGTTTGGTTAGCGATGAAGACAATATCTCCGAGGGATCAGAAAATGCTCATAATTCATTGAAGACGTCAACGGAAGACTCAGATTGTCCTCGTGCAAGATGTACACGGGATAACCTGCCGCGGACCGAAGACATGGAAGCTGCGATGTCTGCGATGCTAGCAGAAGAGGATTTCTTTGAGAATAGAACATATCATGAGTTTACTAAGAATCGTGAAAATATAAACTATTTGAGCAGGAATTCTTCGCTTATTGATCTTGCAATGGGGATACCTTCGTCGACTTCATGAACATGTTATTGATCTATTCATCAAAATTTCGAAATTTACGTATGTTAAGTTGTAAACGTTATAGAACATTATTACGGTCCTAAAGGGGTACAAAAAACTTGAGATGATTAAATTTCGTTTTTACGTGAAATTTTATATGTCACATTTTATGAACATTTTATCTGTATGATACTGGACCGTATAATTGAAGACACTTTACAATAGTAAGTGCGGTATATTTCTCTTGGGAAGCTGAAATTATGGCTAAAATATACTGTCTTCAATTGGAAAGACTAGAAGGAATTCTTTATTATAAAGGAATAAAGTTTTGGTTTCTTTTTTATCAACTGTTAGCTTTGGTCTCGATACCAGGAGCCAGGAGCACAGTAGCACCCCTCCGCAATCCGCTAGTCCGATAGAGTGGGGCCATCCAAAGTTTGCAAAGAGGTTTTTCGAAGTACCGGTGTAGAAAAAATAAGAGAATAATCCGTTAGTTTTTACGAACTTTGTACTCCCCACTCGAGCGCTCTTGCGGAGGGGTGTACAGGTGTACATGTACACATGTCTCTCAGAGAGAGAGAGAGAGAGAGAGAGACATCGTACAAGAGAGAGGATGCATCCAAGTATGACTTCGGTACGATCGTGATCGTGAGTAGAAGTATCACTAATCATAAAGCTTTCTCTTCTTCATACTACATGTACCAACTCGAGAACTCAAATACGTGCTGTACGTGACCGCACCGCAACAAGTTATATCGATCGTTGGACGATTTACCCCCTGCCATTCCATAAAAAAACCAAGGTAATAAGATGGATTTTGGAGCTCTTCAACAACCCGCTCTCGATCAGCCTGGTAACAATCGAGGTGATGGAGCAGCAGCAGGAGGTGACTTTGACATGCTCGGCTGGTACATGGAGATTCCAGTTGTGTCGAGAATATATTTGACCGGAGCACTACTCACAACGGCAGCCTGCGCTGTTGATATCATAAGCCCCTTCAATCTTTACTACAGTGCAAATTTGATCTTTCAGGAAGGTCAGATATGGAGGCTCGTGACGACATTTTTGTTTTTTGGCATGTTTGGTTTTGATTTTCTTTTTCATATGTATTTCCTTGTGCGTTATTGCCGGCTACTGGAAGAGGGTGACTACAGAGGAAGAACAGCACATTTTGTCATGTTTATTTTATTTGGGTAAGGGTGTTAATATCAGTATTGTTGCTAATTGATAATGCAGTCAAGAGGATTTGGTCACGCGTTCGTTTCACTAAAATTTGATTGTTTCTTTGGTAGGGTGTCAATAATGACTGTTCTTGTCGGACCTTTCGTTTCAGTTCACTTTTTAGGCTCTAGCTTAACATTCATGATGGTTTATGTATGGGGACGCCGCAATGAGGATGTGAGGATGAGTTTCATGGGTTTATTTCCATTCAATGCTCCGTATCTGCCTTGGGTGATGTTAGGATTTAGTGTCGTGCTTGGCAACCCTGCCGTAATCGACATAATCGGGATAATTGTCGGGCATTCTTACTATTTCCTTGAGTATGTTTTTCCAGTTATCGCCGATATAAGGGGATGGAGAATAAGGAAACCATTGGAACCACCTAGACTTCTTCATTATATCTGCGGGACAAACCGCGAATTGGCTCGTGTCGATTGAATCGAATTGTATAATCAAAGAGTTATGCCGGTATTGAACTAAATAGCGAATTAATGTATTTTTTGGATCAATGAATTCTTTATCCATACCTACGGCTTGAAACAGCGAAAAAGTCAATTCCTTTAATGAGAAGTGAACTATTAAAACGTCTTTCATACCTACCACTATTAGTGTCAGCGTGTGATGTACAATACGTTGAAAATCTTAGTTAAGACAAAATGTCACAAGTGTGCAACCGTGTGACAGCGAGAAGTCCAGACGTTTGGTATTTTTTAATATGAAGATGTATCGATATTATTTAGTCATACATATTGTCATCACCCCCTCCCGAATTTCCGCCTCCGAATCCACCATCATTCATAGCATCCATGAGGAAATTCGCTGCCAATGCCTCATTCTTGTCACACGCCAAAAACGCCTGGACAGCATCATTCCGGTCAAAACCCATGTCTGTCAGCCGGTTAACAGCTGCCATCTCTTCTTCTGTAAGGCGAATTACCTGCTGGCCAGGCATTCCCCCAGCACCCTGTCCCATTGCTTGCATCATATGTTGTTGGAACTGTTCCGGGGGCATATTCCCTATGGCTTGCGCTGTCGCTCTTAGCTGCTGAGGTGAGAGACCCATCATACTTGCCATCTCATTTATTTCGCTTTCGCTCAAACCAGATAGCATCCTCGCCATATCACCAGGATTTGGCAAACCTCCCAAACCGGCCAAAGGGTTTGCTGTGCTGGGGCTTGGCGAACTCGCTGCATTCGATTCGTTAGACGGTGCACTATCTTGTGCCGGTTGATTCATCAATTCTAAGAAAGCCGCTTGGTTAGCATTGATAGCTTCTAGAAGATCGGGCTGTTGCTGACCAATCTGAGTAAGCACAGCTTGAAGGGCTTGAGGGTTGGTTTGTACCATTCTCCGGAGCTGATTCAGTTGAGGATGTGACCTTAGTGCTGCCAAGGGACCGTCACTGCTTGAAGAACCTCCGGAGGTACCCGACGTGGAAGACGTGCCTGCGGCTGTTGCAGTAGAAACCGTCTCTGGAATGCCATTTGTGAGAAATTCTACTGCAACATCCGGATTTCCATTCGCTGCTCGGAGACAAGCTATGACCATATCTTCTGGAAATCCCATTGAAGTAAGACTTGAAAGAACTTCGGCTGGAAATTCGCTATTCGAAGTGGCTGGCGAAGGAGCAGAAGAAGATGAAGAAGTCTCAGTATTTGTGCTTTCAGTTGCGGAAGTAGTGGTGGCTGGAGCAGGGGCAGGAATCTCAGCTGACGGGGCTGGAGGGGGAGCCGGTGGTGTAGGAGAGGCAGTTTTTTTCTTTGCTTTACTAACCATCACAACGAGAAAATCATTCGGTTTGATATTGCACTTTTCCAAGGTATCGTCATCTTTTAATATTTTTCCCGAATAGATAAGTTTCATCGTTGACGCCGTAAGATCAGACCGAGCAGTTTCCTGTATTTGATTATATGAAAATGAAAAACGAGTATTAAATTAGATATTCATCATCGTAATCATATTGCAAGTAAAAATTGTGCGTGTACATGTTGAACCTAGACGAACACCACGTTCTGCAACAACAACAACAATCGACATGACCAAAGACGTTGGATAAGTAGATTCACGACACTCATGCATCATTCCACAAAGACCAATCGGACGTATTCCAGTACTGAGGATTCTATTCAAATTGCGAAGGAATATGACACCAAAAAATGCTCACAATTATAGTCTTGACTTGAGCCACGGTGTTGCTCGGCTCTGCTTCGACTTGAAATCGCTCCCCCTTCAACGTTTTCAAAGATAAATTCATGTTTCTCGAAATTTTTAAGTATGGAGAATTAATTCGTGAATGTGTTGGGGTTATGGTCGAAGAAGAAGAACAACAATTACGAATTGTCGAAAAAATAGTGATATCTAATGGTCGATCGTACTCTTTCTCTCTCGATTTCTCACACAAGTTGTTACCACGAATTATGTATCGTATCATTTTTTGTTACAAATACTTGTACGAGCGTTTACCTCTATGAAATACGGAACCTTTTAAGTATACGAATGATCGTATTGAAAACTGTGTATTTCCGCTGGTGACTACTACGAGTACGAATACCGGTATTCATGCGCCAAATGTTGCAGTTGTTATTATTCTTCACGAGCAGTGCTGTGGAAGACAGTACGAGGTTGAGTTCTAACACAGACCTCGTTTATTTTAGACCTAATTACTACACTTCAACTCGGGGATACTATGACAAATTGCTACTACATGTATTTTGAAATTTTGAAACTGACTTGTGCTTGTACTCCTTTTCCGAACTAGCGAAGAGGATAGTTTTGACTAAGGAGTGAACTATAACTCATACAAAAAAGTAGATGTTAACAACTAAACTACAGTACAAAATAGAAAAAATATGCATAGCATAGAGGTTGTAAAAACATACACACAAAATACCGGTACCGTAGATCTACAAATTGAAAAAATACATGGGCAGAGCAAGAGTCAAGAGTGGACGAAAAACTTTAACAGCGCAACGCGCAACGCTAGCGCGGCAGGACCAACTTGGGCATCGACAGTTGCGTTGATATATATATACATGTACATATATTAAAATACATGTACATCGACGCTGCTATGTAAACTGTACGCGGTCGCTTTCGTACAAAGTGCGTAGGTACAAGGTCGCATTATTACCACTGTTCTGTCAATAGCTTCTTCGTATCTTTTCTAACGTGTTCGTAGCTCTTATGCACATTCAATCTACATGTACTTAGCTTGACGTGTTCGACGCGGAGGAAAGGAATACATACTCGTGCATGTGCACTTTGTAAAAATTGAGAGGGGGCCAGTTTAATGTTTTAGAGCTGTAGTTGTGCCCTCGGCCCTCGGGGAACGCGAACAGCTTTTCTACGCAACTGGACTGGACAGACAGACGACAACTTGAAATATTATACATGTACCGATATTCTCTCTATTGATACGTACTCTTCTATCAACCTTAACGAGCATCATTAGCGCTCCACCTGGATGAAAGGAATGAACTGATAGGTGTACTGTTGATCAACTTAGCTTCACATCACTCGTATTTGCAAGACAGGAGAAAGGTAAATGAATTTCGTTTGAATTCGGTAGCCTTTTACATGTTCGCTGAAAAGCATTCTATTTTCTAATCTCGCTCTTTTCGGTTAATTCAATGTTGTACGAAAGAAGGAAGGAAGCATTAAAAGTCATCATGGCGGAGGGTGCATATGGCAGTACGGTACCGGAACGGGTGGTATCATCATCGGCAACTTCGAATGTTGCAGTGTCGGACGCCGGTGGCAATAGTAACGAATCTGGTGGGGATGACCAGAATAAGAGGCAGGCTCAATTTGGACAATGGACGACTCCACCGCATCCATTTTTTCCTGCGGTTCCTCCGAATCCTACTGATAACTCTTCGACTGCGGATGGTGGCGGTGGGCAGTCTTCTGCTTCGGCTCAGGTTCAGTCCTCAGCCGGTATTGTTCCAGGTGTGCCACCTAACATTTCAAATATTACTGTGCCTTCTGAGGTATTCGAGGGCGCAAACCCTGCCGATTATCCCGCATTAGAAGAAGCTTATCGCCGGGGTGCAGCAGCAGCTGTGGCGCTTTCACGAGGTGCGACAGCCGTTGCGCAGCACCAGTCTCTTTCATCGAAGACAGACGAGAGAATAAATTCTGCAGCAAGTTGTCCGAATCTTGCTGAAATGATGCATCCAGGGATGATGCCATCTCATCCATTTTCCAGCAGCATGACCGCTCCAAAGCAGCCCATATCTATGGACGTAACAGGCGCAATTGCAAGTAAATCGTCTACCGATATTAAAGCATCGGCAAAGGCTAGCAGTGAGAGAAAGGTTCCTGCTAATGTTGACGTCAATGTACAGTACCCTGCTCAGGCACAACAATGGTTCAATCCACAGGTCGCGAGATGCGTTAGTATGCCAGATATGGCACAAATTGGAAGTGCAGAGAATCGTGTACAGGTTGAGGAAGAAAAGAGACAGAAGAGACTTGCTCGTAATCGAGCAAGTGCAAGGCTTAGAAGATTGCGGAAGAAAAATCTTGTCGAAAGTTATGAACATGAAGTTGGAGTTCTGGAATCTGCATTGACAAAGCTGAAATCACATCAATGGGGAAGTGGCAATTGCGAAGGGCTTATTCAGGCACTATCGATGGAGAGAGGGCAACAACATTTGGATGAAAATGATCGGATAAAGCTCATAGTGAATATAGTGAATCAACAGCGAGATCAGGTTCAAAGCTTGATGGATGCGCACCTCGAAACAATGATGCTTACATGGATGGGGAAAGTATCACAAGGGGAAGCAGCAGTGCAAGAAAACAGTGAAGAAGGAAAACTTGTTTCCGAACTTGCAGATGTTCTTCGTCTCACGCCTGAGCAACAGGTGCAATTGAGCAAGATGGACGACGGAAGAGAAGAGCAGAAGGCTATTGCCACTATTGACATATGTTTAGAAGCAATTATGAATAATAATTGGCTTATGAATGACGGTGTAGAAGAATGTACCAATCAATTTGCTTCCATTTTAAACCCTTCTCAAATGTCAAAGTTTATGATATGGACTGATCAAAATTCTGATGCAATTGATTGCCTCGACTACGTGAATGCCCCTCCTGCTTCGGCACCTCCTTCAAACTCGCCTATATTTTCCTTTGGTGTAGACCAAGCAGACGATGAATCGAATCAAGATCAAAAGTAACGGGAAAGTATTTGTTGACAATGTTTGATATAACGATACTCAAATGTAACCTTTCGGTTGATTCGTCAGCGATGAAGAATTTGTTTAGACTTGTAACTTATCTTTGAACAACAGATCTGTGTGTGGCGCCCAAACTATTGTGTCCGAACCCCACTGACGTGATGGTACATAATCATCAAAATTTTCAAAGTTACAAGATCTACATAACGAATCATCGATATTTTTTCTGAGTGTGCATACAAGCGCAGGCCATATAAATATAAACTAGGTATCTTTCTATTTGATAGGTCGGCTAGTTTTATTAGAATGATTGAAAGATGCCTTCGTCCCAGTCGACCCCTCGTTTCAGTTCATTTAGGAGTTGCCAATCTTTGAAGTGAAGCGGTATGGTGACAGAAAGAGTTTCTTCATTGCTCCAAGAGAAGACGTAACCACTCTCCCCACGCCTTTTCAGAGATGTCGCTGATGACATCTCTTGTGAATAATCAATTACCACAATGATCAACTTGTGGTATATTGCCCCAACATCTTCGATCCGAAGAGTATCGAAATTATCCTCCAACAGTAGAGAAAGACGTCTCAGAGTAGCAAGCTGGTCGATAACCGTAAAGTTACCTTTGAAACTTACTCTGCTGATGATACCTGAAACTATTTCTCTTTTCTCTTGATTTGTTGTCATTCCCAAGGTACCAATATCGCGATTCATCGCTGCAACTGCCTTCAAATATTGACGCTGCTCCTCTTCCCAGTCGATAGTGAAACCGCTCTTCCTTCTTTTCCAGTCTGCCGTTCCTACGAAAGCTTCAGCAAAGTGCACGTTGCGGAAATTCGAATATCGAGCTCTATCACTATGATCGTCGTTAACTGTATTGCCTTCGTCTACTTTGTCGTATTCCTTAACAATATTTCTGTAATCTTTATTGACATCGACTCCGGCCAAATTTAAGAGTTTCACAATTCCTTTCACAGCTCTTTGCATATTATTCAAATGAGTGTTCCCGAAAGAAATTGTAACAGATTTTTTCGTTGTTACAATTTTGCGAGCAACTTTTCGAGATCCGCCGCCACCGACAGCTGGAACAACGAAGTCTATTAAATAACTTGATTTCACAAACTTGCGTGTGGGTTCTTTTTCCTGTGCTTGAACATCGTCAATCATTTGATTGAGCATTTGAACGGCATTTAAATTAGTTTGTTTGGCTGTATCGTTCCCGAGAAACTTGTCGGGATGGCAAGCCATGAACTGAAAAAAATAGATATTTGTAGTCTCGTTTGGCATATAAAGAACAAATCTCAACTAATGCTATTATTTCACTTACAAAAGGAGATGCTAGTTTGCGTAGGCTTGGAGAGGCTTTATTGGCCAATACCAAAGTCCGCCTCATTATCTTGCTATTCTTGAAATCTCCTCTCTATTTTGTCCCCAATTTACTATACTTCGAATAAACTTTCCACCTATTGCCGTCAACTCCTCCTACGAAAAAGTCACTTAGAGTGGAATAAAATATTGATTCGATAAAAATTAAACATGTGCTAGTAAAGCTGCTAGTAACGAAAGAGTAGTGGAATCCATCAACACTCTGTTTGAGTTTTCCACTTTTTTGGTGTCGGTGAAGTTCGCTTTCCGAAAAAAATGCGAAGTACTTTCCCCAGCCACCCGTCCTCTTCCTTCCAGGTTTTTGTATCATTCAAATATCCAATAAAATAATCAGCATCAAAAACAATAGTAGAAGTTAACAAAATAAAAGCATATAGATTAAAGAAAACAAATACTTCTACGTTGGAAGAAAGACTCACGAACAAAGATTAAACGTATTGTAATACATCCGGTTCATTCATCCGGAGAAATAATTTAGAGCCATGCAAAATGATGATATGATCTGGCAGATCATCAATAACCAATTTTGTTCTTTCAAGTCAACAATTGGTATAGATGAGAAACGAAAGAGGCAATTTTGCAGAAATCCTTACAGCGTAACAGGCCTTTGTAATAAAGGTACATGCCCATTAGCAAACTCGAAGTATGCGACAATAAGGGAAGAAGACGGAAAGATTCATCTCTACATAAAAACTATCGAGCGCGCTCACACGCCTAAAAATTTATGGGAAAAGGTGAGAGTATTGTATAGAACATATTGTGACCTTAAGCGTGTTGATATCTTATCAATGGTTTCTTCAACATTAAATGAAAGATACTCTTAAGTCGAAACTATAGTAAAGCTTTAGCACAACTCGATGAGCATCTAGCGTACTTTCCCCAGCGGCTAATTCATAGGAATAAACAGCGCTTGACAAAAATTCATCAATATTTGATCCGAATGCGAAAGCTAAAACTCAACAAGAACAAGCCGAAATTAGTTAGCATCAATAGAAAAATTGATCAAAGAGAAGAAAGACGAGAGGTTAAAGCATTGAAAGCGGCTAGGGTAGAAAAAAGTATCGAAAAAGAACTTGTAGAACGATTGGCGAAGGGAACATATGGCGATATTTATAATTTCCCCGAAGTTCAATACAATAAAGCTTTAGAGAAAATCGGAACTGAAGAAGAGGAGTTAGAATCTGAGGAAGAAGAAGAGATGGAAATAGAAGACGAAATGTCGGAATCTGGGTTTGTGGAATACGTGGAAGATTTCGAAGAAGAAGACGAAGATGTCAGTGACGTAGAAGACTTCGATGCATTTAGCGATGAGAGTGAGGAAAGTGAGTCATCATCTGATCAGGAAGAACTAGATAGTGATGATGATGATGATGATGATGATAACTCTTTGTCAGAAAGAGACAAACAAAGGAAGAAACGCCAATTTCGAAGCGATAAAAAATCCCCTAAAAGATCGAAAGTGTCAAAGAAAGGACCTCGAGTTGAAATTGAATACGAGGAAGAAACGGAAAGTCCAGAACGAGAGGAAGCCATTGCTGGAATGGCATGGTAACATAAATATCAAACTTGCACTGCTTGTCTCTTATCTTCATTTTTGACTGGTATTGGTTTGGACAAAGGTTACATAAACACGTAGTACGTCTCCGCATTCATGTTTGAAAAGTAGGAAGATATGTCGCTATCAGTTCTTTTTAAACAATCTTCTTTGTGACTTTTCTCATAACATGTATGTTTTGAGTAGTTGCGGAAAATATGTCAAAAACGGGACAAAAAGGAAATATATTTCGGTGAGACCGTAGCGAAAATTGAAATAAAATGTTCGACAATGATAGTGAAGAAAACACGGAATCAACAAGCGTTATTTAATCTCATAGAAACTTAAGGAATCTAGCTCTTCGACACGTGCTTGACATTCCCTCAGCTCTATTGACACTCTCCCGAATAAGGAAGTCTATGTTGTAACTGAACCGTTTCCTGCTTTATCAAGTGGTTCCTGAATAGTGTGTTATAGCGGAAAGGAACGTGTAAGCGTCTGGATTGAGTCTACCATATGTTTTGAATACAAAAATAATAACAACAATCTATATTATAATCAACCTCTGAGATGTAAAAGTATAATCCAAGTAACTCTACGATGAGGAGGGCGTATTGCAAAACGTCCCAAAGAGAAATCAATTTTGTATCTAGCAAGAGATGTACATGTACTTCGAAGTATTTGTTTTAACTTTTGACACAAATACTAGTAGTTCGAAGTAGCAAGTAAATAAATGTAGCTAGTAGTTAGGTGTGCATGTACAAACTGTTACTACTCCTCTTCCGAACCTGTAACTGATGAAGAGGATGAGTGATAACTACAACGTAATTTATCTGGTACAATGGTAGAAGTTAACAAAATAAAAGCATACAGATTAAAAAAATGTGACCACATGTAATTTCCGGGTTCCTTTTCACATATTGGTTCTACAAATGTCGGGATCGCAACTAGCCAAGACCGAGAAGCGCTAAAGAAAGATTATTTTGACAAGCGAAAAACTAACTACTATTCCTTCCAACAACTAACATATCCTAGTACAAATAACACACTAGTGACAATGGGATTCTTAAAGAAGTCGAAGAAGAAATCAATGAAGAATGAAGTTTCCGATGTTGCGACTATCGTAAGCAGGCTTGAAAGTGTGCTACCGGAAGACGAAGATCCTGAGGTTGAGGCCGAAAGGCTTTCTGAACGGAGAATGCGTGATGCGAAGACCGCCTATGGATTGGGAAAAATTGACATTGAACGGAAGGAATATGAGGTTGCAGGCAATAACTTAAGGGAGGCGTTGTCTTTGTACATGCATGTCTTGGACACGGATTTTGAAGAGGAAGAGGAAGTAGACGAGAGCCAACTTACTTTTGCAGAAATTCAGAAGAAAAAGGCGAATAAGAAGTCACCAGAGGAGATTAAAAAAGAAAATGATTTGAAGAAATTAAAGAAAAAGATTGCGGACTGTCGCATGCAGCTTGGCGAAGTTGCCCTGGTCAAGGAAGAACTCGAGTCCGCGAGAGGATACTTTCAAGATGCGTTGTACATTTACGATGACCGCGATTATGCTGACGAGTTCGAAAAGGATGCAGCTTTTGCAAACATGAAGCTTGGAGATGTAGCGTTCAGAGAAGCAGATGATGAAGCAGCGAAAGTTTTGTACAAAAGAGCTGTTGAAGTTCTAGAAAATGAGAAACATCTCGGTTGGGCTGACCCTGTCATCGGATATATTTATAAGATACTGGCTGAATTATATTTAGATGATAAGCAATGGAAAGAGTGTCTTAAGGCTTATTCTATGTCTGCAGGTGCGAAAAAAAATTCCGAAACCATTGGGGCGTTCCATCCAGATTATGCAGAGACAATGTTTGGTTGGGGTTCAGCGCTTGTACGTTACGGTCGACATTTGGAACATGGTGGTGAAGATGTCGTATACGTAGATTTGAAGGGTAAAGATCCTGCTTATGAAGCGTTTAAGCACGCAAAAACTGCCCTCGTAAGTGCGGAAAAGATTTTTAAAGATCTTGAAAGGGAAGATTTACTTGACGAGCGAGCTGAAGCATTAAGCTTGTTGGGTATTTGTTGCGTAAAAATCAATCAGCTTGAAGACGCCGTTGTATTTCTGGATGAACAACTAAAAATTGTACAATATTTGCCTACAGAACTTCGGCCGTCGGAAGAAAAGCAAGTAAAGAGTTTGGAGTACCTAGGCAGTCTTTATCTTCGAATCAATCCTGCTCAAGCGGTCAAAGTGTTTAAAAGCGCATTGAGGAAATGTAATTGTGAAAAATATAAGGCATCTGATGATGTTGTGCTCAATATTCGAAAGCTCCTCGCAAAGGCCCAATATATGGATTTAAACAATGAAGGAGCATTAAAAACCTTGAAAGAGGCTCTCGTTGTTGCTCGACGTATGAAGAACACAAAACTCTCCCGAGAGTATGCCAGGTAAATTTCATCATCTTTTGTGCTTTTCAAGCGGAAATCTAACGAGATTTTGTGGCCGATTGTATACGTTACGAAATACAGTGCGGAGGTCAGTCGAGCACACAATAATGTCGAGCTTCGAATGTTTGCGTTGGCGACGAAACAATTCGAAACCGCCTTGCAGATCCACATTAAACTTTCAGATGCAGCACTGTCTTTGCAGACGGATAATGAATTTGTCAATATTCTCATTCATTTGGGTCATACACATTATGCGGTAAGCTCTTCAATGTACTTGTATAACTATGAAGGATTTCTATTCCTCAAGACTTTTTTAATAGGCGAATAAGTTTGACAAAGCGTTGGGATGTTATCTATACGTGCTTAAATCTGCCATCATGAAGAAACCGGACATGAAAGGTCAATTTCAGAATATTCATGACAACTTAGGTCATATTTACTTTGGAATTGGTGATTATTTGAATGGTAAGTGTGTTTTGAAGAGTAAAGAGTATATATCGGGTCACTTATTTTTTGAATTTTTAAAGCTGCAAAAAGTTACAAGGAAGCGCTTTTGTGTGCTGAAAGTGATGATACCATGGTGGCTGCTGCACTCCTCAATAATTTGGTACGCTTGTCATTTGAGAGTGTCTTAATATTTGATTTCTTATTCCTCATCTTTGCGATTGAAGGGTAATGTACTGTTTCATTTACGAGCATACGAGGACTCAAGGCATTTTTATCTTCGAGCATTAAATGCAAAAAAGAAATTGTCACCAAATAAGAACTGCGCGGACGTTGCAAATGCAATTTTTAATATGGGAAATTGTTGTATGAAGCTCGGTGAGTTTGATGAAGCGTTTGCTTTTCTAAACAAGGCAAGGGAAATATACGCCAGCATAAATGAAGAAAGCTTGGAAACGGCACAGGTCTGTAGTCAAATAGGGTGCCTTCACAGTTTGGTACGTTTTGTCCTAGAAATGTGTCGCTTTCTTTCTTAACCTAACAATGTTGAATGTGCAGCGCTTAGAACACGATGATGCCTTTCGTGAACTGTTCAAAGTCATGATTATCAGAAGAGATAAACTTGGTTTTGATAACGAAGATATGTGCTCGACTTATTTGCATATTGCAAACATTTGTTATTCTCAGGGTCAATTTGACAAGGCTCTTTCTTTTTACGATTCTGCACTTGATGGTTGCAAAGGTGGAACACTCAAGGCTGCTATTTTGCATTCCATGGGCAACACAAATACAAAAATTGATGACTTTGAAACAGCAGGTGAGTTTGTATTGGCCTTCTTCTCTATCTGTGTTCGATGTTAATCTCATAATGTTTTAATGTTTTATCAGTGAAAAATTATCGCGAAGCGCTTGAATTGAAACTAAAGCTTGAGCCTGTAAGTTCGTCTGTGGCTCGAACTCAGAGGAATTTAGCTCTTTTGCTGAAGGTATGAACAGTATTTTCTTTTGTTATTGATGCAACTTTCATGAATTCGACTTTCTTCTAAGGATCAACGCAGGTCGAAGGCCCTCGAATCTAAAGACCTAATTGACAAAGCCATTGAGATAACGCATGCTGTCGTCGGTTCCACTAGTCTCTTGGCCTTCCAACTTTATATGGACAGAGCTTCAATCGTGTATGCTCTCGATGATCATGGAGGTCGTATGGTACCAAACCTGATTTCAGCTGAAAATATATTAATTCATGCGAATTTTAGCAAAGTACATATGAGGACCCTCTCCCGTGATCTGAAGAGGGCTTGGAAAAAGATCGGTGGGAAACCTGCAAACTATTCTGAAATGATGGATGAAGAATATGCAGCTAGCTCGAGTCATAATAAGCTGAAAGATACAAATCAAGTAATTGTGAGCGAAAGTGAACAAGAAAGTAAAAATTCAGATGTCTTTGTGCAGGCCCCCTATGTATCTACTACACAAAAACCTAATGTAAAGTCTTCAGCGTCAAACCACATGGCTCAGTCATGGTCAAGGGAAACCATGGAATCTGGCTTTGAAGGAGAAGAGTCTAAGTCAACTGAGTAATCGGCCTGTTAAAAGCGTTGTTACGGGCGCAACGTGACTAATTTTTTTCTTTTGGAATGGCAAGATTTTCACAGAGTGGACGTCTATATTAACTCTGGAATGTGCGAATGTAATTAAGTCAATGTATCAAACTGAAAAAAATTATCGAACGAAAGTCGAGTTTTGAGGTTTAAAAAAAATTAAGTTTCAGTTTTATCGTATTGATAGTTTTCACATATGGTTTGATATGAAGAGTTTAACCAAATCAAAATAGCTGAGGAATGAAGCTGGTAACGAAGCACGTTTGATTAGAAGATCGCTTTTCCCTATGCTTACTTTGATTGCATAGTTTCATTAAGGCAATATGCCAGACAATCGAGAGATAGGTGTGACAAATTGTCTCCTTTTTTCTCTCTTGATTAAATCTTGTTATTTTCAAATCCATTCACCGCGGGCACTTTTTTTTCAAAAAAATTGGCGATTTCACACAACGCAGCCAATATATTAGCATCCGATGTGATTGAACTACTTCATAAAATTCATTCAAATCACGCACAATAATTAAACAACACCCAATTTATAAGTATATTGACTTTGAAAGGGCTCTGATCTTTTCTTCATCATTTTTATCCCCATCTACCGGAAATAGCCTAGATTTGTACGATGAAGGAGATGATTCTACTTATGCTTACGCCAATTCTGACGACGACCTTTTCTCCGAAGCAACAACCATTCTTGATGAACTTGATGATATTTATGAGGTTGGGGTGATGAGTCCTGATAGCTATCTTGCTCCAGACGCTGATGTCGAAACTGCGAATATGGAGTCATTTTTAGAAAATAGTTCTCAAAAGGGCACGATGAGTGACGATGACGATGATGTGGCAATACCAAGAGAAAAATCAATTGCACATCACTATATGCGAAGTAAGATGGTATATGTATCATTTGATGTGGAAACCGGAGGAAAATACTGTGGAATTATTCAGATGTCGGCAAATATCTTCAGAATAAATAATAACGACGGAGAAATTGAAAGAGAATCGTTCCACAGGAACGTGAAACTGCGTGATGGAGCAATCTGGAGTTCATTCTCAACAGATGTCCATGGTCTCCACGCCAATAGTCCAGAAATCAAGAATGCAAAAGGAATTGAAATAGTGTGGAATGAATTCGTCTCTTACATTGATAAAAACATAGGTAGAGATCAGAGAGGATGTCTCGTTGCGTGGAACG
>Ga0115008_10002444_pt1 | contig 15385 bp, 3 predicted proteins | sample FraStrMetagenome_FD_87164 | JGI IMG/M metagenome (GOLD analysis project Ga0115008, IMG submission 87164) | Marine eukaryotic phytoplankton communities from Arctic Ocean - Fram Strait ARC3M Metagenome | ecosystem: Environmental > Aquatic > Marine > Oceanic | place: Fram Strait | collected 2012-06-18
ACCTGGGCCTATCCCAAGAGCGGCCCCGGCGAGCTCCCCGGCAATCCGCTGCTGCAGGGCGAATTCTCAATGTTGCCGCAGGGCTTTTCTTTTACCCTTGCTGGCTCTCTTGATGGCGAAGAGAGATTTGCCGATGGAATGGGCATTGATGCGAGGTTCCGCCATCCCGAGGGCGTGGCAGTAGATCACGAAGGATATGTTTACGTGGCCGACACAGGAAACCATGCCATTCGCTTCATATCACCGTCGGGACGGGTGACGACACTAGCTGGAACTGGGGATACTGGTAGTACCGACGGTCTTGTAGGAGAAGACGATGTGCAGTTCTCCAGCCCGTCGGGAATCGCCATTTGGAGAGATTGGAATGAAGATCGCCGGGGCAATATCGTCGTCTTTGTCGCCGATACGGGCAATCATCGAATTCGAAGGATAACAGGCACCGTCACTACCGAAGTATCAACTGGGGAGAAGCTCTGGACCAATGTAGCCGTGCAATGCTTTGCGGGATGGTGCGGCTCGAGTCCTCAGGCTGGCTTGGCGGATGGAGATGGATCTCAGTCTCGATTCGACTCTCCCAGAGGCGTTAGCGTCAGCAGCAACGGGACTGTCTACGTCGCCGATACATCCAATCATCTCATACGATCGATTCATTGCGCCTCTGGAAACGTCTCTACTCTTGCCGGGTCCGTGAAGATTGCAGAAATGAACGAGCGCGGTGGTCCGCTCGAGGGATGTCCCAGTCCCTGCTTGGCCGGGGTCCGCGGGTCGCTGGACGGAGATTTGTTGAGCAGCCGCTTTTCGTTCCCGTCCGATGTTGCTGTAGCATTTGGGGACAACGCTCTGTTCGTCACTGACTACCACAATGTTCGTAGCATCGATCTAAATCGTGGACAAGTGACGACAATTGCGAGCACCAGCTCTGCGCATGAAGGAGAAAGAGACGGGCAGGGCATTGAGGCGACGTTCAACATGCCCGATGCCGTCGCTGCAACCCATGATGGCACGGCCTTTGTTGCTGATGCCACGTCTTGCCGCATCCGTCGATTGGCCCCGGCGAGTATTGTGGCAACCTCGGCGACATGTATGGATTCCTTGTCTTCGCTCTTTCGACCCTCTGGCTGCTCTTCGTACAATCCGCCCGTTGATGAGACTGGCCTTGCTTCGACGTCTCTTTCAGGCAACACATTCTACAGCCACTTTCATCGGGAAACGTTTGATGTCGACCTTGGATATGACTTTATAGGGAGAGGCATTAAAGATTGTGTGGTATCATCACCGCCCAAATCCATGGATCGTCGACGATGGAATGATACCGGCAATCTTGCGGTCGACGACCATGGGTATTCCCAGCGCGAGGACCCAAATGAAGGCACTATCGTCAAGGTATCATGCCCTCCTGGATGTGCCTCGGCCAACCTTGGAACGGCAGCAGTGGTGTCTGGTGGCATGCTCGATGACGAGAATTTCTACTCGGAGGGCTCGCCAATATGCCTTGCCGCGATTCATGCCGGCATACTTGAGAGCGATGGTGGCGGCCTTGTCGATGTTATTATCCGAGAGGAGCTCAACAAGACAGAGATTCTCATGGTAGGGTTCGGCGAGAACAATGGTGTAACCTCATCGCCGTTGCCCAACGATGCCGCCGCTGGTGTTGTATCCGTTCTCTCGGGATCGTCCGATACCATTGTCCAGACCATTGCCGGAGCACCCACGACCCTGCGGGGAGATCCGTGTGGGAGTCAGGAGGAAGCCAAGTTTGCAACTCCCACCGGCGTTGCTGCCTTTGTCAACGCATCCCTTGACGATTCCAGCCGCCTTCTCTTTGTTGCCGATAGAAACAATCACGCCATCCGAGCCATGAGCGCTGCTTGTGCCTTCCCTTGCGAGAATGGAGGGCGTTGCATCGGCAATGATGTGTGCTCATGTCCCGAGGGGTGGGAAGGAGAGGATTGCAGCAGGCCGAGATGCGATGAACCGTGTGGAGCTCGGCAGTTGTGTGTTGGGCCGAATCAATGCGACTGCATTCCAGGATATATCGGAGAGAGCTGTACCGATGCCCTTTGTGTCCAGGATTGTAAGAATGAAGGTCAATGTGTCGCGCCGGACACATGCACTTGTTCTCCCGGGTGGTTTGACGCTAATTGCACTACCCCAGTCTGTTCAATGACTTGCGGCAATGGGAGCAATTGTACCGCACCGAATACTTGCGCTTGCCCGTCGAATTGGTCGGGACCTGACTGCAGAACCCCGAAATGTGATCAAATCTGCCTTCACGGGGGGCAATGCATTGCCCCCGATACCTGTAGCTGCCCCCCAGGTTGGTCTGGGTATGATTGCTCCGAGCCGGTCTGCGAAATGGGATTCTTTGCGCCCTACAATGAAGCAACCGTCCAAGAAGGTCGGCCGATGCATTGGCTTGAATACCGGCCCTGTAATTACTCGAAATGGTGCAGTGAGACCGTTGGGTTTGATTGCTCTCAACAAATGCGAGCTTGGGATATTGTGACGCCAAACTTTGGACCAGAGTGGCGCTCTACAACTGGTCTCAGGGATCATCCTCCGAATTGTATGCTAATGGAAGTTCGGACCGATGCTCTTACCCCGTATCAGTATCTGACATCTCTGGATAACAGTACCACCGAACATTATCGCTCCGCTCCGCTGAGTCCTCACGGACCACAATCAGAGCCCCCACTTCCCTGGAATGCCATCCTTCAGCCGCGAGACGGCCACACCGAGCCTTGGACGTATCGCGAGGATCGTCAAGTGGCGCTTGTGGAGCTGACCAATATCACACAGGGATCCTATGCATGTGCCAACGGAGGGCATTGCGTTTCGCCCGGAGTTTGCGCCTGTGCTTCAGGCTGGGCCGGGTTCGATTGCCGAGTTCCAATCTGCGATTCATCTCACGGCTATTGGGAGCCAGACCAAGAAACCTTCGTTGCCGTCGATAAAGTGGCCGAGGTCGATCTCTCTATCTTCGAGCCTTTCATGGGATGGACCGTTACGCCAAGGCTTGATCCTTTCGTGGGATATTCTAACCCCAACTACACCACTTGGGTCGAGCGCTTTGCCGAGCACAATGCTATCGAGAGAACTTTAGAGCCAACAATTGGTCGTCGCTACCTTCACATCAACGGTACAGAGCAGGGAGGCTACTCCTGCAGCATCCGAGCCGTCACCGAGTGGGAAGACTACCGATCAGAATCGGTTCACGATCATCCCAACTTTTACTCCCAGTACATGGATGGCAAGGTCGAAGGTGATGGGCTTCAGTACACATGGTGGGAGGACATGCGGTGGCCTCCCACGCACCACAAAACGGATACGCTGGAGTTCTCCAACGACGAGCTTCAAACGCCCGCGCTGACTGCTTCTTCCTTCGCCCGATTGTTTGTCTACACTGATCGAGGCTACATGCGAGATGGTGTGTGGAAACGGACGGATACGTCATGGGAGAAGGGAAGTTGCATTGTGGAATTTCATCGGGTCTGTGACGATGATCCCAACAAGGCCGAGAGGCTGTGGGCAATTCCTCCCGGAACATTCGTTCAAGACACCGACGCTGCGTTCCGACCAAGGATTGACTATGATGAGAAGCAAGCTCATCCTTTTGGACGTTGGACGGAGGATGGAGGGCAGTGCGTCGATCACGTTATTCGAGGGTGCTTCAACAACGGAACTTGCATAGGCCCGAATGTCTGTGAGTGTGCTCCGGGGTGGGAGGGCGAGGGTTGTACTGTGCCGATCTGCGATGCGCCGTGCCTTCACAACGGCAATTGCACGGCCCCAGACACTTGTACTTGTGAAAGGGGCTGGAGCGGCGACCACTGCCAGACGCCTATTTGTGCACAGGAATGTCAAAATGGCGGACGATGCGTTGCCCCGGACACTTGCAATTGCTTGCAATGGCCCAACGAGTTCCGCGACGGACGTAGCATCCCTCTCTACCAGACGGAGAGCGGCAGTCCCCAGTTGACGGGGTGGACGGGTTATGATTGCTCTGTCCCAGTTTGTGTTCAATCTGACCGCTTCATCCTCAATATCGATCTAGAAGCTGATCCATCCACAGCCAATCTCATCGAGCTTGGTGGTAGAGGAAAGGATGGCCGGCTCGAGTGCGATGCGGCCAGATGCCCCATATATGACGAGAAAGTTACATCCAACGATGGTCGCAGCTTCCAAACAGGATGCGGTTACGATCCCATTGACACGGGCTGTTGCTTTGAAATCGACTTCACCGAGGACTTTCCCTACAGCTTTGAATGCTTCCACTGTCGAGCCGGTCATCTCGAAGTGTCGGAGTCGGACCGCAACGTGACTTGCCGAGATGACCAGATCGATTCGCACAAGTTTGCATTGCGACGAGATGTCCCCCTTTCCTTCCGAGACGATGACGGGGACCCGCAGCTTTGCGGACGGTACCATAGCCCCGGCGGGAAGGGTCGTCTTGACGATGATTTTTCCTACTACAATTCCACCCGACCCAACTCCCGGCCCGAGTTCAGCAATTACAATTGGCAATCCGTCGTCACGTCCGATCGGTTCCTTTGCAATCGTTGGGAGTGGGAGCAGGGGAACTACGATGATCACGACGGGACTACTATCGACTACGGTAGCTTTGCCTTCGAGACCGGACGGCACATTCGAACCAACCATCCCAACTACATTCGAGATCCCAATATGCCTGGGAGTTGGATCAAGGGATCGATCATGCGAGGCGAGGGTATCTATGCGTGTTCCAATGGTGGCAGCTGCATTGCCCCAGATGTGTGTTCGTGCAAAGACGGCTGGACAGGGTTCGATTGTAATACGCCAAATTGCCGAAAAACTCAAGTTGGCGGTTCCGTCAAGATTGGATGCTCCGGCAACGGCGTTTGTGCCGACAAAGACTTGTGCATTTGTCACGAAACACCCTCGATCCTCTGGATGACGCACAGTACCGCCGAGAGGGCGATGACGGGCTGGGCGGGATCGTCGTGTGATCTTCCCAAGTGCGTTCAGGGATACTACGATCCATTTTGTCCTCCCGAGTACGCCTCCGGTGGAGAGGGTTGCTGGAGATGTCCGAACGGAGGCTTCTGCACTGCGCCAGACGCTTGCAGCTGTTCCCCCGGCTGGACAGGGTATGATTGCCGCAAGCCGGTTTGTCAGGCCGACGTGATACCAATTATCAGAACTCAGCTCATGACGGTCGATCCCGATAAGCTCCGAGCGTTTGAAGAGGACCCTTGCGGCCAGGCCAAGGGCCGAGGACAATGTGCACTCCCCAATCAATGCGCATGCACTTGTTTTGCGGAATACAACGCGCGCTTCTGCCGAGGCATCGGGGGCAAAAAGTACTGCACCAAGCCATTCCAGGACCCCCTCTACCGTCTCCGCAACGTTCTATTACCGAACGAAATCTTTGGCACTAGGCGATGTGCATCCGGCTACGAAGGATATGTTGACGAAAACACCGATGCCTTTCGGAGTTGTCATTTGAACATTTACGAAGGCTCTGCGTGGGTAAGGCATACTGTGCTTTGGATCTTTCTCATGACCACAACCTTGTTTTCAATGGTTTGTTGTCGAATCCGTATCAAGAAGAGACGGCGCAGAAGGCTCACAATTAGTCTGCCTCCCACCACAGGCCGTGGCACTGCTGCTAATGGCGGCACTGACGGCGGCAATGGAGATGTCTTCAGAACTCCCGCAAGGCCAATGCACTCCAGTATTGTCGATAGGACTCCAGCGCCAGTGACCACCAATGCGTTTACGCCAGCTCCACCGAGGCGCACGTCAAGCTTGGCTCACCAAAAGAGCAATGTTCAATTCGTCAGCAAGCGGAAGTCTCTATGAAATCATGACGCTGCCTAATTGATCTGTACATACATGTAATCGTAAAAATCAAGCAGTGTTCTAGTTCGTCGATTTCCCATTATAATTGTATTATGAAATGCCTCTGTCTCTGGGCCCTCACTTCAGCATTTGATTTCGCATTTAGCAACAATATCTCTCACCGGACCTTGTCTCCGAAGTCCCACTAGTCTGGACTCCATCCACTCTGCCCAGGCAAGGGCATCGAACGAATTGAAGCTCGCAAAGGATGCTGCCAGCTTTGTTCGAATTCGAGCGGTGTGGTCGGGATACTCGAGGGAATGCTGTACCCAAATCAGCTTGACGAATGCCTCGTAAATGTCGACAAGGCCCATCTTCAGACCACAGGCGAAGGCAACCTCATTCGGCAACGATGATATAATTTCGAGAACAGACGACCACAGTGGTTCCGTGAAACAATAACCCCAATGCGTGGCGGTGACCTTAAGAGCGACCCCTTGCTTTGTTTTGGCCACCGCCGAACCTTGCACGGCGATGGTGCGATTGCGATGGGTGAGCGCACTACTCGAAACGGTGCCATCTGCTTGAAGAACGTTGGCGAGGCCTCTTAGATGGCGCAGCATTATCAGTGGCTGTCGCTTCGATAGGTCCATCATCGTTTGCAGAAGTCTTTGATTCCAATTCGACCCAAGAGTTTGCACCATGGCCCGGACTTGGTCATCAAGAGGGCATCGCCATGCCAACCAGCCCGACCTGGGATTAGCGACGGCCGATATCAATACCTCTCGTAGCTTGGCTTCACCCAAGCCCATCATACTTGGAAGGGTAATGTAGAGGCGGAGCAGAATGAAAGGATAAAGAGCGCCTTTCCATCCATCGGACGGCAGTTGAGAGAGCAAACTGTTGGCAATCAAAGTCACATGTTGTTTGCTGGACCGCGCGGTAAGCTCCAACAAAACAAACCAAGTCGGCATCATGTTCCGATCTGTGAATCTATGCGAGGATGCATTCGAGGCCCCATTTTCGATCCTTGCGCACTCCAATGCAAGCCTTACTACCGAAGATGCGTGTGCCTGCGAAGCAACTGCTACAAATGGCGGGATGGGTGCACCTGCAAAGGGCTTGCCTGCTATAGAGCACTGATTCGATGTGTGCACAAGAAACTCTGTCATTCGAAGAGGGCAATGACAGGCTAGAAAGTCGTCATTTTGAGCGCCATCGAGGATCCAAGTCTGACAGGAGCGTATTTGGGCCTCGGTCCACGAGAATTCTGCACATGTGCGTAGAATAGAGGCCCAAGTATCGTTTCCGAGGGCTGAGGCGCTATTCTTTTGGCAAAAAATTGCCTCAAATACTAGTATGGTATTTTCGTCGGTATCCTGCCCCCAACTAAACTGAGAGAGGAAAGGGTACCACTTTAGAACAAAGTTTACAAATACCGGAGGATGTTCTTCGATATTCTCGACAATTGACGTCGATAAAGCCAAAAGGAGACATCGGGCTGATTCCCTGGCCTGATTTGGCAGTTTAACGGGGCAAATTTCAATGCTCTCGATAAGCGAAGCTGCCATCGAATCCAGAGTCAGGAAGTCGTTTGCCGCAAGTGCTTCTTGGTAGGCTTCCGTGGTGAAGCCACCTTCACTTGAGGTGGAACGTATATCGCATGGTGACGCGACGACCGCAAAAGCAGGGACTTCGTCGGCTTCAAACGGTAGTGACTCTATGTCAGCATCCTCCTCGTCGAGCAGGAGCTTTGAAAGGGATCCTTGGGCCGGGACTTGCTGGAGGAAATCAGGCAGGCGCTCTTTCACCTTTAGTGCCTGCGACGACAATTTCGGGCGGCTGGCCTTCTTGTTCTTTTCCTCGCTGCAGTAGTCAACAAGCCAAACTAAGAAGGGAGATGACGGAATACTGGAACCACTCAATTCGAAGTAAGCTGAAATTCTCCCAAGAAGCTTTCTCGCGACAACTCGACGGCCTCCTCCTTGATAACCAGCGCCCCACGCAGAAATAGCAGATGGTGCCAGTAGCTGCGAGAAGTACTTGGTTGCATCGGAAGATTCACTTCCAATCCTTTCAAGGCGCTCAATCATGCTCACCAACGATGTTGATGCAATTCCACAGCAAAGGAGAAGACGTGGGAGGTGGGTTTCAGGGGCTGCGAGAACCGCAAGCTTCGCGATGGAAACACAGCGACATTTCGTAAGCATTACCCACTACAAATAAATTAATTTACCAGAGGGAAGAGAGTGGTTGTACGAAATGAGATAAGCATCGGAACGATTGGAACATAATTCGAATATGCAACATGCACAAGATTTGAGCGCAGGCAATTGTCACTTACATTCTCAACAGATACCGCTCGTCTCTCGTTACAAGTAAACACTGCCCCAGCTGCACCGGGCTGCTGCATGCCACTGTTTCCAGGCATCGCAGGCACAATCAAGCTCTGAACAAGGTAAATACAGGCAGTTCTGGCTGTCGAAAGATCGGCTGTTGAATCAACAGCATCTACATCACCAAAATCAATTATGCTTTTGTCGCCGGGCCAATTGCCAATGACAACGAGCGCAGCTTGTAGCACATGATACGGCACCTGAACAACGTCAAGAGCGAAAGCAGCATCGCCCCCTGATGGCTTTCTAACGGCAATCTTCACTGATGAAGCTGGTGTTTCATTGTCATTCGAAGTACTCGAGCATTTGTCAACAAAATCTCTGAAAACTCGAGCTACTACCGAAAGAGCCAGATCACGCAAATCGACGAAGCGATCGACAACGTCGCAACAGACATGAGGCCGAAGGGCAAGGAGCTCGCACAGCAAGTCGCCAAACACATACTTTTGGCCAAATCCTTCCTTGTGGGCGAAAGAAATAAAAGTATCCAGGGCCATGAGAAGAGATCGTAGCGCAGCCCCGCGTTCATAAGCCACAGCATGAGACATGTGCTGTATGGCGACGTCGATGGTACCACGGGCATATTTTACCGTCGTCAAGCTCAGAAGCCAAGACAAATCGTTTTCATCGGGGAGACCCAAGTCAAAGAAATGATCTTCCTCCTTTGGTTTGATCATATGAGTTGCCTCTTGAAGGACTCGCCGCGCACAAAGACGCCTATCGGACCGAGAATCGGCCATATCATGGAAGAGTAGATCAGCGGCCTTGATTGCGGCACTTTCGCCAAACTCCCCGGAAATGCAAGAACCGACATGGCCCCGAAGAGGGGCAGAAAGCTTGAGAAGCTGGTCATTTTTGCCGCCCTCGGCGCCGTATGCACGAAGTAGTAGGAAGCACGAGGCACTAGAAGGCAGCCGATTGATCAAAGATGGATGCGAAGAGATAATAGGAATCAACCAGTCATGCGATCTCTCAATGGACGCTCGAGAGGTCGATCCAATGGCCAGTAGCAAGTAATCTGGAGACTGACAAAGTCGGAATTGCTCGGAGATACCAAACATTTCGCCCATAGATAGAATCAATCCAACGGAGTCCTTTGGCGGCTTGCGGGCCGGACCACGAGGATCCCAAATCATGATGGACTTTTGTGCAGCCTTTAGCGTTTTCTTTCGCCGCTGTGCTTCCGCCAGCGCGAGCGCAGCCTCCTTCTCTCGCTGCAGAGCTAGCACCCGATCGCGTTTGGCCTGTTGTCTTGCCGACACTCGAGCACCCTTTGGCGCGTAGCTCTCTGCGCCTTGTTTCTTCTTCTTCTTCCCGGAATCTTGAGACTTGGGGAAGAATAGCTGTTCCGTTATTTTCAACTCCTGATCACGCATGCCAGCCTCGCCTCGCTTCATTTCATCCCGAAGTTCATCGTCGCAATCAACAGTCGGAAATCGATATCGGCCAGAGGTAGACATTTTGATGATAGCTCGTAAAGTGGAAGATTCTTCCCAGAGCGTAGCGCCGACCCCTGTAGTATCTGTTCCGCAAATGGCAAGGACGAGGGAGGTAGCTCGCCACCAAAGACCAGGATATGCTAGCTTTGGAATCGATGAAGAAGATGGCGAAGAATTCTTGTTCTTCTCCGGAGTGCTGCTACGCTTTCGTTTTCGATTTTCACTGCCATCGTCGTCAGAAAAGAATTCATGGTCGGAAGAGGAAGCGCCATTGTCACCAGTCTCGCCTTCCCCAGTATCGGCAGGAGTGTAAAGGGTCAAATCGTAGATGTCCCACACGGCACTTGGACTCTTCACCACGATCGATGAATTGCGCCCAACTCTGCAGTTGAAAAAGAGGTGCTCAATAACAGCGAGGGCAGTAAGCTGCGACACGGATGGCGTCGGCCCCTTGGCAGCATCCAAGACAGTGCGGACTATCTCCTCGTCCACATCTAGTCCAGAGTCATGACAAAGCTGGATCCGATTCCTCTGCTCGTCACCCATATTAGAGTCAGAGGAGTCCCCAGAGATTCCCAAGAAGGCGGACATTTCAGCTGACCCAGGTGGAACGAGGAATAGGAGGCATCGAACAATTTTGAGCAAACTCTTTGACGGAGGATTAAGGCCTTTACAATGGTCCTGTGGCGACTCGCCATCGAGCACACTTTCATAGATTCCAGCCCCCACGAGGGCCTCCTGAGAGTTACTCTTTGCCTTTTTCCCTCGCCGCTTCTTAGAAGCAATCCCTGTGCTAGTTCCCGCAGCTGAGATATTCGTTTCGTTAGCACCGACAACTTTGGCGTATATTGAGAGACACCATCGAAGTACGGACTTTCTGGCCGAGGACGAGGTACTTTTGAAGACCTCGATTTCTTGCTGGATAGTTTCGTCATCCATTGAAGCGGATTGACGCAAAGCTGAAGCCGACAAGGCCTGACGATTAGCCGCTTTCTTCGTTTTATCTCGCCCTTGAGACGATGTCGGTGCCATAAGGGCCGTGAGCTCAAACACAATGCGGGCGAGAGCATCAGCTTGCAGTAGCGAAGGGAGAGCTGATTCTTCTTCACCCTCAGCGCTCGGTGTCACGAGCATTTTCACCAAAGAATTTCCATCAAAGGCAGTTCCAAGGGCTGAAGCTACCTTTCGCACAAGAGTTACAAGACGACCGAGCTCTTCTTTTTCATCTCTTGCATCTTCTTTTGCATTGCCATCGGAGCAATGATCGTTGATTATATCGCACAGAGATGCTGCCAGCGCTTCAGAAGCAAGGTCGGAAGGCAAAGTCTCGGTTACCGACAAGAGGAATGTCATGCTGGGGGAAGGTCCTTGCGATGGCGATGGATTTCGAATCTCGGAATAGGCCTGCCGTAGCAAGTGGGAGAAGATATGCCGGGATACCGAAAGCGTTGGAAGGGTGACAGATATATTCTTGACGTTCTCGATGTGGGTATTGATCTGGTTGGCCTTGAGCTTCATACTCAAAATGCAATCGATTGCCTTCAAATCATCCCGGAGAGGCGGTTCTACGCGTTGCATAGCCTGCACAAGAGCCACAAATAGTGGCCGGGCAAGACCTGATATCGCTGGCGACTGAAGCCAGCGCTCTAGGTAGCCGGCCGAGAGGCGTCGGACCTGAGACACCGCGATGAAGGATGGTAGCGTGGAGAGAAGGCTGCTATTTTGCTTCACCTTGGCGTTGAGTCGCTGCTCGAGCGCATTTCCAATTGCCTCATGCGCTAGAGAAATCGCAGCACCAATATACCTGCGTCGGATCGGCGAAAGGTCCAATGCCTTGCCCTCTTGTGATGGAAAATTAACGGGGGGCAGCAAGGAAGCGGAAGCGGCATTCGGGGGCGCAGCTTCGATTGAGACGGAAGTGACAACCACCGAAGATACGTCTGCCATCGAAACATCATCGGCATCGGGAGCAGCTTCAGATTTAGGCGATAGGTTTCCATCGTGATTTTCGCCAGCCAGCTGAGGCTCCGACGATGTTCCCTGATAATGCGAGAGAGCTGCAAGGGCCATCGCCGCAGGATTCGCAGGTGGACCTCCCCCGGCCGTTCCAGACTCGTCAACCAGAACTTCCTCATCACCACTGTCGCTATCGCCCGATGACGATGATGCATCATCTGCCACTGCCTTATCTGGTACAGGGTTTGCTACAGCACTCACAGTGCCCGCATTTACTTCAACGAGACACTCTTCCTCCCCAGAGTCTGACCCAGACGACGACGAAGACTTATCATCATCATTATCATCGCCGTCGACTGCCTTATTCACCAAGTATGTGTAGTAATCGGCAAACTTCTGCGCCTCTTCCGACTTTGAGACTATCTCAGCACTTTCTAACTTTTCCATACCATCGGACGAAGCGGCCGAATGGACTAGCATCAGGTTCTGAACAAGGAGCTCGCAATCCTCATTGTCCACCCACAATCTGGGACCGAAGCAATCGTCGGCGTAGGCCTTAACAAGTTCCGCCGGCCAGTGATCCAAGTGGGCAAAGACGGTATATAAGACGGTCGCCGCAAATGCCGCGACATCGAAGGAGTCGCCCACAGCCAGCTTCCTCTGTGACGGATGCATCGAGCCCACCCCTGCACCGGGAGTAGCGAGCAACTTCCGTGACGAACCGGGCGACAGAGTGAGCTTGGCTTGCTTGATTTTGGGGGTGAACGCTTCGCCCAGAGCCGACACTGAGGCCGATCGTTTCCGCCCACCCTCTCCACCTCTGGTGCTGGACAACGTTCTGGACGCGGTCAATGAGTTCTGCTGATACCTGCTCGATGCACCACTGCCGCCAGCGGTGGTCATGGCAGCTCCCGGAGTCTGAGGCTCGGCGGCATTGCCGGCACCCCCGGAAATCTGCCGCTTCATACTTCCACCCCGAGAAGCAGCAGCAGCAGCAGCAGCATCAGCAGCAGTGGTCGAGCGAATACTAGCAGAAGGGTCCATAACGATTGGCTTGGATCCCAGCATACTCAGGAAGATCCGATAGAGGTCACCGTCCTGCAGCACGGCCCCGATAGCTGGTATGTCTGACAGCGGAGGGCATTTGCCGTCGCTTCTGTTCCTGAAGGGAATACGAGAATTGACGTGTGTAACAAATAAGAAGGTTACAAAGGAGTTAGAACTGCATTTGTACAATTGTATGTAGAAAATTAAAATCTCGTTCCACATGTAGATCTACTAGCTACGTGTACATGTATGTAGTAGATCTATCTCTCATCTTGCAAATTTCCCGATCCCACGCAGGCACACCTTAGCGTCCGTCCGTCGTCACGGAGGATTTGGAGGAAGGCGAGGGCGGCCGAGTAAAGATGGGCGCGGTGGGATTCCGTCGCGCCGCCACCGGCGGGATGGTACGCCAAAACCTTGAGGGCGTTCACGACCTCCTCGAGGGGCGGCGGGGCGATGGGTTCGTCGCCGCCCATGGTAATCGGGGCGGTAAAACGCAGCAGCGCTTGCCTTGCTTGGCTCACGGCCGGGCTCTGGCCTCCTGCATGCCTGCCAATCATCATGGTGCACCGCACTGCGAAGTATTGCGACCGGAGCATGCAAGCACATGAAAGCGGGCCGGCCGGCAAGGTTCGCAGAAGTTGGGATCACCCGCCGAGTTTGCGCCTGGAGCCTGGGTCTCGTTCGAGAAAATATCGCTCACATATGTGATAACATTCTGCCATTCCATTTTCTCTTCGACCTCTCCCTCTAGTAGGAATCAGCAAACACATTCGCTGGCGGAGTCTGATTGTTGCTGTTGTGGGGGTTGCGTTTTGGCGGGTTGTCTGTTATTGTTTTATCAGCATTTCTGGGGGGGATGGTGATCGTAGGCTGGAGTCGCGACGATAGATAGATCTAGGATTAAGCACGAAAATCGTCGTAATATCTTTGCACATGCAATGTGTAACATATTTCCTTTGCATCTTTAGTAAATTGGTATACATGCATTATACAAGAAGGGTACGCAACATGTAACATAGATAATATCATACATGTACGGACTGTACGTTGTACATGTAGACAGCTTAACGCTTACGCTGTTTTAGCTCTAAAATGCATGTATCTACAATTCAATCTTATTCACGTACCGGTAGTCTACATAGATCTAGATCTACAATTTACGTCTTCGACCTAAAATACATGATAGATCTATATATCATAACAGACGCAAGATATCAACGCCTACTTTGACATCTGCTCCTTTTCCCAGGCATCGTATTTTGCCAGCAAACCGCTCGTAACACTTTTCTTGCTCTTGGATATCGCATCCTCGAAATCGTTCAAATCAATCGGCCGCACATCTTGAGTTCTTGCATCCCGAATGTCCTCCATCCCGCCCAGCGATCGCAGGGGTCCAAATGCAGCCTCCTGCGCAACCGCTGCTATGTCCGAACACGAATATCCCTCCGTGAGCTTGATCAGCTGCGATATCTGTGCAGACGTTTTGATGCTGTGATCCGACGATGCCTTCTTCAGCATGTTGCGAAGCAGAGCCCCACGCGCCTCGGCATCGGGAAGCGGGATGTATATGCGGCGCTGAAATCGCCTCATGACGGCATCGTCAATATCCCACGGCGTGTTAGTACAGCCGACGATTAGAACTCGATGCTGCATATCATCAGCTCCATCAGAGCTGCCGCCGCCGCCGCCGCCGCCACCACCACTGGCCACTCCATCGACCTGCACCATGAACTCGGTTTTGAACCGCCGACTGGCCTCGTGTTCACCCTCCGCCTTGCGACTGGACAGCAGCGCATCGATCTCGTCGAAAAAGAGTATGCTCGGCGCCACGTCGGATGCCATACGGAACAACGTCCGTACCAGCTTCTCCCCCTCCCCGTGCCACTTGCTCGTCAAGGCCGACGCCGTGCAGGCAAACAGGATGCATTGCGATTCGTGCGCCATGGCCTTGACCAGCATCGTCTTGCCCGTCCCGGGCGGGCCGTACAGCAGAATTCCCCTGGGCGGCGATCGCAAACCGGTGTAGAGATCCGGTCGCAGCAGCGGCAATATGGCCGCCTCCTGCAAGGAGCGTTTGGCATCGTCCAAACCCGACACATCGGACCACTTGACTGATATGCACGATCCGTCGACGTACAAATCGTTCTTGATTGTTTGAACAAGAGGGTCGTTGGCATAGTCCAAATTGCTCCGCTTGCGACGCTGGGGGCTGGAATTATTTCGGTTGCCGTTGTTGATCTTTGCTGCGGTTGGCGGTGACGCTGAGGTTCGTCGACTGGACGACTTGGTATCGTCTATCTTCTTTCGTCGGCCGGCATCTTCTTCTTCCGACGCTGCCTGCCTATGATTGGTGGACCTCGTTGGTGATTTCGTGCCCTGCGTCTGCCAACCCGACAGGGCCGATGAAAAGTAGCCCGTGAGTCCCGCGTCTGCTTCCTTCTTCTCTCTGTCCAATTTACCCTTGATCCGCTCCGCGTCGCTCAATGCCACCCGGCACCGTTCCGCAACGACCTCACGGTCCAACCCAGGACCGTCGTTCCTACTGCTGCCGCCGCGGCCGCGCGAGGGAGAGCAGTACGAAATGAGCCGCTCGAGGGAAAGTTGGTAGACCTCCAGGGCCTGTTCCAGATCTCCGGACCGTTCGAGCTCCTCGGCCCGATCCAGACCGCGGAGGGCCACGCCAACATTGGTCGGAGAGCGAGGTGCGCCTTTCGACGGCGAAGC
>Ga0115008_10002445_pt1 | contig 15385 bp, 14 predicted proteins | sample FraStrMetagenome_FD_87164 | JGI IMG/M metagenome (GOLD analysis project Ga0115008, IMG submission 87164) | Marine eukaryotic phytoplankton communities from Arctic Ocean - Fram Strait ARC3M Metagenome | ecosystem: Environmental > Aquatic > Marine > Oceanic | place: Fram Strait | collected...
CCTCCCGCAATCAGAAAAATGCCACTGAAGACTGAGTCAGTAGACCCGCTGACGCTCAGCTCTCACCGTATTTCTGGATAGTATAGACAAACAACTCTTCAACTTTTTTGCGCGCCCAGGCGGTCTTACGTAAAAATTTGAGACTCGATTGAACTGAAGGGTCTAAATTAAAGCAGCGAATTTGAATGCGTGCGCCTAATTCTTCCCAACCATAATACTCTGACAAGCTGGTAATAATTTGCTCGAGGGTGTATCCGTGCAGCGGATTTTTGGGCTGGATTGGATCAGACATATTAGCGGGCTGCAATTTGCTTAAAAATCGTTTCAAAGGCGGAAATGGCTCGCTCCATCAGCTTGAGATCAAAACCTTCGTTGGGCGCGTGTAAATTATCGATGGGTGTAAACAAGCCCACCATCAATGCATCTAGGCCGGCACGTTGCTTAAAATCAGCAATGACCGGAATACTGCCACCTTCACGCAAATAAATGGGAGCATGGCCAAAGCTTTGCTGAATCGCAGCATCAACTGATTTAAAGGCACGGGCCAAAGTCGCAGATTGATCGGCAGGTGTGTTAGGACGCTCAGGCGGCACCACCAAATACGCCGGCGCCAGCGCCCCACGCCGGATACTGAGGCTAACGGCCGACGAACAACGTGACTCGAGCGCCGCACAGACTTGTTGCTGGATTCGATGCGGATCCTGATTGGCCACTAAGCGACAGGTAATTTTGGCAAAAGCCTGACTCGGAATGACAGTCTTAGAGCCCTGGCCCTGATAACCACCGCCAATACCATTAAACTCGAGCGTCGGCCCAAAGCGCACCGCCTCCAATGGATTTAGACCATTGGCAGGCGCGAAGGCCGGAACAGCCAGCATTTCGCGATAACTTTCAACGGTCTCAGGATAACGCTCCAATTCAGCTCGCTCCCAATCCAGCACCGGTACCACATCATCGTAAAATCCGGGTACGTTAACACTGCCGTCTGGATGGTGCAGTGACGCACACAGTTCCATCAATGCCTGCAGCGGATTGTAAACTGCGCCGCCATGAATGCCGGAATGCAAATCACTTTTTGGTCCCTGGATGTTAATTTCAAGGTCAACCAAACCACGCAGAGCAGTCGTGACAACAATTTGCTCGGCACTCGGGCTGCCAGTGTCCGAGACCAACATAAAGTCGGCCTGCGCCAAACGATCCGCATAGCGATCAAAAAAATTGGGCATGCTCGGGCTGCCGATTTCCTCTTCGCCTTCAATGACATAAGTCAGGTTTAGAGGCAGGTCTGGATCTGCTGTGAGCACCCGCGCCAAAGCAGTCATGTGAACAATGGTCGGCCCCTTATTATCCGCCGCGCCGCGACCGTAAATCCGGCCGTCCCGAAGCTCCGGTTCAAAAGGCGGACTTTGCCACAATTCGAATGGATCGGCTGGCTGCACATCATAATGCCCGTACAAGACTACATGTGGCCAGTCTGGCTGACCAAAGCGCTCGGCCAGCAGGATGGGATGCAAGTCAGTCTCGACTACTTCGACTTTAAAGCCGAGCTGTTCTAATAATTGCTGAGCATAATTGCGCGCCCCCAGCATGCCGTCCGCATAGGCTGGATCAGTCGAAACCGAGGGAAAACGAATGTATTGTTTGAGTGTATCGATTGGATCAATCATAGTGCAGTAGATTAAACATATTAGCGCTTGCTGTAAGCTTGCAATGCGATGGGCATGTATTGCTGCAGCTGGCGCATACGAGTCGCGTCCGAGGGGTGGCTAGAGAGAAATTCCGGCGGTGAGCTGCCCTGCTCCGCTTGCATGCGTTGCCAGAAATCAAGCGCCAAGCGTGGATCATAGCCCGCTTGGGCCGAATAAATTAAGCCTATTTTGTCGGCCTCACTCTCATGCTGCCGACTGTAAGGCAGCAATATACCGAGCGAACTGCCCGCACCATAAGCCGCCAGCAAGCCTTGACGTTCAAGCGTTGGCAGCGATTGCGTGCCATATTGTATAGCCAGTGCGCCGCCGCTCGCCAACAACTGCTGCGTCATGCGCTCATTTCCATGCTGCGCCACGAGATGGGCAATTTCATGCCCGACTACGACTGCAAGTTGCGCATCGGTTTGAGCCACTTTAAAAAATCCCGCTATAAACCGCAACTTTGCCACCCGGCATCGCAAATGCGTTGATCTGACTCTCATCATCAAACACTACAAACTCCCACTGAGCTGCAGGCAAATCGCTACCGACAGCATGTGCAATACGCGCTCCGACACGACGTAACATCGCATTGTGCTGCGCATTTACTGAGATCGGAGTTTGCTGCTTCAACAGTTCAAACTGCTGAGAGGCTTTCGCCACCAGTTGCTGCGAGGGGACCAGCCGCAATGCCGAGCGCCCCGACTGAGGCACCGCATAGCAACCGGCCACTAACAACAGCCCAACTGGTAGCAGCCTTGCGGCCACGTAAGTACAATTGAAAGTTGATGGCATGGCTTGGTGGCAACGCGCCGCGCGCAACAGCTATTTAACTGCGCTTCAATTTGTTTGCAGAAGCGATTTCGGGGCCACCTTGTATGAGCGCACGACGACGTAAGCGCAGTGCATTAAGACGGATGAATCCGGTCGCATCGTCAGGATTGTAGTCACTTGCCACACCCTCCATCGAAGCGACATTCTCGTCGTACAATGATAGCGGAGACTTACGACCAACGGTGGTGACGTTCCCCTTGTACAACTTCAAGCGAACTGAGCCAGTGACCGTCTTTTGTGAATCGTCAATCAATGCTTGTAAAGCTTCACGTTCCGGAGCGTACCAGAAACCATTATAGATTAACTGCGCGTAGCGAGGGATCAGACTATCACGCAGCTGCATCAGCTCGCGGTCCATCGTCATCGTCTCTAAGTTGCGGTGCCCCATCATCAGAATGGTACCGCCCGGTGTTTCATACACGCCACGGCTCTTCATGCCGACAAAGCGATTTTCCACGATATCGACGCGCCCAATACCATGCTGGCCGGCCAGTTTGTTTAAGTGCTTGAGCACTTGGGCTGGAGTCATCGCAATCCCTTCAACAGCGACACAATCACCCCGCACAAAATCGAGTTCGACGTATTCCGCTTGATCAGGCGCCTCTTCAGGCGAATTCGTCAGCTTGTACATTTGCTGGTTAGATTCAACAGTCGGATCAAAGGATGGATCCTCTAAAATGCCAGCTTCATAAGAGATGTGCAGCAAATTACGATCCATCGAGTAAGGCTTGGATGCACTAGCCTCAACATCAATCTTGTTGGCGCGGCAATACTCAATCATCTCCTTACGCCCAGGAAAGGCTTGGCGAAAAACATCCATACGCCAAGGAGAAATAATTTTCAATTCGGGAGCCAGCGCAGCGTAAGTCAGCTCGAAGCGTACTTGGTCATTGCCTTTACCAGTGGCCCCATGTGCCACCGCATCGGCGCCCTCTTGAGCTGCAATCTCAACATGCGCCTTACCAATTAAAGGCCGCGCGATTGAAGTACCTAATAAATATTGCCCCTCATAAATCGCATTAGCGCGAAGCATCGGGTAAATGAAGTCGCTGGCAAATTCATCGACCAAGTCCAATGTATAGTGTGCGGATGCACCAGTGGCTTTAGCCTTCTCCGCCAACCCATCTAACTCTTCTTCTTGGCCCACATCGGCCGCATAGGTGATGACCTCCGCGGAGTAGTGCTCCTTGAGCCAGCTAACGAGAACGGAGGTGTCTAGACCACCAGAATATGCGAGAACGATTTTCATAAAATTAGTAACTAGTAAAGATACAAGGGCTGCCAGCCAACACTGTCTAGCTAAGAATCCAGCCGAGGTCGCAACTAGGAGTTTTTAGCGGCATAAAAGGCATCAATTTTATCTGCGACATCGCGAAAGCCAATATCTGCAGCATACAGCAATTTAAATTCTGCGATCGCCTGCTCAGATTTACCTTGCTGCTGGTAGGCGGATCCCAACTGATAAAGTATGTCTTTCTTTAGATCATTCATGCCAGTAATCTCGCTTTTAACAGTATTAAACTGCTCAATGGCGAGATCGGCAAAGCCTTTCCGCATATAAGTCTTACCGAGCAGTATCAATGCATCGACACGCACCTTTGGACTACGCTGTGCCAATTGCAGCTGCTTGATGGCTTCATCCACCTCACCCGCCGCGAAATACAGCTGGCCCAGTTCATAACGGTAGCTGAATTCATTGGGATAGCGCTGCACCAGATCTTGCGTCTGTTCCAGATGAAAACTACGCTCTTTGGCGCATAAATCTTCCAGTTCAGCCTGCAGAACTTCACTATGAGGATCATCGGCCAGCGCTTGCTGTTTCGCTTGGATCGACTGTGCCATCACTTCGCGCTTCAGACTAACCTCTAAGCGCTCTAAACTAACGTCGGCCTTACCCGAATCCATCTGTCGCGCTTGGCCCAACCATTGCAGCGCTTGATCTAACTCACCCAATTTGCGGTAATTGCTGACTAGATCGCGATAGTAATTAATATTTTCAGGTTCCGCAGCCACTGCTTTAAGCCCAGCCGCAATGATTTCGCGCAAACCGCTTTCCCCTGTTTTCGCACGCCCAGCTTGCTCGAGCTGCTGCGACTGCGCTTCATCTTTAAGCTTGTCGCGAAAGCTTTCATCGGCCTCCCACTTGCCCTTATTGATAGATTGCTCCACCGCAGCCTGCTTGATTAGGTTCTGTAATTCGCGATCCGAAGGATGTACTCGGCAAGCATCGTCCCCGACTTTTAGGGCCGCCTGGTTTTGACCGGACTCGAGGTAAAGACGCATCAGCAACTTAGCGTTTTCAGAATCCTGAGGCTCAACGTGCAATAACCCGGCATAAGCAAAGTTAGCTGTAGCACTCATACCGAGCGCTGTGGCGGCCAGCCCGAGCATGCGATGTCCGACGGGATTACTGACATCGCGCGCCAAAAGCTCTTCAGCAGCCAGCAGAGCCTGCTTTGGATTCTTTGCGACCTTAGCGGCCATACCGATCGCCGCCGGTATGCGAGTTACTTTGTTTAGCAGTTGCCTCAAAGCGCTCGGTTTAGCAGGCGCCAATGCTAGCTGAGCCTGACGCAGTAGCTGCCGCACCTCAAGGCATGCTATGTTGCGAGCCACAATGCTTGCCAAAATATCAGTAGCATAGCTCGGATTCTGTTTCACTGCTTTGCGGGCATTTTCAATCTGTTTTTGGAGGCGGGGGTCCAACTGCGATGGGGGAATTTCTTTCATAAAATATGTGTATAGTGTGGTTTAAACATTTCAACAGCAGGCAGACGCGATGATCAATCATCAATCACATGCAAGTCGGCTCGAGCTGCACGTTCTAAAATAGACAAAGCCTGATCGACGGCGTCAGCATCTTTGGCCTCGACTAGCATACGAAGTTTCGGTTCGGTTCCAGAATAGCGCACCAAGACACGGCCTGATTGGTCCAAATTCAATTCAATTTGTTGGATCGCCTGCGAGAGCTTAGGCAGCTGCGGCAAGGGAATTTTATCCAACACCTTTAAATTACAAGTTTGCTGCGGGAAAATCATAATTTCTTGACGCAATAAGGAGAGCGGCTTGCCCGTCTGGCGCATCAGCTCAATTAATTTTACCGCCGCCAGCAAACCATCCCCAGTCGTGGAAAAGTTGGAAAAAATAATATGTCCGGAATTTTCACCCCCGAGATTGGCGCAAATCGCCCGCATGCGATGCGCCACATTGCGATCGCCCACATCAACTCGCTCGACTTGCCCGCCGGCTGCGCGAATGGCGTGATCCAAGCCTAAATTGCTTTGAATAGTACTGACTAAGGTGTTGCCAGCTAACGCACCAGATTTGAGTGCATACAATGCAAAAATCCCCAACACGACGTCGCCATCCAGCACCTGGCCATTTTCATCGCTAAATATTACGCGGTCGCCATCACCATCATGAGCAATACCGATATGCGCGCTGTGGCGGCGAACCGCCTCACCTAAAGCACCGGAATACTCACTACCAACACCCAAATTAATATTTTTCCCATTTGGCTGATCGCCAATCAAGTGCAATTTCGCACCCCAGCGTTTAAACACCGCTGGCGAAGTGACTGCAGTCGCCCCATTCGCTAAGTCCAAAACAATCCTCCAACCACTCATGCAGTTTTGATCCAAAAGTGAACTCAGGTAATTAATATAGAAGCCCGCAGCATCCAAAGGATAATATTTTGCTGGCGGAAGATCTGCCGGCATTTCCGGCTCTTGATCGATTAAGGCCTCGATACCGGCCTCCTCAAGCAGGTCTAATTTACAACCCGATGCGTCAAACAACTTAATCCCGTTGTCTTGTGCAGGATTGTGCGAGGCAGTGATCGCAATCCCCAAATCTGCCGACTGTTGTTGCACACACTGTGCCACTGCAGGAGTGGGAACGACCCCAGCATCATGCACAAAGACCCGTCGACTGTTCAGCCCCTGCGCAATTGCATCACTTAGCAATGCGCCACTTGCTCGTGTATCACGGCCTACAATAACATTCAAAGGCATACCGGGCTTTAAACCAGCTGCATATTTGGCCAACGCAGCGCCCATTCGAAACGCAAAGGATGCTGTAATATAACCCTCACCGTACTTGCCACGAATACCATCTGTTCCGAAATATTTACCCATGTTTATCTGATGTTAACCCTTTGTAAAATTCCTGCACTCGGCTCAACCACTGCGCAACTCGCCCGCTATCGAGCAGTTCGCGCGCAGCCGCGATTCCATCGACCAAACAATCAACACGGCCTGCGATGTAAAGTGCCACTCCAGCATTCAGCAATACGCTATCCTTTAGCCCTGCAATAATGCCGTCTGAATCGCCAGCAAGCAAGCGAAGCATAAGCTGGCGATTTCCCTGCACGCCCCCGCCTTTCAAATCAAAAAGGCGACAGGGCTTCAAACCGACCTGAGTGGACAACAGCTCACCACGCTCGGACTTCAGCCGACCAAAACCAGCCATCAGATTACTGCCGGCGCAACTCAACTCATCTAAAGCCGCACCTTGCTCAGGCAAGCCGTGCGCCACCCAGCCCGCTTTCAGCCCGAGCGCATCCAGCGCGTCAGCTAATGGATTCACCCACTCGGGAGCATACACTCCCAGTAATTGATGTGCAGGCCGCCCCGGATTGATCAATGGCCCAAGTAAATTAAAAATGCTTCGTTTGCCTTCAGCCGCAAGCAACTGCCGCACTGGCACGATTTGCTTGAATACGGGGTGAAACGCGGGTGCGAAGAAAAAGCAAAAATTTAATTCTTTCAATGAGTCACGCAAAACATCATGCGGAGCCTCCAAGGCAATCCCCAAGGATTCTAACAAATCTGCACTACCGCAGCTGGAAGTGATGGATCGGTTACCATGCTTAAACACTGGCACTCCAGCCGCCGCGACAACAAAAGAAACTGCCGTTGAAATATTAAAAGTACCTGAACCATCTCCGCCAGTACCACAGACATCAATGGCTTGGTCGGCCCATGCTTCGACCCCTGCGTCGATGGCATAGTTTCGAAAGGTCTGCGCAAATGCGGTCACCTCGTGCACGGTCTCCCCCTTGTCCGAAAGTGCTAACAAAAAATTCTTTTTATCATCACGATCCAGCTCCGCAAGCGCCAAAAACTGAGCAGCAGACTCAGCTTCATCATAGCTAAGATCAGAGCCAGCTCGTAGCTGCGCAGTGAGTGTTTGGAGAGTGTGCATAAGATTAGGGTAGTATAATTAGCAAACTACTATTTTGCCATATCGAACAAGCTGAAGTAAAAATAATCAAAGCAGTTAAAACTATCAAATTGAAACTCCAGCGTTGTTTTAAACTTTTCTTACTTTTATTTTAATGCAAGCGCCATTATCCTTAGTAATGCAATTGCTGCGCCTTATATTTACAATTTCACTTTTAACAACGACTGGAGCCTTAAAAGCCAGAGATATAAGCCAGCTTGAAGTTGAGCCGACTGCGATTAGCAGTACTCACATAGCAGGGCTCAGTTATTCTGACGCAATCATATTGGGTTTAGTTGAAGGCATTACCGAATATTTACCAATTTCCTCGACCGGCCACCTAATTTTGACAAACGCTTGGCTGGGACTGGATGGCGACCAGGCCATGCTTGATGCGCAAGGCGCGCCCATTTTAGTCCACAGCGCTGATGGCTACCAGCGCCCCTACACAATCGGTGAAGCGGCCTACGCCTACGTCATTGTAATTCAAGCAGGCGCAATTGCGGCCATCGTACTGATTTACTGGTCGGACCTGTGCAGCATTTTGATGGGCCTACTAGGCAAGGACCAACGCGGCAGAAAACTCGGATTCCACCTACTGGCGGCATTTTTACCAGCAGCATGCATCGGCCTCCTACTCGACGATTGGATCGAAGCTAAACTCGGCAATAACATCGATGCAGTCGCAGGTGCCTTAGTAGTGGGGGCAATCTTTATGCTAATAATTGAAAGCTGGCGCAAAAACAAAAAACCGACCAGCAGCATGGGACGCGGCCTAGATGAATTAACCATACCTCGCTCAATAATGATCGGGTTCTTTCAATGCTTTGCAATGTGGCCCGGCACCAGCCGCTCGATGGCTACCATCATCGGCGGCTACTTAGCCGGCCTATCACCAGCCCATGCGGCACAATTCAGCTTCTTACTCGGGCTCATCACATTGACCGCAGCGTCAGGCTACAAACTAGTCAGCGACGGCGGCAACATGCTAACAGCGCTGCAAGTTGGCCCAGTGCTAATGGGCTGCGCCATTGCCTTCATTTCAGCTGCACTCGCAGTTAAGTGGTTCGTGGGCTACCTAAGTAAAAACGGCTTGTCACTTTTTGCATGGTACAGGATTGCACTCGCCATCGCTATTTTTGCGCTAGTCGACTAATCCGACGCAAAAGATTAAACGACATGGCAGCCTAAATCGCCACCCGATCGTCCCAGCAATAAAATTTAATCCAAGCTATAGCCAACAACTGCAGAACCATGACTCATGGTTCTGCAAAACAGTACAGCACTTGTAAGATGAAAATTAATTTATCGATATTGCGAGCTTGACGACTGAGGTTAAGGCTTTTTAATCCGCGCACTTTTAATGGCTTAACTCGCCATATTATTATTTTTCCAACAGAACACTTTTATGGGACAGCCAAAACGCAAACAATCCAAGCAGCGCAGCCGCAAACGCCGTGGTGCAGTTACTTACGCACTTCCTCAGCTTGCTAAGGATCCACAGGACGGCACACGCTTCCGCCCACACCGCATCAACCCTGCAAACGGGATGTATCGCGGCCGCCAAGTGCTCGACGTTGAGGTTTAAGCCTCATCTGTGCACTAAGCCACTCAAATTAAATAGACACTTATGGGCGCAAGCGCGGTCAACTGCACAATAGCAGTCGACACCATGGGAAGTGACCTTGGGCCCACGGAATTTATCCGTGGGCTTTTTCATGCTACTGAAAAGCTGAATTTACAAAGTAATTTCATCCTCGTCGGAAAAGGTCGACTGCTGGAACGGCTACTCAAAGCACGAAAGCTAGACAAATACTCAGACCGAATCTCTATACTGCACACCACCCAGGTGATTGGTATGGATGAAAAACCGATCCTAGCACTAAAACGCAAAAAGGATTCTTCGATGGTCCAAGCGATCAGGCTGGTCAAAGAGAACAAAGCACAAGCCATGATCAGCTGTGGTAATACCGGCGCATTAATGGCAGGCGGCACATTACGACTGCGCCCGATCGCAGGCGTCGAACGCCCCGCACTGGCGACAATTGCGCCCTCCAAAAAAAATCCATTTGTGCTCGTCGACGTCGGTGCAAACCCAGACAGTAGTCCAGAAAATTTAGTTCACAACGCGATATTCGGGTCAAATTATGCCAAAGCTGCATTGGGCCTCAAAAAACCACGGGTAGCACTCCTCACCATCGGCACGGAGGAAGGAAAAGGTAACAACTTGGTCAATAAGACCCATCCCTTACTTCAGGCTATAAATGGCATAATTAATTATGTCGGTCCAGTCGAGGGCTTTCAAATTTTTGAAGGCAATGTAGATGTGGTGGTTTGCGACGGGTTCGTAGGCAATATCGTCCTAAAAAACAGTGAAGCGCTCTTCACCTTCGTCGGCAACACGATCAAGGAGGAATTATTACGCAATTTGAAGCGCAAACTGGGCGCAGCACTTTCAGCGGCAGCCTTTAAAGATGTAAAAACTCGGCTGGGCCCAGACAACCATGCAGGAGCTCCACTGCTGGGCTTGAGCGGTAATATTTTAAAAGCACATGGCTCCTCTAATTCGCTGGCAATTGCCAATGCACTGCGCATCGCACAGGAAATCGTGAAACATGATATGATTGACTCGATTGGGACAGAGATCAGTCAAAGCAATGCATTGCTGAGCAAAATCGAAGCCTAACTCGACTAGACCTCAGCCTTCCAGCTACAGCTTGCTAATTAGTACTTATGTATAATTCAGAAGAATCCGTAATAATCATCGGCACAGGCTCTTACTTGCCCGAAAGAGTCCTCACCAATGATGACATGGCACAAATCGTCGAAACTTCCGACGAATGGATTCATAGCCGAACCGGCATCCGTGAACGGCGCTTTGCAACATCGCAACAGGGCACCAGCGACTTAGCCTGCGCAGCGGCAGAGCAAGCACTGTCAGCAGCTGGCATCGATCGTAGTCAGATCGACTTGCTGATTGTAGCCACAATGACCCCAGACATGCCTTTTCCCTCTACTGCTTGCTTAGTACAAAGCAAATTGGGATTGGCTAATATTTGCGCGTTCGACGTACAGGCAGCCTGCTCTGGATTCGTCTACACCCTAGGCATCGCACAATCGATGCTGCGTTCAGGCAATTTTAAGCACGCGTTGGTCATAGGAGCAGAAAAAACTAGCAGCATACTTGATTTTAAAGACCGCACTACTTGTGTACTGTTCGGCGATGGCGCCGGCGCAGCAGTACTGACCCGCGATGCAAATGCACAGCGTGGCATTCTGGGTACGATTGCGGGCTCAGATGGCTCAAACCCGACGCTACTCCATCAACCGGCAGGAGGCTCACTTGTACCAGCGTCTGTAGAATCAGTCGTAACTAGACAGCACTTCTTGAAAATGAACGGCAAAGAAATCTTCAAACAAGCCGTCCGAGTTATGGGGCAGGCCTGTCATGACATTTTAGAGCAGCAGCAATACCAAATGGAAGCAGTCGATTTAGTCATTCCACACCAAGCCAACATGCGAATAATCGAGAGCTTGGCCAAGCGACTAAAAATCCCACTGGACAAATTCCACAATAATTTAGACCGCTACGGCAACACTTCTGCAGCATCGGTCGGCATTGCGCTCGACGAAGCTTACCGAGCCGGACGCATCAAATCAGGCGATCTGGTGCTACTAGTCGCTTTCGGCGCAGGCTTGACCTGGGCCTCCACACTGATCAAATGGCAATAACTTCTACTATGTGTCGTACGCATCTATTCATCTTTTCGCTATGGCTCGCTATGGCCTCCACAATCAATGCTGGCGTATTGCAGGATGCGATCGCTTGGCTACTTATACAAGAAGACGAGGTGCCAACTGCGACTCAGACTATCGCAAAAGCTACAACTGACGGTGAGGAATTACTGGCAAGCGCACATGCCAAGGTCGAGGCCGGTCAGTCACGTTCGGCACGGCGCAGCTTAAAGAAGCTGCTGAAAAAATTCCCGGATTCCCCCGCAGCGGCAGAGGCACTCTACCTGTCAGCACAGCTAGAAATCTCGCGTGAAAAATGGATTAAGGCCTTTGACTTGCTGCAACGTGCCGCGCAAAATTACCCAAATTTTAAAGATTACAACCGCTTAATTAGCTCACAATTTGATTGCGCCAGTGCATTAATGCAGGGCGCACGTGGAAAAATATTATGGTTAATTCCTGGCTTCAAGCAATACGGCAAAGCTGTGCAGCAGTTTGAAATCATAGTACAAAACGCACCGTACAGCGACTATGCTCCACTGTCGCTGATGAATATGGCTTTGATTGCTGGGCAACAAAATAAGCCAGAAGAAGCGATCGATGCGCTAGATCGCTTGATTAACTACTATCCACAAAGTATGCTAGCGCCAGATGCCTATTATAATTTGGCTCAGACCTATTCACAGCAAGTTAAAGGCAGCGAATATGACCAAGGCTCAACACGACAGGCAATCAGTTACTATCAAGACTTCCTAATCCTCTTTCCTCAAAGCGATTATATCGCTGAAGTTGAAAGCCACTTAGTCACGATGGAAAACCTGCAAGCGACAAGCCGCTTAAATTTAGGAAATTTCTTTTATTTATACCGTAGCAACAGCACAGCCGCGCTAATTTTCTACAACGAAACAATCACAATCGCTCCCAATTCAGAGGCCGCCGAACAAGCGCGACAGCGCATCAGCGACATCAAAGCGGGCGTTCGCCCAGACAACAGCGCTAGCTTAGTTCGCAAGCTCTTACTCATTGATTAAAACCGTTTCCACTCCACATCATTAGCCCGCATGAAGTCTACACTCCATTCTCTTGGCCGCTTAATATTAGCCGTCTATACCGCGAGTGTATTGCTGTGGGGCTCAGGTTGCGCCAACTACAAATGGGGCAATCCGACTGAATTAAATTTCACTTCTATTTACATACAGCCCACCCAAAGCGAAACTTTTGCACCGCAAGCGCAAGCAGTGGTCAGCTCACAGATCCGGAAAGCTTTTATACAAGATGGTCGCGTTGCACTAGTCAGCGATGCCAAGCATGCCGATGCAGTGTTAGCAGTGCGCTTAATCGATTACACTCGTACCGGCGGGGCCCGTAGAAGCGAAGATACGATTGTAGCCCAGAATTTCAATATTAGTCTAGGTGCAGAAATTTCGCTTTACAGCGCGGATCAAAGCAGAGTGTACATCTCAAAGCGCGCACTTAATCAGAGTTCGATTGCACATATTGGTAACCCCTATTCGCCTGATAATTCAGGGGGCTACCTCGCATCTGAATACGATGCGATGCCACGGATTGCTCGTGGCATCGCGCGAAAAATAGTCGATGAAGTACTCAGCCCTTGGCCTAAACACAGCGATTAGGCTAATAAGCTAAATTTGCGAAGGATCAACAAACTGCAGCGAGCTACCATCGACCACGCGTCTATAGTAACAGCCCGTACGGGCCACACCGGCCGAGTTCTTAGTATGGCAAGCCCCTTTACCAGCGGGTGTCACCTTGTACAGAATTGAATTCTGCTCGCAGTTAACACATATCTCTTCAATTTTAAGAAAGTCGCCACTGGTCTTACCTTTGATCCACAGCTCATTACGACTAGTACTCCAAAATGTAGCCATACCGCATTCAAGGGCAGTATCAAAAGCCAATTGATTGGCATAGCCGACAATCAGCACTTCACCAGTTGTTACATCTTGTGCAATCGCAGGTAAAACGTCGGCACCGCAACTGGCAACTTTTAGCAATTTTGTAAAATCAAGATTAAGCGCAGCCCCGTGTTCTAATTCTTCATGTGTCATATAAAAGATGTAAACTGCCGACACAATTCAAGTCGAGGTTCTAATAAAGCACAGCTAAAAATCGAAGCTGCTGCCGCTAAAAATCGCAGCTAGCCGTAGGGCTAGTATCGAGTACAGCTAACCAACCAAACAAGACCTGTGACCGACTAGCAGGGGCGCACCACCGCTACATTAGCAATACTGCTGGTGAGGATTATTATTATTATCAGGTACGGTTACCACTAATAATTTGACTTAAAGATCAGGAAGCAAAGCTTAAACAAGCACAAGTTGACAACTGGTAAACATACGAAACGAAAAAACATAGAACATATGCAAACTGAGATACTCACTCAAGCAGCCACGCAAGCACGGGGCCTAGCGATCGACGCAATTCACGCCTGTAATTCTGGCCACCTAGGACTACCATTAGGTTGCGCTGAAATCGGAGCGGTTCTTTTTGGTAATGGCGGGCTTCGTTACGACCCTGCGGCACCGAAATGGCTCAACCGTGACCGTTTTATCCTGTCGGCTGGTCATGGTTCAATGTTCGTTTACTCTTGGCTGCATCTCGCCGGCTATCAGCTGTCGTTGAAAGAAGTGAGTCAATTCCGTCAACTCGGCTCAGAAACTCCGGGACACCCAGAATTTGGCGACACCGCCGGGGTAGAAGCCACAACCGGACCACTCGGCCAAGGTATTGCCAATGCGGTTGGATACGCCCTGTCTGGCAAACGTGCCGCCGCAAAGTTTAATACTACGGAGCACACCCTGTTCGATCAGCATATCTTTGCACTCCACGGTGATGGTTGCCTACAAGAAGGAGTTGCCAAGGAAGCTATCGCTTTCGCTGGCCACAACAAACTCGATAACCTGATCCTAATCTACGATTCCAACGATGTCACACTAGACGCAATGGCAGATCAGTCTCAAAGTGAAAATGCTGAGATCTACTTTGTTTCACAAGGCTGGGATGCCATCACCATCAATGGCCACGACCTCACTGCAATCAGCGAAGCCATCTCGCAGGCAAAAAGCAACGACAACGGCAAACCGAAGGTAGTGATCGCGAAAACGACCATCGGCAAGGGCATTCCGGAAGTTGAAGGAACTGCAGCCGGCCATGGCGAAGGTGGTGCCAAGTTCGCTGCCAGCGCTCGTGAAGGGCTCGGCTTACCCGAGCAAACTTTCTATGTTTCCGAGCAAGTACGTGAATTTTTCGCCACCCGCGCTGCAGCTGCAAAATTACAGACTGCGAATTGGAATGCCAACTACAGTGCATGGGCCACAGCAAACCCAGCACTGGCAGCTGAACTTGAGGCCGGCGTCAAGGGCGAGATTCCAGCTGACTTATTGAGCCGTATACCCGAATTCCCAGCGGGTACTAATAGCGCAACACGTGCCTCTGGCGCAGTAGTCATCAACGCAGTCGCGCAAGCAGTTCCTCAGCTAATAACAGGTTCCGCCGACCTGTTCGGCTCAACTAAGAATTATTTAAAAGATGGTGGCGATTTTTCTACAGAGAACTACGCAGGCCGCAACCTTTGGTTCGGCATCCGTGAGCACGCAATGGGAGCGATCTGCAACGGAATCGCTTACGATGGTATTTTCCGGGCCAGCGGCGCCACATTCATGGTTTTTGCCGACTACCTTCGCCCAGCGATTCGCCTAGCATGCTTATCGAAGCTGCCTGTCACCTACATTTTCACTCACGACTCGGTTGGAGTGGGTGAAGACGGCCCGACACACCAGCCGGTGGAAACTCTGAGTGGCCTGCGAGTCATTCCAAACTTAGATGTGATTCGGCCATCTGACGCCGAAGAGACTGCAGCTGCTTTTGCCGCCGCCATGCTGCGA
>Ga0115008_10002447_pt1 | contig 15382 bp, 11 predicted proteins | sample FraStrMetagenome_FD_87164 | JGI IMG/M metagenome (GOLD analysis project Ga0115008, IMG submission 87164) | Marine eukaryotic phytoplankton communities from Arctic Ocean - Fram Strait ARC3M Metagenome | ecosystem: Environmental > Aquatic > Marine > Oceanic | place: Fram Strait | collected...
ATTGCGCAGAGTATTTAATCGGTTAGCAAAATTCAGTAGTATTTTATCACCGACAGAGTGACCCATAGCGTCATTAATAGGTTTAAAACGGTTCAAGTCAATAAAAATAATACTACCAACATAGTTAGCTTGGTAAGCCTCTTTTATGGTGTCAGACAGTAGTGCGTTGAGTTGATGTCGGTTATACAATCCGGTTAAGGCATCATGTTGTGCTTGGTAAGCAATTTTCTGCTCAATAAGCTGTTTTGATTGCATTTCTTTTACGAGTGAACCATGTATTAACGAACTATAACAACTCGTTGCTAGCTTTTGTAAAATAGGCTCTAAGGCTTTTTGAACCTCTTCTTCAATAAAGTAGTGTGTTTCAATTATAAGTAAGCCATGTTCGGGAATAATAAAACCAAACAGGTATTGTTTGTTTTCACATTGAAAAGAGGTTGAGGCTTGGCATGCATGTAACTGAGCAACGAATTGCTTTAAAATACTGTTAGATTGCCAAGGTTTACTGCGTTTAAATTTTGGAATACTTATAAGATGTTGGGTGCTATGGTAAACATCAGGTAAAATTTTACAAGGTTCACCATGTTCGTCGTTGTATAAGTAGATGTGTGCACTAGTGAGATTAAGGCGGTTAAAGCATACTTTTAAAAATGCTTTAAGCATGGCCTTTAATTCTAATTTGTTACCAATGGCCATTGCCAATTGATGTTGCAGTGAAATAATAAAAAGGGCTTTATTCATTGGTTATCCATTTACCAAGAACTAATAACGGTAGATTTGTTAAGTAATTGAATTGAACCACTTGGACTGTTGGCTATTTCTCCAAGTGATAACACACCAAATAATGCCTCAGTGTTACAATGTTTTGCAATGATATTGAGCTCCTTATCAAAATTATCCCCTAAATATAAAACCCTACTAATACAATCAAAGATCATTGAAGCGGAGTTTATCTGTTGGCTACTTGAAAATATTGCAATTGCCGCTTGCTCTGCTGAAGAAATTAATGTTTCGGCGTCACTCTCTAATAAATAAACGAGGGAGTTGATAGGTACTTCACCTGCACATTGTATTGAATTTTGTTGAGCCAAAATTGGATCACGAACAATCAGCTTATTGTTAATATCTTCAATACCAAGAGGAAAGTGTTTGGCAATATCAAAAAAATTATCATCATTAAAAATACTGTCGCTATAGCTTTCAATTGCTTGACGGTAAACGTCTAATGCAGGTTGGTAATTTAGACTTTTTAAGGTTTGCTGTTCGGCGTCAGAGACAAGTAATGGGCCTTGAAATATTCGCCAGCCATGCGCTACGCCGGTACTTATTTGGGTAGGTAAAGTCACTAATAAAACTGTATTGGTATGTATACCTTGATTTGAAAAAATACAAGGTTGCTGCGTAAACTCTAGATTACCTGCGCCACCACCAGCAATAGTAATATTGTGATCTAGACATTCAAATAAGGTATCAATAAATCTTTCAATGTTATTGAGTAACGCATCATAAAACATTAGAAAACTGTCTTGACCATAAAAATTATTTTGTTTGGTCAATGTTGAAGTCACTAAGTCTTCTAAGTCCGATGTTTTGGTTATTTCGTGTAATTGCGAAAATACGGTAACATCAAATTTTTCGGCAAAGCCAATAATTAAAGCGCCTGTCTTAATTAAAGTATCTTGTAGGATAAGCATTGGGTAGATGCCACCAAAAATAACGGCAGGACAATTACTAAGCTCTTTAGATAATTGCGCTTGAGGGTAATTATTGTCATAGCAGGTTAAAATCAGTAAACTTTTTGAACCACTGTCGAGCGCAAGGTTTAAGCCTTGGTTAAAGTCACATAAGGCCTTGCTTTGAGTATGCCAAGTGAATAACTCAGTATTCATCTTTTAGTATCTCTTATTGTTATATTTATAAGGTTTTACTGCTTTTAATTATCATGCCTAAGTTATTAATAGAAAACTAGTGCTAATTTTTGTACTCTAGCCTGATATTTTTAAGTGAAGGTGATAAGCAAAGCGCTACTTTTTTAAATAAAGCGAATTAGTTACTACAATCTAGCGATTATTTGATATCAAGAATCGCTATCATAAGTCGAAAGGAATAAACCGATGAACAAATTACTTTTTGCCAAGGCTGCATTTATGTTAACGCTTGCCCTCTTTTCATTAGGGCTTTCTTGTGTTGCTCAAGCGGATGACGGTAAAAAATATCGCTGGCGTTTAGCAGAGACATGGGGGCCTAATTTTCCTATTTTTGGGGAAACCACTAAAAATATGGCAAAGATGGTTAAGGAAATGTCTAATGGCCGTTTAACTATTCGTATTGACTCAGCTAATAAGCACAAGTCTCCACTAGGAATTTTTGATTTTGTTAAAACTGGCCATTATCAAATGGGGCACTCAGCCTCTTATTATTGGAAAGGTAAAAACTTTAATACCCTATTTTTTACAGCGGTGCCTTTTGGCATGATCGCCCCTGAGCAACATGCTTGGTTTTATTACGGTGGCGGTATGGAACTGATGAAAAAAGTGTATGATCAGTACGGTATTTTATCTTTTCCAGGGGGGAATACCGGTAACCAGATGGGTGGATGGTTTAAGAAAGAAATTAAAACCGTAGAGGACTTGAAGGGTTTAAAAATGCGTATTCCTGGTTTTGCTGGTGAAGTGCTAGCAAAGCTTGGTGCCAAGCCGACAAATATTCAATCAGGTGAGCTTTATACCGCGTTAGAGCGCAATACTATTGATGCACTAGAGTGGGTTGGCCCCTCATTAGATTTAAGAATGGGCTTTCATAAAATTGCGCCTTACTATTATACCGGTTGGCATGAGCCTAGCGCAGAGCTACAATTTATGGTGAATCAAAAAGCTTATAATACACTACCAAAAGATTTACAAAAGATTTTAACCGTAGCAATGAAAGCCGCTGCCTATGATATGTATGCCCAATCAATGCATGCCAGCGGTGTAAACTTGGCCACCTTAAAAAGTGATTACCCTAATGTGACTATTAGTTCATTCCCTAAACCAGTAATGAATGCCATTTTACAAGCCAATAATCAATTGTTAGCAGAATTTGCCGCAAAGGATCCACTCACCGCTGAAATTTTAAAATCATTAACTGACTATAAAACCAAAATTAGGGCGTGGACTAACTTATCTGATAAGGCCTATCTTGATAACTTTGATACTCCTTAATACTCCTTACCTAAAAGCTCCTAAGTGGAGCTTTCCTTTTTAAGTACCACTGAGAAATATCATGAATACAGTGTTAAAAATCATCGGTAAAATTATCGATATCTTAGGTAATTTTTGTAGTGTACTGATGTTATTAATGATCGTTAACGTCTTTTATGATGTGATTATGCGCTACTTTTTTAATGACGTTAGTATAGGAATGCAAGAACTTGAATGGCATTTATTTGCCGCTATGTTTATGTTTGGTATTGCTTACACACTCAAAGAAGACGGTCATGTGCGAGTTGATATTTTTTATGAGACGATGTCAGCACACAAAAAAGCCATCATTAATATTTTTGGCTCTGTGGTGTTGGCGCTACCAATAACATTACTTATTTTTTACTACAGTTGGGATTATACCCTAGAAGCCTATGAAATGGGTGAAGGCAGTGGCGACCCAGGTGGACTGCCGCATCGTTGGATTGTTCGCAGCATTATTCCACTTTCCTCTATGTTTTTAGTGCTAGCGATTATACATGTGATACTTACACAGGTTAAAACATTGATGTCAGCGTCTGATGTTAACAAAGGAAAATCATTATGACGGGTATTGTTTTATTTACGATTGCCTTAGTTTGTTTGTTTCTCGGTTATTCCGTGGCATTCACCTTTGCCGGTGTATCATTAATTGTTGGTACCCTAGTATTAGGCTCAGACTTATTTGCGTTTATGCCTTATCGCATTATGAGTATTATGGAAAATACCATATTAATGGCAGTACCCATGTTTATTTTCATGGGTATTGTACTGCAAAAAACCGGTTTAGCTGAGCGCTTACTTGAGTCTGCTGCTAAATTATTTGGTGGTATTTCTGGTGGTGTTGCGATTTCAACCATCATTGTAGGTGCTTTGTTAGCAGCATCAACTGGTGTTGTTGGTGCAAGTGTTGTGGCAATGGGAGTCATTTCATTACCAGTGATGTTAAAAAACAACTACCATCAACCAACAGCTACAGGCGTTATTTGTGCCTCTGGAACTCTTGGTCAAATTATTCCTCCCTCAATTATCTTAATTATTTTGGGTGATGTGATGGGTGTTCCTGTGGGGGATTTATTTAAAGCGGCTGTTATACCTGGCTTGCTTTTAGTGGCCGCGTATACCCTGTATATTTTAATACTGGGAAAATTTAAGCCAGGGCTTATGCCGCCCTTGGTTGTCACTGAAAATAAACGTCAATTGTTAGTGCAAGCGTTAAAAGATATTGTGCCACCATTAACGTTAATTTTAGCGGTCTTGGGCTCTATTTTTTCGGGTATGGCAACACCAACAGAGTCAGCAAGTATTGGCGCGGTTGGCGCGGTTGTTTTATCACTATTTTACGGCTCGTTTTCTTTCAGTAAAATGCATGAGGTGTCAAAAGAAACCGTTAAAGTAACGTCGATGGTATTTGCAGTATTAATTGGCGCTACTGCCTTTTCTATGGTGTTTAGCTACTCAGGCAGTGAATACCTTATTGAAGACTTTTTTCTTGAATTACCAGGTGGAAAATGGACATTTATAGCCTTGGCTATGTTAGCTATTTTACTGTTAGGATTTTTTATTGATTTTATTGAAATAGCCTTTTTAGTGGTACCTATTTTATTACCCGTTGCGATTGCCCTAGATATTAATTTAGTGTGGTTTGCTATTTTAATTTCAATGAATTTACAAACCTCGTTTTTAACACCACCCTTTGGCTTTAGTTTATTTTACTTAAAAGGTGTTGCGCCTAAGTATCTTAAAACAGCGACTATTTATAAAGGTGTTGTGCCCTTTATTTTAATACAAATTGCCGTGTTATTACTGGTGTTATTTTACCCCGATCTGCTTACCTTGACCTAAGTGTAGAGACGAACTAATAAGCAGGTAGCCTCTTATAAGGGTATACCTGAAATCTAGTAGGCATTTATAACATTTATCTTTATAGATATAGCGATCAACAATGACTATGCTACTTAAAAAACAAGTGGCAATATTTCTAGCTATGGCATCAGCTTTTAGCCTAAGAAAATCAGATTTTTTTGTGACGTAGCTTCAGTAATATCCTTTTTTATAAGATTTTTGATAGTGGTAATACAGGTATATTTAGAGAAGTATAAAAATATTAATAAAGGGAGTACATAAGAGAGTATCTAGAGCCCATTAATCTAATTATCCAATAATGATACTTAACCGTCTTATGTGTACCGAGTTTGTATTCAGTAATTAGTTAATGGTGTTTTGAATTTGTTTTTTACCTTTTGCATGTGCTCTCTGAAGTTTTTATCAAATTTACTCTCACCACAGGTAAATTTTGAGGTTGTTGCTTCAACAGGGCTGCCTAGGACTTGCTCTCGATAAATAGTACAAGTGCCGTTGTCATGTTTGGTGATTGAGCCGGTATGAGAAGTGCTGGTATTTTTTTGATATTGTTGTTCACGTGTTAATGGCACTATCGTGTGAGGCACTGGTAATGGATCAGCATCCATTATTGAAACTGATCTTTGTTGTATTACCTGATTAAACGCTTGTTCACGCTGTTGTTTTTGTACTCTTTCTCTAAGTCGAGACAAACGCTCATAACTTGAAAAATTACCTTTTACTGCTGGTTTAAATATTTTAGCTGGTAAGTTACGTGGTTGCGTCTGTGCGTTCTTAATAATCGACTTTATTGGCTCAACAGCTGATTTTTTAATTACTTTTTGCCCGTCATTTGTAGGTGTTTTATGTTTATGTATTGGAGAGCTAGCCGTTTTTATTAGTAGCTCTGTCGTAACAGCCTCATACACAGGATTATTCAATGTTGGCGTTGCATTCACTGTATTATTTATGGGCTTTTGATATAGGAAACTTTTTATTGTAGTAATTTTCTGTGTAGTTTGCTTAATTTTTTTTGGGGTGTTGATTGAACCATAAATTAGCGCTGTTAGCAGTAATAGATGGAGCAATATTGAGAGTATAATGGCAGTGCTAGGTCCCTTTAACACAGTATGATCAATGCTTAATGTTAGAATCAATACTGTTATTGACCGATAAAAGCATCACAAGTTCAATAGCCTATGATACTTTTATATTTTGGTAACTTGCTCAGTTATTACGCTCAGTTATTACGCTCAGTTTTTACGCTTAGGTATTGCGATTTGGTATTGCGATTAGTTATTGCGACTCATTAACGCGCGATACTTTGTAGTACCTCAATATCGACTAAATTAATGACGGTAGCCTTGATCTCGGCCATGCTATCGCTCGCGACTAATAAGCCATCGGCATTCATAGTAATGTAGCCTTGTTCACGAATACTACTAATTAACGTTGCCTGTGCGCGCTTATCAATAAACTCAGGTGCATTGATATTATTTAATACCGATAAACGCTTAGCGATAGCGACTACTTTAGCTTCTAAATCACGTTTACTTATTGGCCCTAAACGGCTGATCAGTGAAGTGATAATGGCTAATCGTTGTAAACTTTCGTCAACACACTCAGCCAAGGTATGTATTTGGCTAAGCAGGGAAACATCATCAGTTAACGACCAAAAGCCCGCCTTAGATTTTTTGGTGATATTATCGGCTTGTAATGCCGTTAAAATAGCTAAGGTGTGTTCAGCAATACATTCACTACTCTGATATAAATAAAGGTCATCTTTAAGTAGTACCATCAGCGACTGCACATTAGCGATTAATATCTCTTGATTAATTTTGTTATGACGGTCTAATAATCGACAAATAAGGGCGTGTAAGATGTAGGTATGTAAAATATTATTACGGTAATAGCGCATCTCTAAACTGGCAGTGTCTGATAATGACACTAGGTTACCAAAACTATCTTTGGTGATTGTTACCTTGTTTAATGTTACTACATGACTGAGCAGTTCGGCTCCGCTTTCCTCAGGTATGGTTAGTTGCTCACTAAAGGGCGCTTGTCTTTGTATATTTAAGAAAAAATCGAGTTGAGTTTCTAATTCTCGTTGCGCCAGTGCCTTATTTTTGGTGGCGTGCAATATCAGTGCAATTAAAGCAACACCATTTAAGGCGGCATTCTTATTGATATTTGCCATAACTTGATCAGCAAGCACATTCACCGTTGGCGTTAACCAATTCGGTTTTTGTGGGTCAATGGGGTCTATCGCGTCTTTCCAAGCAGGCACTTGTTTATTTAAAAATTCGTTAATATTAATGGGTTCACCAAAATTGACATAACCATTACCGTAGTTACGTAAATTTTTAATAGCTTTTAATACACCAAAAATAGATTCACATTTTTTCTCACTACCACTTAATTCTTTGTGATATGTACCGACTTCCATAACGTGCTCATAACCCAAATAAACAGGGACTAGCGTTAAAGGTCTATCAACACCCCGTAGTAAGCTTTGAATAGTCATGGCTAGCATACCAGTTTTGGGAGCTAATACCCTACCGGTTCTACTGCGTCCACCCTCAGTATAATATTTGACGCTATAGCCTCGATCAAATAGTAACCCTAAATATTCACGGAAAATAGTCGAGTATAAGCGATTACCGCCAAAGCTACGGCGAATAAAAAATGCACCACCTTTTCTAAAAATGGTGCCTGCAGGCCAAAAATTTAAATTAATACCAGCAGCGATTCTTGGCATTACGATACCTTCGTGCAATATAACAGAGGATAATAATAAGTAATCCATATGGCTACGATGACAAGGAACATAAATGATTTCGTGACCATCTTGTGCTAATTCACGTAATATTTTAGCATTACTCACCTTAATTGCGCTATATAAGCGTCGCCACAACCATTGCAATACCGTTTCACCAAAACGAACCCAAGATACACTATAATCGCCAGCTATTTCGTTCATCATGGCAAGTGCTTGTTTTTTTATTGCCGCTTCAGGTAGCTTTTTAGCTTTGGCTTCATCACTGATAATACGTTTAATTGCAGGGTTGGCAAATAATGCGGTGAACATCTGTTTACGATGCATTAAACGGGGGCCCTTAGTTGCAACTGTTTGACGATGAAAATGAAAACGGGCTACCCGTAAAAACTTATGGGCGGCAATTTCATCAGTGCCATGATTATCAGAAATATTACGAAATGAAAACGCTTCACTAAAACGTACTAAGGTGTCACGACCTAAAAATAATACAATAAAGAATTTACTCAACCAACTTGGTGATTCTTGGTCAGCTATCAATCGACCAATATTAAGGTCGTTACGCTCTTTAGTCGGTGTTCGCCCCCAAATTAAGTTAGCAGGGATAAGCTTTGCATCAAGTTTGTTATCTAAAGCATGCTGATTAAGTAGCTCTAACCCTTGACGTGTTGCTTTAGTTTTTGTGGCATTTCGCCATGAAAAAATAGGGGTTGGTTTATTTAAACATAAGGTTCTATTAAAGGTTTTACCATTGATGATGACTTGCTCTAATGGATCAGGTAAATTTTGCTTTTTACAAGCGCTTTGTAAGGTTAATAAATCTGACGCAGAGCGATGACGTACAATATAAAAAATAGGCTGATGAGCTGATTCTGTAATGATATGACTGTCGGTAATAATTTTATAGCGAACTAATAATTTAAGCGGACACTTCAACAACAAATAGAATAAAGTTCGAAAGGCTAACATGTAGTATGGCTCTGGTTAGTCGTAGATAAAAAAGAGGATGTTAACATTATTAATATACATTGTCTTGGTTTCTAGATTGTAGCTATTACCATCATTAATTACTCGCTACTTTTACATAAAATAGTATAGAGTAAGCCCAATTAACTAACTAATTTTTTTGTAAAATAATAGTAGTTTTATTATAAAGGAAATCCATGAAAAAAATTGCAGTGTTTGTTGATGTACAAAATATTTATTACACCACCAGAGATACTTTTGGTCAGCAATTTAATTATCGTTTGTTATGGCAAGAGTTGCTTGCCCAAGGTGACATTGTTAGCGCTAATGCTTATGCTATTCAACGCAGTGATGATCAACAACATAAATTTCAAAAAGCCTTAAAACATATTGGCTTTGATGTGAAATTAAAACCTTACATACAACGTCGAGATGGATCTGCCAAAGGTGATTGGGATGTAGGTATTACTATTGACGTGATGGAAGTAGCTGCAGAGGTTGATACCATTGTATTACTTTCAGGGGACGGTGATTTTGATTTGTTGCTGCGTAAAGTACGTGAAAAATATGGAGTTGTTACCGAAGTGTATAGTGTCGAACAGCTTACAGCAAAAGCCTTAATTGATGCTGCAGATGTGCACCATAATATTGGCCAAAATTTATTGTTATAAAACGTTTTAATTTATTACTGTTTATTTAGGTAATTGTAGTGACTTTAGGCGGTGTGTTTTTACCAAAAACATACCGATTACAACTGCAATAATAAATAGAAGAGTACTGGCGATAAGTTCATTGCTATCACCTATACTCATACCACTACCAGCCAATGAAAAAATGATCATTTGCGGGATGAAACCAATAAATGATCCCCCAATAAACGCCTTGGTTGATACTTGACTAGCACCCGCAATAATATTGGCTAAGAAATTACTGCCCAGAGGCAATAGTCGTAACGCAATCGCTTTTAAAAAAGTCTGTTCATTCAAAAAGTCACTGAGTACTTTTGATTTTATTGGGTATTTAGTGGTGATCTTTGTGTTAAGAAAGAAATAGGCAATGCTATAAGTCATTAAGCAGCCTAGCGTAGTCGCCAGTGTGGCTATAACTACACCGTAAAAAGCACCTAAATTTATACCCGCTACAAACGCCGCTAGTTGACGTGGTAAACCTATACTGGTTGCTATTGCTAAAAAAATAAATAGTGTTAACGAGTTGGCGATGTTAAAGCTTTCATTACCAAACCCGTTCAGTTGAGCTGCTAGCTTTACGATTGAATCATGCAGTGAAAACGATTGTAAACTTGGTACAAATAAACTCGAGGTGTGAAACCATTCTCTAGTACTTAACAATATAAGCAAACTAATAATGATAAATGCTAGCACTTGTAATGTTCGAGTTTGGCTGAGTAACCGAGTTAATTTAGTTAGCATTGTTCATTCACAAATAGGTTAAATCTTAGTTGTTACCGTCTAATAACTTAGCTTTTGCTTGTTTAAACTCAAGCGCTGTTAAAAAACCTTGTTGTTGTAGTTTAACTAATTTTTCTAATGCATACACTAAGTCTATTTCTCTACTTTTGGGGTAAGCTGTATTTGTATTTGTATCTTGGTTTTTCTCAATATTTTCAATCTGTACAGGAGGATACTTTAATTCCTTAAGATCATGTTGAGTTGCTGGGCGAATAACAGCAGCTTGTGTCTGTAAACTAGCGTGATCAAAACTGTGTTTTTCTCTTAAATTTAAATTAACTTCGCGAATAGAGTCAGCTGTTGCCCTAATGCCTGTTTGCGAGGGGGTTATTTGCTCATTAACAAGCCAACACCACCAAATCACATCGTCTACCACGTCAAAATAATTCTTTTTAGTGATCCGCTCACTGCCTTGGCGCAAATAGAGACAGACTGTGAACTTACTATTATCTTTATCAGTAATAACTAAGCTAATGCGTCTAACCTTACACTCAACCATTTTAGCAATCTGTTCAATACGAAAAAGTTCACGAAGATCTGTTTCTTTTGTTGAATTAAAGTTTTTGTTAGGCTGATAACTAATAGTTGTAAGCACTTTTTGTCCTAAGCAGACTTGACATTGATTAATTCCCGTCAGTGGAATAATAACAGAGGGCACTTTTAAGTCACGCCGAAAAAGTTCGATATTACTTTTGTTGTCGGCCAACGTTATTTTCGTAAAGTGATTACGGGCTATTTTTTTTATCGAAATTTTTTGTTTAATTATCTTTATCGTGAAGCACATCAAAATAAAGATAAACAAAGCTACTATTAGCTTGATTAGTAAAGGTAGTTGAAAGGTACTCTGATCTGATGGCTCTTGGAAAACTTCAGGTTGAAAGACTTGGTAAATGATCCCTGTTGCTTTGTTAAATACCAGTATTTCACCAAAATTATCGGGGTAAATACCTAATTGATCGGTGTTGAGTGTTTGCAACATGAGTGACCATTCTGTATTTGGAGGAGGTATTGTAGTCGTTTCAAATTCCTCGGGGCTAGTCGTTAAGTGCTCTAAGTCAAGAGAACTTAGTTGCCATTGTTGATTTTTACTTATCAAGAAAAGTAATTTTTTACGTAACGTCAACACGTTTTTACCGTTATATGACAATAAGCTATGAGTAGCAATAGATTCAGTACTTTTATAAAGTGGTACTTTGGGTGCAGTTTTTCGCCAATCTTCACCACCTTCGCTTAATGATAACCAGTTTGTAATCGAATAATTAAAAGGGTATTGGTGTGAAATTAATAACTTGGATGAGTGTTTGTTAGGCCAATTAAATTGTTTTATTTTACCAGCACCAAACACATAAAGTGCGTCTTCGATTTCATTATTAGCAAAGTAAGGGTTTGTTTTAGGGATACTGTAAAATTTTTTCTTAAGAGCTTTGCTCGGTGGCTGTATTCGTAATATGGCACCCGAATAAATAGGGTATTCTTTCAACGATTGACTTTGTGCTAAAGATAGATAAAGTTGCGCGAAGTCATTATGCCAAGATTTACTGTGGGGGTTGAAACTTACTTGTTGAAAGCCATCATTTAGTTCAGGAATAGCAATACGGACTATTTCAAGTCGACTGGAAGGGACTAGGTTATTCGTTAAGTCCAGTTGCCATTGGGTAAGGACTGCATCAAATGATAATGGAATATCAACATTGCTATCCATTATTCTTCTTGTTTTAGTATCCTGAGAAAAATTTTCAACGTGGGCGGTATAAAATTTACCAAATCCAGAGCTACCCCTCCTTGAAAAGTCAGGATGTAAAGTAAAGGCACTTAATTTAAGTATGTCAACAGGCAAAGCAAGACGCTTTAAATCGAACAAAAGTGATGTTTTTACTAATTCACCAACACCAAGCTGATAAATTTTACCTTGTGAATTAGCCAAAAAAAATGAACCTTTATTTTTTGGCTGCTCTATTAAGTCTAACCATTGGCCTTGCTTATTTAAGAGTAGATTGATTTGTATTAGTTTTTGTAATGTGTAAGCCTGTTTTTCTGCGGCCTGACTAACCTGTACCAATAAAAGTAAGAAAAAAAATACTACACTTTTTTGTATAACCATTAAGTGCGTCACCCCTTGTTCAATAGTGTTAATTTATTTCTAAACGCGTTAATGTTAGGTGCCTTTGAATAAATGCAGGCTGTTTATTTCAATGAACTGTTCTCTTTTGGTGTTACTGGTATAACTTAGTTTACCTTCTAGCATAAGCTCATCGCCAATTTCACCATACTCTGTTAAGTATTGAGCCTGCTTCCCCCAAGCATGAATGGCACGCTCTATTGAAATAGTTTGCCAAGCTTGTTTATCAGTATTGTAAATATGTTGATGAATAACAATATTTGCTTGGCTAATTGTTTTATTATTTTCGGAGAGCATTTTTTTGGGGCTAGAAATTAATTGCGCACTACAGTTTACTTGGTTAATAGCTTTAATGTAGCCTTTAGGAAATCGTTGCACAAAATTAGCGTGAACAATAGCGGTATCTTGGTTTTTTTTATTGGTACTATTGTTCTTAACATTACTTAAATAACCATGCAATAAAACAATATCACCTTTATTAGCGTGCAACAAAGCTTGTTCTACTAATTCTCCCTCTACTTTAGCTTTATGGTAGCTGGTCCATTCTTTATAAGTGTTTGTATTTTTATCCAACCACTTGTTAGAGGTAGCTAGCGTGATTTCAGTGACTGCCGTTGCAGGGTTCGCACGATAGCGAATATCAGGAGTTGCCACTAAATTACCTAATAAGGTCACCGCGCAAAGTTGGGGGTTTTGTATTTTGTGGTTGTTTTTAACCGCTTCAACAAATGACAAAAGAGTTCTTCCTTATTAAGTGACTCTGAAATTAATTTTATTATCACGTTACCCAAGGTATCGAGCAAGTGTTAATGCCATAACAATATTAATAAATTATAGTTAATATTGTGAATGTCCTTACAATTGATACAAAAAAATCCCATTATCTTTGGTCAAGTTTTTTATCTCTCAGTATCATCCTTATGTCATAATGACTTTTATGTAAGACTATTACAAAATGCTACTTGTTATTGGGCACAAAGGAACAAAATGAGTGAAATTATTGCTCACGCAAATCTTAACAATATTGCCCTAGGCTATATTGACAGTATTGACAGTGAATACGCCAAACACTATGCCAAAAAATGGCAGTTTCAATATTTGGGTGATGTAGCTGCAGCCAAAAAACAGTCGCACTTAAAATTCTTATTACAAATGCATTACCATGCCCTAGAGCTATGCCAATTAGATCAACCTAAACTTGGCGCTATTAAAGTCGATTTTGTTGATGGTGCAGTTGCACACAGGCGAAAGTTTGGTGGTGGTAGAGGTCAAGATATCGCTAAAGCGGTAGGTTTAAAACATGGCTTTACACCCCACGTACTCGATGCAACAGCCGGCTTAGGGCGCGATGCTTTTGTGTTAGCAAGCCTAGGTTGCCAGATGACATTAATGGAACGAATGCCGGTTGTGGCAGCATTACTTGATGATGGCATTGAACGCGCCAAATTAAACAGTGAAATAGGCAATATTGCCAAAAATATGCAGCTGATTCATGCTTCATCAATCGAAAATATGAACTTAGCTAGTGCCCCCGATGTGATTTATCTTGATCCTATGTACCCACATCGCGAAAAATCGGCGGCAGTTAAAAAAGAAATGCGTATATTTCAATCGTTAGTTGGTGAAGATTTAGATGCGGATAGTTTACTGGAACCCGCTTTGGCCTTAGCCAGGTATCGTGTTGTTGTTAAGCGTCCAAGCTATGCTCCACCATTGGCAGGGAAACTGCCTTCAATGGCTATTACTATGAAAAAAAATCGCTTCGACGTTTATGTAAATCAAGGTATACCAAAATCAGAACGTAAAAAATAAAGTAGTTATTATCTATTTTGTTACCATACTTAATTCTGATAAATACCTAAATACCTAAATAACAAATAGTTTACCAAATTTACAAATGTTTAGTTATATAAGTACCCATAAAAATAAGTTCCCATAAAAAATATTCATAATAATCGATTAATGGGTTATCTAGTTCCTCTACTTTTTATCACTTCAAGTTAAATAGTAAGCCAATGAAGGGCATTTTTTCTAAGTTTATTCTAATTAATACCTCTTAATTTATCGTTTTATTTGTTCTTGTTTGTATTATTTTTATTCATAAATTCAGCATAATTCATAGGATTTATGTTCTAAATATTATAAAGTCATTAGAAAGATAAAATATATCTGTAAGTTTAATGTTTTTTTTGTTTCTAAAAAGTTAGCAGATAATAATTTAAAGGTTAATTTAGTCGTGGGTATTCAAATTAAGGAAGAGTATGAGCATTAATAAAGATAAAGATCTATTAAATGAATCACAAAATAATACATCTTTAATCGCTAAGTTAGACAATCCTAAAAATGAGTTTGTCGATATTGATGCAAAAAGTATAGCTGAAATTGAAGCCATACAGTCTACTATAGAGGAAAACGATAAGCCGATTGAGGACATTGAAACCGCTGCTGGTGAAGCAAGTGATGGTCGTCGTTTTGTTGCTATAGATGTTTCACGTCTTGGCTCAGAAACTATCGCAAGTTCTTCTTTTGAAACCAATGCGTTTTATTCTGAATCTAACTCAACAGAATTGGTTGATGATACTCTTAGCCAACAATATAATTTAGCCAACAGTGTTGAGACCATTATTGTTGATTCGGTAGCGACCGAATTTGTTGAAAATAATACCAATACTAACGATGTCGTTGTTACGTTTATTACCAGCGATGAAGATGGTGACACGGTCAACGTTAGCTTATCTGATACAACACATTATGCCATTGACGAAGCAAATAACACCGTTGTGCTTACTGATACTGGTGCGGCGTTAGTTAATAGCGGTAGCGATTTACCTAGTTTTAGCTTAGCAGCGAGTGATGGTGAGCAAACAACAAGTATTGCTGTTGACCCTGCAGCTACAACAGATGTTAATGATGCGCCAACGATAGTACTTGATGGTGAGGTGACGACATTTACCGAAGATTCAACCAGTGCTAATGATGTTGTTGTTTC
>Ga0115008_10002449_pt1 | contig 15375 bp, 12 predicted proteins | sample FraStrMetagenome_FD_87164 | JGI IMG/M metagenome (GOLD analysis project Ga0115008, IMG submission 87164) | Marine eukaryotic phytoplankton communities from Arctic Ocean - Fram Strait ARC3M Metagenome | ecosystem: Environmental > Aquatic > Marine > Oceanic | place: Fram Strait | collected...
TCGAAAAGCGAATCGAGCGTAAAACAATCCGCCAAGCTGAATCTGCCGAGCCTGCTAAAAAATCGCCTGCTGCTTTGATGCGTGAGCGTATAATCCGCCGCGCTGCTCTTGAGTTCGAGGATGGCATGTACGCCAATTTAGGCATCGGTATGCCAATGCTTGCTTCTAACTTCATCCCTGACGGAGTTGATGTTACGCTTCAATCTGAAAATGGCGTACTTGGTCTTGGACCATTTCCAACTGAGGAAGAGGTCGACGCGGACTTGATCAATGCTGGCAAAGAAACGGTTACTATTATTCCTGGATCTTCGTACTTTTCGTCTACCGAATCTTTTGCCATGATCAGAGGCGGTCACGTCCAGCTTACAATGCTTGGTGCTATGCAAGTCTCGAAAACCGGCGATCTGGCAAATTATATGATCCCCGGCAAGATGGTCAAAGGAATGGGAGGAGCTATGGATCTTGTTGGCGCTCCTGGCTCTCGGGTAAGATCACAGAGAGCTCTATCTGTTAATGAGACTTCAGGTCGTCATCACCATGGAACACCAAGCTCGTGGAGGAAAACATAAAATCCTTGACGAGTGCAGCCTTCCACTGACTGGCGTGAAATGTGTCGATAAAATTATTACAGAAATGGCTGTCTTGGAGATCCGAGACGAGGGCCTTGTTATGACTGAAATCTGGCCTGAATTTACTGTTGACGAAGTAAAGGCTGCTACTGGCTGCAAAATCATCGTTTCTACTGACTTGATCAATATGCAGCAGATCTAACCTGACATTCTTTACCTATTTATTTGAATAAAATATTATTCTGGTTCAAAATGTTTTAATAACTTCACTTTTCTACACCAAATAAGCTCAAGAGCAGATGTTATTCCAACGCTGGAAATCTATTTTTCTGATTATGTTCTAATCTAGCGCTGGGGTGTCGGCGAGTATTTTGGTCTCAGTAATGGACCCTTTCTCCAAAATAAGCAGCTCAGTTGGTGGTGTTGTAGAAAAACGTAACGGCGGTGTTCCCAAAATTCACTTTTTCGTTTTCTGACAAATAACAATATCTGTGTCGGGTCAAACCAAGCTCTTGATTTGGCCAAAATGGTTTTACGAGAACCCCAAAATCCGACAACGGCCGGTATCGAACACACGAAACAAACAAACGGCACAACAGCTCCACGTTTATTAAAGTCCTTAGACGTATATTTTCAGCAAATAAATCAACATAAACGTGAATCATCCAAGGTTAACTTATCCACAAACTTTTGAAAACGAAGTCTATGTTAAAGATACTTGTTAACATGAAATAAATTTAGATTTTTTGGTTATTATCATAAACTATGTACATTATTTACGCTGAATAATTCTTAAGCTCCTTCTTAAAGTATTTTTCCTTACCAGACGGTTGATTGGTTTGTTATGGGTGAAACGGGCGCCGCTGGTGGCTGGTGGCGGCGCTTCTGGTGGTGCTGTTGGTGCACTATCGGATTATGTGTGTTTTTTCGATTTGCTATTTCCAAAATCGGCCATTATCGATAAAGTAAATGAGTTAAAACTAGTTTTGTATCAAACAGAGAGCCAGCCGACAACACACTCACACGACGGCGAGCGGTCCGGGGCGGGTCTTTGCCACAATGTTCAGTGGAATATACGGCCAGACGGCTCAGGATGGTCGATCCGGAACTCCTGCAAGTCACTACCCAGGATTGGACTACAACAATACTAATCCATACTTGTGGCTTAATGCGGCTGCTTCAAATCCAGCAGCAGCTGCTTCTCTAGGTTAGTACTCAAAACCTCAACTATTGAAAGCTTTTTTTTCCCCGAGAATGCTTTTTCAGTCACAGATCAACAAAAAAAAAGGCTCCATCAAAACTGACTCATCTTCTTGTCGAATTCTTATTTCCGATTTCTAATAATTATGCATATAAATAAGGGTCCCCTAATTAAGCACTTTGGCTTTTGAGATTTGGAGTGGCTCTTGTTCTCCAAATCTGGAATGCGTTTGGTGCCAAATACTCCGGTTAGTTTGCAGTAAATACCCCGGACACTCGCCACTCAGAGTAATATTCGACGGCACAACAAAACTCTTCACGTCAAAAGTTCACACCCTAAATAAACTTACACATGGTTGATAAAATAAATCCAATGCTTTTGTCGACACGCTTGCTTATTGTTACCACGCTCAATACTTACTTACGATCTTATTTTAGGCACCAATCCATATGCTGCTTCTTATATGCAAGCTGCAAGTCAGTATGGACCAGGATTCGGTGGCGATTTGAGCAGTCTATGGGGCATTCCAAACCAAGCAGAGCTCTTCAAACTTGTCAGACCTCCATATTCGTACTCAGCATTAATAGGTAAGCCGGGTTTACTTAAGCTTAAAGACCCCCCACGCCTATTTTGCACATGTTTTCATAACAAAAATCCGAAATATACTCATTAACGATAGTCTTGTTATTGCTTATATTATTTTAACCTAAAAATACGTTGAAGTCTTCCTTGACTTCAAATATCTGGTTTATTCCAAATTTTATTTGAAAAGAAAAGTCGTACGACGCTTACATAACATATTCAGCAATGGCTATCCAAAATGCGCCAGACAAAAAGCTGACCCTCGCTCAGGTACTTTCTTTTTGCATTTGGCGCTATTAAAATTTACATAATTATTTAGATTTACCTTTACGTGGCGGAGAACTTTCCTTTCTACAAAAAGTCAAGAGCTGGATGGCAAAACTCCATTCGACACAACTTGTCCCTCAACGACTGCTTCAAAAAAGTTTGCATTTCATCATAATATTAATTACTAAATTGTGATTAAGGTTCCAAGAGATGAAGATGATCCGGGGAAAGGAAATTATTGGACGCTTGATCCCAACTGCGAAAAAATGTTTGACAATGGCAACTTTCGGTAAGTTTTTTGTGAAATGAATTTTGAGTACAACTGAATTGTCTTTTATTTTTAGTCCACTAAGTTTTCTTCTCTCGGTCTTTCCTGCGGATTTATTTTGCCCCCGCGCGGGCTTGCCAAGAAAACGTTTTCTTCCCAAAATAAGCGTTGGAGCACTTTTCTTGACGGTGGAGACGCACTCTCGCGAATTTAGCGTAAATACGAAATTCGAGCATTCATCGGATTGACGATTTCCGTGTTTTGGGGTAAACGCGCCGCGGACTAACCCGATTCGAACTGGCGCGGACCAAACAACCGGTCTAACTTCATCCGATTACAACTTTACGTTCAGTCTCAGTCGGACTGGCGCCGAGTCACCATGCCAAAACCCGCCCTATGCCTGCTTTAGGTCTTTGATGCCATTTTAGTCAAGGTTGAGGAAGTTGTCCCCACCCTTAATCTTCTAAGGCTGGAGTTACGAAACTCGCAGACACCAAACATGCTTATATTACATGCATTTGATATGAATATATTTATTTTTTATGTTAGGAAAGTTCATTTGCGTTGTAACGCGTCGATTATAGAGTTCTTTGCAGAGTTTATTATGAAAATATGAGCAATGTTATCGAAATTAAAAATCGTTTGATGAATTTTGGTATGACAGCATTCAACTGAAATAATTAAATTTCACAAATTATTTTCTATATCATTTTCAAATAAGTGGAATCCAAGATACTTACAAATGGGAAGAAAAGCTCTTTGTAGCTCCAAAATCCTACACCAAAGCCGTTCTCTAACGACCACTATCTCAAAAATGCGCCACCTCCGGTGTACCTTCTTTGTGCATGAAGCGATAAGCTCATCTTGATTTTTCTGTTTCGTTCGTTTTGGAAACAGTCTACACGAGTTCCTCCGATATCCCGTCGAGATTGGAGATAAGCGCCCCGGGCATCTTTCATTTGTGATCACACTATCAGTCTGTGTACTTTTCATTGACAAAACACAGCTTTCATCTACGGCCCCAAAATTCAAATGCCTGCTAAAAATAAGCTTTGAGTTGAATTTTAATTGAGTAATTCGATGGAACTGTCAGTATATTAAAAACAACTCTTTATTCAGGCGAAAACGAAAGCGACGAGATGCAAATGGAAAACTAGACTACGATCGACCTCCAGATTACAATCTTCCTCATGTTCCACATCCTCCTGGAAACATAGCCGTAAGTCAAGATTATTTTCAAATTATTAAAACCTTCTTTATTAGACTTATAAATAATATGATATTCAGACAACCCCTGGAGGCGCAGTAGAAGGTGCTGGTAGCACAACTGAGCAAGCTGCATCTCATCAACCATCTACCAGCTCGGCGGATGTTGTCCCTCAACAACCTCAGCAACATGCGATCCCTTCGTCATCAGCAGAAGTGCCTTCTTCGGCGCATTTGACGCCAGCTCATACCTCTGTTATCCAAGAACAAACTCTCGCCCAGCCGCTACCGGCTCAGTCGCCTCTTCCACCACAAGGAAGCATCGCCGCCGCCGTCAAGACTGAGCTGAATATGTCGCTTAAGACTGAGATTGATGCAAGACCTTCACACGTTCCGGACCAGGTTAGCTTTATAAGAAGACTTTTTTTATCTAAATTTGACTTTAAGAGTCAGCTCGGGATCAGTTGGGGCGACCAGGCAACACCCGCGCCTCCTCCAGTTTCAGACCAACAGGTAATCAAATCATATCATCGCTTTTAAGTTACCATAACAGCTCTATTATTAGCCGCCCGTGCCAACATCAACGATCTCGTACAACCCCGACTACAACGGCGGTGCGTTCACCTACAACTTCAGTGTTAATAACATGATCCACAAGGCGCAAGAAGGCGCTGCAGGGTACAAACTCTAATAAATGAGCCTATTTATGATTTTCTTTCTGTTGAACGTTGTCAAACCTGGTGCCAATCAACGAAATCGTTTGACTGTAACTGCCAAAATGCTAATTGATACATTCTGTATGCCTTGATGTTACCATGATGTGCAATAAATTTTGTAAGCATTTGAATGTTCTCCTTTTTGATTCCTTCTTTCTAAGATTGAAAATCGGTAAATGCGTTTCACCCAGCACCTTAAACGTCTTCCACCTCCATTTTACCCGGGAAAACCAGGGGAAGGCGCACCAGTTGGGCGCTATATAAAAAATGTGTCTCTCCCGTATTCACCAGATCACAGAACTCCGAAGGAGGAAACTGGGGGATACGGAGAACACGCTGATTACATGCGTGCAAGAGTTATCGCTGACGAGCGGAGACGAAGCTGGGCTAGATTCGGCAGCTTAAAAAGCAAAGTATCTGTTCGCGATCTTTTCCCTTCGGAAACGGAATACACTGAAGAGCTCGAGGCCGAAAAAAGATGGTGGCCTGAACTTGAAACAATGAAAAAAGAGTTGCACAGAATTGAAAGTCAAAAAGCTAGTGATGAAGCTATGAGGTACCTACACACAAATTCGCTCAGTCTATTCTTCTTTATTTTTAGACAAAAGCAGATTGCGGCAGCTATGTCACAAATGCCTAAATGGATGAATATTTATAAAGGCAAAACACCGGTTAAAGATAGAACTCCCGGAATCCGCCAAAAATTAATATTGGAAAAGAAAAAGTCGAACGCAGATTATGTTGTACAATCTCTTACGAATGAGGTTATTATTTTTATGAAATCAGTGATAAAACTTTTTCAGGAAGCAATCATTGACCTTGTCGGAAAGAAGCTGGATCCTCGGTCAATGGAGTACAAACAGTATGTTGCGAAAATGCAACTTGATCAGAAAAATCAAAAGAAGCGAAAAGCTGCTCTTAAAAAACGAGGCCAATCAACTGTTGAAGATTAAAATATTAATGAAATTGCTTTAAAAAATGCTTTTGTAGAATGGATGCGTTAAGAAATCTTTTTCTGAATAAAAATCCAAATGATAACACAACATCTTGGGATCCAAGCCCGCATCGTGATTCAACCAATAGACCTGATCAGAATTTCTCTTCATTTTCGGAAAGCAAGACGTACGAGCAAGATGGAATGACAGTTACTGAGACAACATGGACAAACGAGAACGGAAAAGTAACCGAAACCCGTAAAACCTACAACCTTGATCCAGAAAACTCAAGTCAAGGAAATCTTGATGGAAGGCCTCATATTAATGATCTGATTCTTGGAGGTCACTCTCTCATGGGGATGCTTGGCAGAGCAGAGGACGATTTCGATAAACTCTTCGGGCAGATGGAAAACGAAATGAATCATGTCATGAGCTCAACAATGCCGATTTTCTTAGAATTCGGCAATAGGGCGCATGATCTGCATAGTAATTTAATTGAAAGAGAAATGAGGTGAAACCAATTAATATTGAAAAGAACTAACTAGTTTTATAGAAGAATCAATCCAGACCTCGAATCCCCTCGCGTAGGAAACAACTCCGTTCGCGATCATTTCGTTACTTCAGCTATTCCATGTCGGAACATTGAAGCGCCAGTTGAGGTTCCTTTATTCAATCCTCAATTTACCGTTCCCGATTTTGCTAAAGAATTTAAAGAGAGCATCTCAAAGTTTTCGTAAAAATATGTAACTCTTTCTCTTGATTATTGATAATAAACACAACTGATAAATAATCTTAAAAGAATTCTTTTACTTTGACAAAGGACTTTTTTATTCATCTCTTTTTCTCGCAGCTCGCAAAAATAATTGATACTCATGCAATAAATCTGTCCTCATAAGTTCCGTAACAAGCAGAACATTGCCTGACAAGGCAGTATCAAAGAAGTTCCGCACAAAGATCAGTCGTAAAATGCCATATGGTCGCGCCATCGAAATCTGTTTCAATATCAAGCATAGATCAGTATCGGAAGCGGCGTCGGTACTTTCTAGCGCCAGCTGTAGCGACCAATTAGCATGGCCTAATTGCCATATGCGCAGTCGGATGGCGCTGTTTCTAACAGATATAAAAGAAGAGGACCAGGCGAGAAAGTCATATCAAATCAAACAAACAACTAAAAATGCCAACCCTTATCCAGCGAATTGTCGAGCCAACTATTGTTGCTCTTGATGCTCACCTCCCAATTATCGACCAGGATGTCGTATATGACTCCCACAAGAACGAAGGATACCTTTACAATCACTCCGGCTACGGCTTGAGAGTCACCGAAAAACCAAAAGGTCTCAAGCGAGTAAGAAGCAAAGATACTCTTCTGACTTTCATCCAAATCGCTCAACAGCTGATGCTCATCCAGTCGAAAGAAACCGGAGAATTCCTCACTGTATCTCGTCGTGGAAAGCTTTCGTCAACCTTCCTCGCCACCGAAGGATCTCTCTGGCGAATGGAAAAGAAATCGTCCCACAAGAAGTTTCAGTCGCTCACAAACAAATCGACTGATTGTACGCTTTCAATCAACCGACGAGGAAATGTCCGATGTCGACGAGGCGCCACCAAAAGATCGACAAGTTTCATTACAATCTCCCGGCGATCTAATCGCCGTTTTTAATTTATTCTGATCAGTTTATTATTTGTACATTTATTTATTTCCAATCAAGTTCAAAATACAACAACCGTATTTAAAAAAAGTTATTTTGTTTTTTATTTCATGCGCTAATTTTTGAAGACAGGTTATTTTTGATTTCATTATTACTCTGTTATTGCACGTTTTATATTCTGCCAGAAAGAGTCTTGTTTCACTTCAGTTATATTCTTTTCGACTAGCCATCCAGGGGCGAATATTGCTTTAGGAAATGAATATAATTTTACAAGAGAAAGTTTTACCTGAATTGAAACCATGTTCCGTCGCTTTTGCAACGGATACATGGGTATTTTGCTCTCCTCCACCGTACGTGTTCCTTCCAAAGACGTCAACTCCGTGGTAAATTTTCTCCTTTGGTATACTTTTTCGATCGCAGAATTCCTGTCCACTTTTAATCTTCTCCTCTGTCCAAGTGTAGTTTGTGAAGAGTCCGTCACTGTACTCGAAGAAAATTTCGTTTTTGTCATTCAGGTAATCCTGCCACTCGAGTTTTCCTTCAGACGTCACTGCATCGTACCAAATAACCAGAGACCGCTCTTTTAGCAATCGCAAAAACTCAACCAAGTTCGGAAGCAATTGTTCTGGGAGCTCATGTTCGATATTGATGAGCCATCCATCAAAACCGTAAAGCCGCTGTATTTTGAGCATTTTCTCGACGATGAGCTCATAATTCCTAAGAACGGCGCAACATCGTAATTTCCCTTCTGCCCATTCTGTTATGAACGTTCCAAGACAAAGAGCACCATTTTGATGGGATTTTTCAATCCAGGATGTAGCTAGATCTACTCAATTATTATCATTTTTGCGCATACTTGGAACAGTGATGAAATTATGTGAGAAGTAAATAAACATGCTAGTGTCCTCCCAAATAGGATCTGGAATACTCAGGCCATCATCGCCGTTCGGATATATATCCTCGTTGTATCCACCCTTCAACAATTAAAAATAAGACGCGTGTATTTCTTACTTTCATGTCATGACAGATAATGAGTTTACTCGTCATTCCCATTTTTACTTTTCGGACAAGACCATCTGGTGCTGGAGTTACTGGAATTATATCAGTTGTCGATTCCTCTGACAGAATCTGATCCTCGTCCCAGAAAAGAAGTTCCTCCAGAGATTCTATCGGCCTGCAAATAGACCCATGTTCAGAATAATGCCATTCATCTTTTGACATTATAAGTCTGAATAAGCACATTCAGGGCATTTAAATTTATAGAAAACGGATATTTTTGTCATATTTTTGAAAAGGTCCTGTAAGAATATTCACAATAGATTTTGTCATATTTTTTGCATTTGATAAGCCCTCCATGACTTTTGGAGTTGCACAAGGGTGGAGTTTATAAAGTCTGAGTGGTTTTGTTTCATATTTGCTGTCTTCAACAGAGATGTTTCCAACAAAAGACGTTTCAAGCTTCTCGAAAATCTCATGCCAGCAATTTTCAGGAGAGATTCTTGCGCCTTCGAGGGTGGTCAATAAGAAGGCAAGAGTTGGAACTCCATAGCTATCAGAGAACTCGATCAATATGAAGATAACGGTATCCTCGTTATTAAAACTAAAAGTATTTTTGTCTCTGTTCAAATGTATTAAACCGAACTTGATTTCCTGCTCGAATTTTAAAGCATTACTGTCGCTTGCCCAAAAAGGCGATTCTCTGCATAACTGCTGAATATTTTGCTGAAATTCAACACGAGTCAACATCTGAATGTCTTATCGTTTTATTGGTGAGGATGAAGAGTAGTTAGAATGAAGAAATGTAATTTCTGGACAGGTGAGATGAAGAAATAGAAAAAAAGGTAAATATAGAAGTAGCAAGGCTTTAGGTACAGAATTTGTTTATGTGGTCTTTTCGAAGCTAATAACTAATGGTTTGCGTGTTTCGCGTTGATTTTCTGATTGCGCCCAAACTGATAAGAGCCCATCGGACCCGAGTGTAAAGAGAACGCCTCCGGAATCAGAAAGTACTAATGAAATGCAGCTGGCAGCGGTTGTGGCTAAGGATCGAACGTGAGAGAGGTCGATGCTCGACCAAAAGTGAATTGAGCCGTCAACATGACCAGTTATCACTGAGTTGCAAGCGCGACCTGAATAAAAATTATATTTTTCAAACCAAAAATAAACTGACCTTCGATAGCATTCGTCCATTTTGCGCAAAGAACAGGAGACTGCGCATCGCAAGCAGCTACAAGCTGGCCATTTATAGTCCACAAACGGAGCTGAGAGTGACGCTCATGATCTTTCGAGCAAATTGTCACGATTTCCCCAGTCTGGCTTGCTGTTGCAACACAGTTGACGCCCGCCGGGTGACCCTGAAGCGATCGAATGTATGTCCGCGAATTCAGATCCCAAATTATTGCAGAGCCATCTTCAGACGCTGAGACGATGATCGAGAACTCGGGACAGACAGCAAAAGCGTGAATTCTGTCCGAATGTCCTACGAGGAAGCTGCCATCGAAGAGGCACGGCCTTTAAAATCGTTAGTTTTTGATGAATAGTTATTGTTTGTTACTTGTTTTTAGATGTTTCCAAATTCCAAATTTGAATTATGCCGGTGGCGAATCCAATGATAAACTGAGATTTCGATATTGGTTCTGCGCATACTATTTGATCGTCGACTTCTGGCTTGAGAAGGTTGATCTTTGTTCGCCCAGTTTTAAGTCTCAGTATTCGATCGTCATGATCGAAACTCAGGAGCGAGTTTCCAACTAGTCTTGTGTTTGGTGGGAGGACGGCGCAGTCAGTCTTACTTAAAGAAGTCACGTGTACTGCTGCCGAAGAGTTGAATGCCTTTTTCATAATCATTATTGGCGGAGACAGAGTTGGGCTGCCACACCAATTTCCCCATTTCAAGCCTGTAACGTTAGCCAGAATTCCATTTTCGACTTTTATCGTGCGTTCATGTTTTTTGAGCAATTCGATATCCGCCCGAGCCCGTTGTGGATGAGGAGAGCTGAATAGCCTGTTTGGTGTCTGCCCATACGTTTTTATCATAGTCTCCAAAGCTGTTCGTTTTACTGGATCTTGCTCTGATGCGACGTCCACGCCGAAATATGTCATCGGATGAAAAACGTTGCAAGCCTTGATCGACTCTTCGCCTGTTTGCTTGTATCCAAAGACGAGGTCAATCCAGTGATGGAGCATCGACGAGACATGCGCTGATTCAAGAGCCTAAAATATATTTAAAGTTTTATAAAGCTCTTTTTTCTACCTGTCTATGAATACTGATAAACAATCGCGCATCGTTGTCGCACCAAGGCGGAAGAGTAACGTGATGAACTCGATTTCCGTTCTGCCGAATTCCAAAGTTGAAATTTTCGTTGTTGAGCAAAAACTCAGGCAAGAAGAAGAACTCGGGGACAAGCTCCTTGACATCCGTAGCTGAATCATTGCTCGCAAGCTTCCACGCTGTAGCAATAGAATGGAACGTTCTGTCAGGTAGATCAAAGCTTTGATCTTGATATTCAAGAAACATCTTTGTAAATGGCGGAAGTCGGAGAAGGAAATGCAAAACTGTTCCGGAGTTGGAATAGTGCGAACCATAATGATATGGAGCAGTAGCTTCTGGATTGCGCTTGAACTCTTCAGATAGAAAATGGTATCTTTCTTGGAACATTTCTCGTTTCTCGTCGTTCTGTACCGAAATCGGCACACTCAAATTTCGATAAGTCTCGCAACTTGATAAATCGAGATTGTCCTCGCTGTAATTGCTCAGAATAAATGGAAAAACTGGATATTGCATAAGATCATTGAATGTTCGACCAGCAAAAGTATTAAGAGCCATCAAGTATGCAAAATTTGAGATTTCACCTTTCTGCCATTTACTGGTCATCTCTTGAAGAGAGCTTCCTGGCGCTTCTGGTGGAGATAATTTCGAAAGCGTCGTGTAAACGTTTTCTCGAATGTCAAATGATGAGAATGCGAACATCTCAGTTCGTCCGTCGTAGAATGCGATTTCTAGTGCACAATCATTGAGCCCGAACCAGCGTCGGCTCAACCTTTTCACTGACGATATTACCCAGTGCTTGCAGAACCCGCTCTCGTCAATAAGACCCCGAGCAACGAAACAACTGGACAGCGGCTCATCCCCAACGTAGAACATGTTCGTTCGCGAAAGCAAAAGTTCTCCACTGGCTTCATGCTCTGGTGTGATTTTCCTACATTTTTCGGTCGTTGTGATTTGCTCATGAATATGAAGCCACTCGATAACAGCTTTATTGTCTTCAGCGGGATCTTCTTTCAGAAAGTTCATCATAGGAAGGGACTTTACGGAGTCAGGCTCGTTGAGGGCATCGTAAATGTCAGTTGATGTACTTCTGACAAATTTTGACTTTATTCTAGGGTTCGCTCTTTCTAATCGTCGGCGTTCTCCGTAGGGACCTTCTGTTGGTGAAAGTTGCCAAACCATTCCAGTCTGTGACACGTTATGCCAAACTGCCCGCTCGTGGTTCAATTGCGAGATGATTTTCCGCCAGACGTCTCTTGACTTGACGTCATTAGCAGCTATTGATTTCACCATTGAAGACAAGCGCTTTCGGAGGATGTTCTGTCGATTAACCACAACTTGAGTAACCTCACTCGATGATGTCGCTATATGATCTGAGTAGTTGAGCGCTCTCTCGACGATTTGTCGGAACTGCTCATCTCCTTTCTTCAACCATATCATGCGTTGCTTTGAGCATTTTCTTTCGTAAGCGCGCTGCTTCGATTCCGTAGCTTTTATTTCAGTCGGAATAGTAGATGGAGGGTCGTAGCCAAGCTGGCTCATCAGAAAAACAAGCTGATTCAGGTCGTCAATATCCGTCTGTTCCATGTTTGCGCCGTGGTAGAAAAGAAGATAGTGCAAGTATAGCTGGACTTGCTCGGCCTCACTTTCAGCGCCGTTGAATATAAATAGTAGAATATTCTTACGCTCAGGCTCTTTTACAAGCTTGAGAGGCACCAGTCGAGATTTACCTCCTTGCGGAGATAGCATGAAATTGATAAGCGTGACAAACTGTTCGGAAAGTGGTAGTTTGAGCATTAATCTCCGCGCGAGCTTTGATTTTCTAGAGTAATTACGAGTAAGCCGGTTTAGTGACGATTCTGTATTGTACTTTGTAACCCAAGGAATTTTTGTATCAAATTTTGAAGCTTCGGAAGACCAGTACAGGAGAATGTTGAAAATATTTATCGCGAAAGCATTGTCATTATCTACATTCGCAGGCTTTGATGGAGTGATTGGCACCATTCCCGATCGCTGAGAATATTTTGAAATTAATTCGTCAGACAGCAAATCATTGTGTTGTCGACAGCGAGCCGGGCCTTGATAAAGAATCTTTGACGTTGCACTTTTGAACAGAACTCCAACGCGGTTGATCAAATCTATTTCTGAAATTTTCAGCTTCGTCGGCGATTGGTGACTTGACAGGTTGAGATTTTGTTTCTTCGGTGTAGACATATTAGAGATCGGGATCTGTTCGGATAAAGCAAATCTATCCGCGATAATTTCTTCACTTTGTGTTTCAGATAATCCAAGATCAGTTCTTCTCATTAAACTCTCAATGGCAACCATAAAAACAGAATATAAGACTCTTCTTATTTCAGCGACACGGGCACAGGCTTCACAAGAATCGGAAGAGCTTGTCATTTCATATCGTCTCTCATCATCGGTGAAATCTGCAGTATCATAATCGAGGTCGATCTCTTTTAGTTCAAGATGTGCGAGAGACTCAATGATATCAGACATGATTCGGAAATGCTCGGTATTTGTTGTTGCACAACGGACAGTAACGGAATGTAGCAATGACAGCAAAGACGGACATATCGCTTCGTTCATGGAAAGCTGCTTTGCAATGGCATTGCAGATGACGATACTAAGGCCTCTGTCCATCATTGTATCACCAAGCTCGTCATGAGCTTCGAAAAGAGTTCTGACATTCATGCATACGAGATCGAGGACGAAATCGTCACCAATCGCGTTTTCAATGAGAGCGATCAAAGGTGAAACGGCAGGTAAGGCTGTCGGGTCCAGATCACGAACCGAACCACTTGTTGCTTCAAGAAGAGGTTCAGCTCGACTTGATATAAGCAACAATGCACTTTCTACTAATTCTGCCGTTGATCTGTGCTGATAAAGCTGATTAGCAAATAACATAAAGGCCTTTCCTCGCACGATTTGATTCCTAATTTCGACCGAGGCGCGCTGAAGATAATCGTGAAAGAGACGCAAGGCCGAACAACGAATAGATTCATCATTTGAATTCGCAAGAACAACAAGCGTCTCCCAGTTGATCACCACATCATTGAGAACAGATTTGATTTGCGTATCTGGAAGCAATACAACAGCGTGGCGCAAAACTTCGAGAAGGCCACTCACTAAATTCGCGGTTCCATCTGTGAGAACATAACCGGCAGAAGCGTCGCTGTTTGTTCTTTTCAGGACCTCCCATTCATTCAGCCCACTGTTCATTGCACCACGACATTCTCCAAGATCAATAGAATCATCGTTATGACTTGATCTCCGGGAAATGTCGATCGGGTGGGGAGACGTATCAGATGCTTCAAGGAAATCAGAATCTGATGGTGTCCCGTCAAGAATATCTGCGCGAAAGAGTTCCTTCCTCAGATTTCGGACTTTAAAAGGTGATGGGCGAGCGGAATCGTTCAAAAGAAAGCTCGAATCGCCACGGAAGCAGTAAGCAGACTGACTTCTGGGGATTAATTTCGGAGATGTGATCTTATCACCTTCGAGCTCAATCATAGTTACTGACGGAAACGCCTCTAACGAGTGTGACCGCTCCAGCTTGTCTTGCATAGACTTTGACCCATGTGAACTATCAAAACGAGGATAGAAGTAGAACTTCTTTCGAGCGTTTGTTACATATGCTTCTGATGGTGGATGGACAGAACAGCAAAAATCGAAAACTTTTGCGATTATCTGTGTGTCTGGTGGATAGCCGATTAGTGCTCTTATCAGATCAACCATCATATTTCCAACAAACAAAGGCAAATCCATTGTTGGCCTTTCAGAAAGTGCGATTTGTAGAGTTTCGAGAAGTTTCAGTACGGCTCCCGCTTGGACCAGTGTTTTGACATTGAAAGCCCTGTATTTATGATTATCGTGTACAAGTGCTTTCAAGACTTCAAACTGGAGCGCCCAAGCTTTGGAATCAATACACCACAAGTTGCAGTCTATAAATAAGTATAAAATCGCGATCACAAACTTCGACTTACCTAGTATAAGATGACTGATCATTGACGTATCTGTGATGACCGCATCCGTATCTGGCAAAATATTCCCATTTTTGTCGAAGATCTCCCCGTGACAAGCGAAATCGACGAGAGTCCTCAATAGTTCTGGGTTAGGAGTTCCAGCTTGGATGACTTGCTTAACCATCATATGACCTTTTAGTTGATGGAAATCGCTTGCGAAGGAGTTATTGAGTCGAATAGCAGAGAGCAAAACGAACAGAGATTCGTCTTGAACTGAAGTCGAGCAGATCGGGGTCATCGAATTCGAAAAAAGAAGCAAGAAAGGCCTCACGCCACCGAGCTGGTAAACAGCTGAATCAAGTGCAGCGCTTCTATCAGCGCGAATTTGACCCTGAAGTAGTGGAGCTCGAATAACCCGAGCTTTTTGACTTATCGGCTGAAACGGTTCGGCTTTTTGGGACTGGAAAAGTGAACCTTTATTTGATACAGGTCCAAAGAGCCACAAGGACTCTGGCGATTTCGCATTCCATGATAGAAATATCTTTTCCCGCAGCTTATTCATGTTCGGACGGAATGTTAAGGACTGATCAAGGTCGATGTTTTTAACTTCAATGTTGTATTTGAGGAACTCATGCTGGAAAAATGTCATTGACGGATTAAATGGACTCGAGGGGTTAGTTTCCTCGCCAGTGGTTAACGTTAGATCTTGATTGTCAGGTCCGAGGAGGTAAAGAGCGATGATTTCA
>Ga0115008_10002450_pt1 | contig 15374 bp, 16 predicted proteins | sample FraStrMetagenome_FD_87164 | JGI IMG/M metagenome (GOLD analysis project Ga0115008, IMG submission 87164) | Marine eukaryotic phytoplankton communities from Arctic Ocean - Fram Strait ARC3M Metagenome | ecosystem: Environmental > Aquatic > Marine > Oceanic | place: Fram Strait | collected...
CACTGGCAACGGGCACCAACTACTTAAATGAATTAACAGCCAATGGCCTATCGATCGATCAAGCCGCGCAACAAATACGCTTCAGCTTTGCAATCGGCCCTAACTTTTTTATGGAAATCGCAAAATTGCGGGCGGCACGAGTACTCTGGGCGCAAGTCGTAGCGGAATTTGGAGGCTCAGTAGAATCTCAAAAAATTACAATGCATGCGCGAACAGGCCTGTATAATAAGACTTTAAATGATCCATATGTAAACATGTTGCGAACAACTACCGAAGCTCTCAGTGCAGCGATCTCGGGCATCGATAGTCTTTGTGTGGGGCACTTTGATGAAGTGATCGAACAGCCCAACAGCTTCAGCCGTCGAATCTCTCGCAACACACAAGTCATCCTGCAAGAAGAATGTGAACTGACTCGTGTGATCGACCCCGCTGGTGGCGCATGGGCAGTTGAATGGTTGACTAATGAAATTGCGAAAAAAGTCTGGGCACAATTTCAGTCGATCGAGCAACAAGGCGGCGCACTCGAAGCCATCAATAACGGTTTCTTACGTAAATTGATCTCGAAAACAGCGCAGACCCAGCAGCTACGATTTAATAAAGGCCAACGCAAATTAGTCGGAACTAACTTATATCCGAACCTACGAGAAAAGCCCCCAGCATCACAGCCAACTGATGATGTTCGGATCAAAGCTGAACAAACGCGAGCCATTTTCCAGACACGCCGCGCACACGCGCCCCAGCGGCAAGCTGAAATAAAGGCGGCACTGGCAGAAATTGTGAACGCCGCCCCCCCACAGTTGCTCGGCGCAATCATTAATGCCAGTATACAAGGCGCCAGCTTAGGGGCGCTGTCGCAGAGTATTCGCAGGGACGCTGCGTCAGCGCCAGCAGCCATTCAACCGCTAACAAACACACGCTTGGCCGCACAGTACGAAGCTCTGCGCCAAGCCTCACGCGACTACTGCCGAAGGACTGGCGCAGTACCCAAAATATTCCTCTTTAATCTTAGGCCACCACAGCGGCATAAACTACGGGCCGACTTCGCTAAGAGCTTCTTTCAATGCGCTGGCTTTGAAGTACTCGAGTCACCGGGCTTCAAAAGCAGCGACGCCGCCATTGCCGCCATGCAAAATTCGGGCGCACGCGTGACTGTCATTTGTGCCAGCGACCGTGACTACGTAGAACAATTCGCTCACTACGCACGCGCATTGAAGAAGGCCGATCCGCAGATGCGGCTGCTACTCGCTGGGGCACCTGCTGAACATGAGGCCGCGTATCGCCGCGCAGGTATGGATGATTACATCTGCATTAAATCCAACAACTACGAAAAAAACCGCGCACTGCTACAAGAACTGGGCTTGCCAGTCTAAGGCCTTAAGTACCCGCGTACCGTATCGAGTCACAAAAAACCTTATGAAACCAGACTTCACGCAAATTGACTACGCGCCACCTCAAGCGCGCGCCAGCCGCCAAGACTGGGCTGCGCAATTTGAAAAAGAAACCGGTCAAAGCGTCAAGCAACGGGTGACTGAAACAATGGAACAGATCGCGGTCAATCCGCTCTACGATCAAGAAGCCTACAGCAAGATGGAGCACCTTGATTACACGGCTGGGATTGCACCCTTTTTGCGTGGCCCTTACGCCACAATGTACACAGCTCGCCCTTGGACTGTGCGTCAATATTCCGGATTTTCTACCGCCGAAGATTCCAACCTATTTTATCGTCGCAACATCGCCGCTGGGCAACAAGGCCTATCTGTAGCCTTCGACTTAGCCACCCACCGCGGTTATGACTCTGATCACTCGCGGGTCGTCAGTGACGTTGGTCAAGCTGGTGCTGCGATCGACTCAATGCTAGATATGAACCTGCTATTTCATAAAATTGACCTGAGCAAAGTTTCAGTTTCGATGACCATGAACGGTGCAGTCATCCCTGTGCTCGCCTTCTACATCCAAGCTGGCCTAGAACAGGGCTGTAAGCTGGAACAATTAGCAGGAACCATACAGAACGACATCCTCAAGGAGTTCATGGTTCGCAACACCTACATTTACCCACCCAAAGCTTCAATGCGCATTATAGGTGATATTTTTAATTTTACTGCTAAGCACATGCCAAAGTTCAACTCCATTTCGATCTCGGGTTACCACATGCAAGAAGCGGGAGCCACCGCAGATTTAGAAATCGGGTATGCCCTAGCCGACGGTCTAGATTACCTGCGCAGCGGCGTTCAGTCGGGCTTAAATATAGACGCATTCGCCCCACGCCTCTCCTTCTTTTGGGCGGTCGGTAAAAATTATTTTATGGAGATCGCCAAAATGCGAGCTGCGCGCTGCCTCTGGGCAAAAATAGTGCAGCCATTCAACCCCAAGAATGCGAAGTCATTGGCGCTGCGCACCCATTGCCAGACCTCTGGCTGGTCGCTGACCGAACAAGACCCATTTAACAATATCGCTCGCACGACCATCGAAGCTATGGCCGCGGCCTGCGGTCACACTCAATCCTTGCATACCAATGCTCTAGACGAAGCCATCGCACTGCCAAGTAATTTCTCTGCCCGGATTGCACGCAATACTCAACTTTTCTTACAACAAGAAAGCGGCATCTGTGGCTGGGTCGATCCATGGGGCGGCAGCTATTACGTTGAAGCCCTGACACACGAGTTGATGCACAAAGCATGGTCCCACATCAAGGAATGTGAAAAGTACGGCGGCATGACACAAGCTATCGAAGCTGGCATACCAAAACTTCGTATTGAAGCAGCCGCCGCACGGCGCCAAGCAGGAATTGATTCGGGCAAAGAAAGCATCGTCGGACTCAACAAATATAGACTGAAAAAAGAAGACCCCATTCAGATTCTAACGATTAACAATAGTGCAGTGCGAGAGTCGCAAATCGCACGCCTCAAGCAGCTACGCAGAGAACGTGACAACACGGCTTGCCAGGCCAGCCTTCAAGCAATCAAAGACTGCATGCAGTCGGGTCAAGGTAACGTGCTGGCACTGGCAGTCACAGCCGCGCGCTGCCGCGCCACGCTGGGTGAAATTTCGCAAGCGATCGAAACTGTCGTTGGCCGCTATAGCGCCCAGATTCGTTCAATCAGTGGTGTCTACGCGCAAGCATATGGACCCAGCGCAGTGATGAAGCGGGTACAGTCATTGATTAAGCAATTCGAAGCTAAAACAGGCCGACGCCCGCGTATCATGATTGCTAAAATGGGGCAAGATGGCCACGATCGCGGCGCCAAAGTGGTGGCTACCGGCTACGCTGACATGGGCTTTGATGTCGACATCGGTCCACTGTTCCAGACACCACAAGAAACCGCATTGCAGGCGATTGAAAATGACTGTCACTTACTGGCGATGTCTTCACTCGCAGGCGGCCACAAGAGCCTGTTACCTGCGCTGGTCAGCGAGCTCAAACGGCTCGACCGAGCAGATATGATGGTCATTTGCGGTGGCGTGATACCAGCGCAAGACTACCCGTTTCTGTACGCCCACGGTGCCAGTGCCATCTTTGGCCCCGGCACAGTAATCCCCGACTCCGCCGAAAAAATACTTCAACTGTTATTAGCCACAAAGTAGCAGTTCGACCGCAACGAACTTAAATGCTAAACAAAGCTCCCAGCTTACTGGCACTCATCAGCAATATTTAAAAGAACCTGTGATTGATTTTCTAGGATCAAAGCGATGGCTCAAGTCGTCAGTACAAAAACACGCGCCAGCCAGCCCATAGGCTCAGCGACCACGCATCAATCTACTTTCGCCCACAGCAACCACACTATTTCATTTTTTTAATTTAAACCGCATAAGCTATAATTATATTATGTCTGTCTCAACTAAAACAGGTGACAACGGAACAACTGCACTACTATACGGGCAACGCGTAGCGAAAACACACTTAAGAGTGGTCGCTTATGGCAGAGTAGACGAGCTGGCTTCTGCCCTCGGCTTGTGCCGCGCACATTGCGATTACGCAGGCGCCAAAAAACTGGTTCATCAAGTACAAAAAGAACTTGTTCATATGATGTCTGAATTAGCAACTGATGACGTCGATCAAACACGCTTCTTACAACGCTTTTTAGACAGGCAAATTACCGAAGTCATGATAGAAAACCTGAATCAAAACATTCACGAAAAAGAGGCACGGGCTGGAGGTTTTAAAGGTTGGTCCTACCCGGGAAATACGATTGCAGATGCCTTTTTTGATAGCGCACGTACAACATGTAGAAGGGCAGAGCGCGGCTTAGTGGCAGTACAGCAATCCGGGGCAATGCTGCGGCCAGAATTGCTGCAGTATTTAAATCGACTGTCTGACTTACTGTGGCTACTTGGTCGCGAACACGCCTAAAAAAAGAATAAACTTATTTACTCCAGGTTTAGAGCAAGCCTGCGCAGTCACAGTCAACAATTTCACACTAAACTTCAATTCCGAATGTTGTCAGAGTAACGACCGTGACCTCTCTGCCGATCTTGAGCGACTGTTAAAGCCGACAGCTCTGTAGCGGCAGCGGCCTCGGCTATACTGGCAAGCATCCTAATCCATTAGCTGATAAAGCTGCAATGATTATGGCTTAATCGCAGCAATCAGCGAGATTTCCACCAGTAATTCCGGCCGCGCCATGCGGGCTTCGACACAAGCGCGCGCAGGTGCATGCCCAGCGGGCACCCAAGCATCCCACGCCACATTCATAGCGGCAAAGTCCTTCATATCACGTAGGTAGAGGGTCGCCGAAAGCATGTGTTCACGATCTGAACCCGCCTCTAATAACAGCTCATCGACTTTTTCCAGCATCGTGTTAGTCTGCTCCGCCACACCTTTCGTCGCATCTTTACAAACCTGGCCACATAAGTACACCGTGTCATTATGTATGACGATGCGGCTCATACGTTGTTTTATCTGCTGTCGCTTAATACTCATGGCATCGTGTTAACTATGATTTCTGCTGAGTGCAAACAATTGTACGCAGATTAAATGTGGCTCAAACGACAACCTAGCGCTCACTGACTGAGCTGGCGCACTGCTTCATAGGTAGCTATACCAGCAGCAGTGGATAAATTCAAAGATCGCATATTGCTGTTTTTATGCGGGATCGTAACCCGCTGACCAGCCATCGATTGATGCAACCACGTCGGCGCACCTTGACCTTCACTGCCAAAAACCAGTCCATCGCCATCTTGATACTTCACATCCCAGTAAATATGGTCCGCCTTGGTGGTGAACAACCACATCCGTTGCGGGCCAGAGTCACAGCTCAAGAACGCCTCCCAATTTTCATGATGTCTAACATCTAAGCTGTGCCAGTAATCCATGCCACTGCGCTTAAGATGCTTATCAGTTATGGTGAAGCCCAGCGGATGAATCAAATGCAGTCGTGATTCGGTAATGGAACACAGACGGCCAATGTTTCCGGTATTCTGAGGGATTTCAGGATTAAAAAGTACAATATGCAACATAGCTAAGAGCGTCAAAAAAAAGGGCCCTGCAATAAATTGCAGGGCCCTTTAAAAGTGGCAGGCCGACAGGGATTTGAACCCCGACAAGCAGTACCAAAAACTGCTGTGCTACCATTACACCATCGGCCTTTAAAAAAACGAAACCATAGAATTAAAATACAACTGGTCAAGCCCATCTTTAGTTTTTTTTGTCTGCAAGCGATGGGTTGACGTCACGTCAATCACAGCCTTTAAAGAATACTAATGGATGCTTTAGAACAACCCGCGACACAACCTAGATACAAACGTATAATTCTTAAATTAAGCGGCGAAGTATTGCGTAACACCGAAGATGGCGAACCTATCGACGCTGAGACGCTGCTTGGGATCTGTAAGGAAGTCAAAAAAGTCTATGATATTGGCGTGCAAGTCGGACTGGTCATCGGCGGTGGCAACATATTTCGAGGCCTCAGCGGTGCAGAGCAAGGTGTCGATCGCACCACCGGCGATTACATGGGCATGTTAGCCACAGTGATTAATGGCCTAGCACTGATGGACTGCTTGGAGAAGCTGGGCGTAACCGTGAGACTGCAAAGCGCCATCCCAATGGACAAATTAGCCGAGCCGTTTATTTTGCGCCGCGCCACCCGACATCTGGAGCGAGGCCGTGTAGTCATCTTTGCCGGTGGCACTGGCAACCCCTACTTCTCAACCGATACCACCGCGGCACTGCGCGCCAGCGAAATTGGAGCAGAAATGCTAATGAAGGCCACCAAAGTAGATGGTATTTACGACAAAGATCCCGCTAAATTTTGCGATGCCGTCAAATACGAAAAGATCCCCTACATTAATGCTCTGCGCGAACGCTTGCAAGTGATGGACTCCACCGCCTTTTCGCTTTGTATGGAAAACAAGATGCCGATCTTAGTGTTTAGCATGAAAGAACCAGGCTCAATCTATCGTGCAGTCATGGGTGAAAAAATTGGCACCTTAGTCGATTAATTTGATATTTTAGACTGCACACATTTTAGTTATTTTATTACTATGGAACCTAAAGAAATCCTTAAATTAATGAATACCGACATGAAAAAATCGGTTGATCATACCTTACACGAGTTCAGCAGCCTGCACACAGGCAAGGCCACTCCAGCCATGCTCGACAGCATCCGCGTCAACGCATATGGCAGCAGCGTCAGCCTGAAAGAAGTGGCAGCTGTAACGACACCCGATGCCAAGACCATCATGGTACAGCCTTGGGATAAGAGTGTCATTCGTGATATCGAAAAAGCCATACAAGAAGCCAACATCGGCCTCAATCCCTTGATCGATGGTGGCATCCTGCGTGTACCGGTGCCGGAACTCACTGGCCAGCGCCGCCAAGAACTCGCCAAAACGGCTGGCAGCATGGCTGAAGAAGGCCGTATTCGGGTACGTAAAAATCGCCGTGATGCGATTGACCTGCTCAAAGCAGCCAAGGAAGATGGGCTGCCAGAAGACGATTTTAAGCGACTGGAAAAGGACGTACAGAAAGCTCATGATGACTACATCGCCGAAATCAATGCGCATCTAACACACAAAGAAGCTGAATTAAAGAAAGTATAACTCCCCACTATTTTGATCCCACTGACATCAGCGAAACGTATCGTCATTAAACTGGGTACCGGAGTATTAACTTCTGGTATTGGTGAGCTCGACACCGCGCGTATCGAAGCACATTGCCGACAAATCCAACTCCTTAGGCAACGTGGCATTCAAGTCATTGTAGTCAGCTCCGGCGCAGTCGGGCTGGGCATGGGTCAGCTCGGGCTCCAACAACGTCCAGCTGAGCTCTCCACCCTGCAAGCCTGCGCGGCGGTTGGGCAAGGCATACTCACTAACATTTGGCAGCAGTGCTTGAGTCCGCACGGGATCACCGCAGCACAAATTTTACTTACCCGCCAAGATTTGCGAGCGAAGCACCGCCACAACGCAGTCTGCAACACCATCGAACGCTTGCTGGCTCATGACGTGGTGCCGATCGTAAATGAAAATGATACGGTTAGTGCGTCTGAAATTAAGTTTGGCGATAATGACACCCTATCCGCGCTAGTAGCCAGTATAGCACAAGCCGACCAACTCTTTATTCTTTCCGACGTACCGGGGCTGATTGACATGAAAGGCAGTGGCGAAGTAGTCCACTACGTTAAAAAAATTACGCCTGAGATAGATGCCATGGCTGAGGGCAGCAATCAAGTGACGTCAGTCGGCGGCATGCTCAGCAAACTATCAGCCATCAAAATAGCACAGAGAGCCGGCTGCGGCGCGTTTATTGGCAGCGGTAAAGATGCCCAACTGTTTAGTAAATTATTAAATGCCGAAACGATCGGCAGCTATTTTGAACCGAATGTCTCTCCAATCAAATCACACAGACGCTGGATCGCCATTCAAGACCACACCCTCGGAACTCTAACCGTTGATAGCGCCACTGCCGAAGCCTTACGTCATTCCCCTCAAAGTATTCTGGCCGCAGGAGTTTCTAGCTGCGAGGGTATTTTTGACGCTGGCGATGTCGTCAGTATCTGCGACTCGCTTGGCAATGACTTAGCCCACGGCACAGTCAACCTCGACAACAGCGACCTCTCCACAATTCTAGGACTTAGCTCTGCTGCCATCGACGCGACTCAGCCGCTGGCAAATAACACCTCATCACAGTCAAACGCCTGGGTAATCGTGCATCGCGATAACTTAGTACTGGTTAACTAAGGACTAGGCGAACTACACTATTTACCACTTTACATATCAAGGTATCATTATACATTGATGCGTCCAATGAGCAAACTTTCTATAACCCAACGGCTAACTGCAGCCGAACCAATGATTTCGATCGAATTTTTCCCTCCGAAATCAGATGATGCCGCGGGCCAGTTGCTTGATACTGCGGAACGATTGAGCGCATTCAAACCAGAATTCGCATCAATCACTTATGGTGCGGGAGGGAGCACCCGCAGTCGTACATTAAAGTATGCGCGCAAACTGCATCAAGATTTTGGCTACAACGTCATGCCTCATCTAACTTGCGTCGGCCACTCAAAACAGGAGCTGACACAAATTATTGGCGAGTTCAAATCAGCGGGCCTGAGTCAAATCATGGCGCTACGAGGCGATCCACCCAAAGGTGCAAATGACTTCACAGCACATCCCAATGGCTTATGCTATGCCAACGAATTGGTGGGGTTGATTAAAGAAGTCTACCCCGAGTGCGTAATTGGGGTCGCGGGTTACCCTGAAATGCACCCAGAAGCGACCTCTGCGAGCCGTGACCTAGAAAACTTGAAACGTAAGGTCGATGCCGGTGCCGATTTTGTAACCACCCAACTTTTTTACGACAACCAACTGTACTTCAACTTTGTGGCCAACTGCAGCAAGCAGGGCATCACCAGCCCCATTCTACCGGGCTTAATGTCGATTACCTCGCGTAGCCAAGCGATTCGCTTTTGCAAAATGTGCGGCACTACCATTCCAGCAGAACTCGACGCGCAACTGCTCGCAGCCGGCCAAGACTCCGCGGCGGTGGAAGCGGTCGGCATCGAATGGACCTATCAGCAAGCACGCGAACTACTTGAAAAAGGAGCACCTGGACTCCATCTTTACATTCTAAATCGTTCCACTCCCATGATTGCCTTGATGCAACGACTGCAGCAAGACGGTTATTACCACGCTTAGCTGCACACAACATTTTAATCGTTAGACTTACGCTTGGCCTCTGCAGCACTTTAGTCAGCTGCAAGCGGCACATAATAGTCAACCCAGAAAATCAATCGACTGCATGAAACCCAAAGACATTCAACTCATCGGTAACGAGCTCTGCATTATTTGGAACGACAGCAGCGAGAGTTACTTTTCCGCGGAATTTTTACGTATAAATTCTCCCAGCGCCGAAAATATTGGTGAAAAAGATATCTTCGGTACTCAATATGGCGGAGATGGCCCCAAGCAGTTTCCCGGAGTCACCATCCAAGGCTGGGACTTCCAGGGCAATTACGCCTTCCGCCCTTGGTTCAGTGACGGCCACAGCAGCGGGTTATACAGCTGGGATTTCCTGAAAGCACTTGAGGCAAAACGCAGCCAATAGTAATTTCCTTCATTTTGCTTGAGTCGTCTGACCGCTCTGATTGGGCTATGATGCATTGAATCCTCATTCAATTCATCATCGTGGGAGGAAGGTGGGTCAGCAATCTTTACTACTTCGTGAAAGCAGCCTGTACTGGCTGACATCACACATTTAAGCAAAGAGGGCCTACGCAATAGCGCGGCAGAAATTTGTCTAAACAGGGGCGAAAGAATGTAAAGCGATTCAGCCGAACCGGCATTCACACAATTACAACATCACCCGAATCGATAAGTATGAACAATACACATGCTTGACTCGAAGCACTGGCGTTACAGCGATCTAGCTCCGAGCTATCGGACACTAGTTTCCTATAATGCACATCTTATTTTTTTAAGATATTGATCGGAAGTGTTAGAATAAATTTCGAGCCTTGGCCATGCCCAGCACTTTCAACCGAGATAGTACCACTTAGCTCGGCAGCCAAATTTGCACAACTGTGCAGCCCAAAACCATGCCCATCTGACCGAGTTGTGAAGCCGTGTCGAAATATTTTGGGTAAATTCTCCGGCTCAATCCCCACGCCGTTGTCTTCAACCCACATCTGTATCTGATCGCCCAAGATTCTTTTAGATCCAAGGCGTATAGTCTTTTGATTCTGCGGGTAAGCGTCACAAGCGGATTTCGCATTCTGGACAAGGTTGACGACAATCTGCAATAGGCGGTGCTTATCTGTTACAATCTGGGGCTCATCGACAACATTTCGCTCCAGCTTAAACGTGTGGCGGGGAAAGGCACCTCGTTTGATATGAACAGCATCAGCAATAATATCACTCACTAATAAGGATTCAAAAACCGTAGTATTTTTAGCGTAGTCTTGCTGGGTCATGAGCACCGCTTTGATGTGCTTCAAGTGCTTCTCTAGCCCGCCGAGCTCTTGAACCAAGGCCTCCTGTTTTTTGTCCATGTGCCCAGAAAGCATACGCAGGTATGGGACAATTTGTCGTCCACGCTCATCTTCAGTCAGGAAAAAGACTTCTTCGGCGTTGGCTTCTAGCAGGTCTGCAATTTTTAGAACTTTCCGGTGATTAGATATTCCGGCCATACGCATCGAATTCAAAGTCGAAATATTAATGCTATTTAAAACATTACCTATGTTATGGAGAATGTCTATCGCGACTTCTGCCATTCCCGCGCGTCTCGACGCATCCACTAGTTTGCTGTTGGCGGCCTCCAAAGCAAGCTCGGCCTCTTTTTGAGCGGTAATATCGCGACTGATTCCCCAAGTCCCGATAATTTCACCAGCCTCGTCCTTTAACGGCATTTTAGTAGTTAAGACCCAATTAACGTGGCCGTCTTTCATTTGCTCATGCTCCAGTTTATCCTGTTGCACTTCACCCGTCTCCATAATATGAAGCTCGTCATTTCGGGCAGCTTGGGCATGCTCCAACGCAAAGAGATCGAAATCTGACCTGCCCTCGACCTCGCTGCTTCGGCTAATGCCCACATGATTTAAGAAAGCATCGTTGACCCGAATGAAATTCGAATCACGGTCTTTAAAAAAAATTGCATCCGAGCTCCGATAAATCAGGCTGTCCATCATTATAGTCTCAAGGTTTTCAGAAACTATTTTTTTGTTTGAAGATGTGATCATACGAACGAGGAGAATGCGGCGGTGATAACAGACATATTTAAGGCAAAGTGTCTTTACCGTTTTCTAGTTCCTTTAATAGAGTTTTGGCTTGTTGTATTTTCTCAGTCTCGCGTGAAATTTCTTGATTCATTTCAGACACGAGATCCAGCTGCGATTGGATAAACTGCTGCAGCGCGGCAATGGGACTCGAGGGATAATCATCCATATCATTAAGGATTACCTTCTTCTTATCGCCATTGGGCAAAACGATATAATCCTCGAAGACCATCGCCCTTGAAGTAACCTTCTTGGGCTTCAGCTCCACCAAGCTAATCGGACATCCTCGAGTGACCGTATATAGCGTCTTACCATAGACTTCTTGGCGCCATTTATAGGTGAGTGTCGTTGCCATTTGAAGCACTTCTTCAGGTTCAAATGGCTTACGAAGTATTAGTAAATTGTCACGATCCCCTAGCTCTCCAAGAATCGTACTCCAACTCACATCGGAGTAGGCCGAGCAAATAACAATCTGTATGCGAGGGTCACAGTCCCAGAGATGTTTGATCGTATCTAGCCCATTCCACCCCGGTGACATACGCATATCAACAAAAGCCATGACGATCGGATTAGCGGTTCCTTTGAACTTTTTGACAGTCGCCAAACCTTCCTCACCACTAAATGTAGATTCTATTTGGAAACGAATCGTGCTCGTTGAGGAATCTCTGGCAGCAGGATCAGTCGTCGCATCATCACCAAACATAAGAACTTCAGTCTCTAACAATCTCGCATCATCAAGCTCTTGCTCAGGCATCAGTATGCGCATAAAATCATCATTTATAGATGTGGAATCATCAACAATAAGAATGTGACGATTTACTTGATTGTTGAGACCTTCACCGAGCATTGCTATCTTTTCCATTACGATATTAAGTGACTACTATGACGGAACAATTAATCGCTTATGCGACCTCATATTTGTTGCCTGTAAATATTTTCAGACTGATTTAGACTGCTAGATTACAGGACAACTTTGAACCATAAATCATGTTGCACAAAGTGAAAACTATTAGCCTAACAGGACTGTTGGCAACCCCTAAACTGTTTTAAGCGACCTGATTGAGCTAGCTCTGAACCTCAGTCAAGTCGCGGCAATTCCTTAGGTGAAATCTGACATAGCTTCTGATGAATGTCTGTGCGATCAGGCTCGGGTAGTGCAAAAATCGTCTGTAAATTGAAGCCCGGCCCCAGTTTTCCGATATACCCAGTCGCCGCTGCGATAAATATATGACTTCACTATTACATACCTCTGCCCTGATAGCAAACTCAGTGGTTAATGCGAACCGCCCCTAGGCGAACTACTTAAGGAAGCGAAAGTCGATTTGGCAATAGTAACAGGTGTCATAGACGCCTTGCAGGATCGTGGCGATGCGCACAATGCCCATGCCGAGTTTATTGCCTGTGTAGACTTCCGGATCAATGCTAACTGCGTTCAAGACTTCGGGATCAACCATGCCACAGCCCATAATTCCGAGCCATTTTTTACTGATATTGCCGAGGTTGGGCGAAAAGAATTTCATCTCGAAGCTTTGCTCGGTAAATGGATAGAAGCATGAACGCAGGGGGGCCTTAGATAGTCCTAACATAACGATCAAGCGTGGCTTTAAGGTCGAACTGCGTGACGTGCTTATCGACGTAGAGGCCTTCGATCTGATGAAAGTTCGCGTGCGAGTTGCATCAGCTATCTCGCGACGAAAACAACGCCACGGAGCAACTATGCTAATAGAAGGCCGCTGGTGATGATGATTCTGCATACTGCATACTGCGGCTCTACACAGTCGAAGCATGCCTGCGCAGCAGGTATCTCTCGTCGAAATGCTTGGCCACGTTGTGAACCTTTAAATAATACGAAAAATTTAACTACACATCGCACGCGGCACTGCCCTTATATTTTTATTACACTATTCCATCAGCCGAAAATAATAATCGCAATCCACTGCTAGAAACGGGCTGCGCAGACCACCAATCTTTAGTACTTAATGAGCGTCGGATTTGATTGCCTGACTTCTTTACCAAAGCATAGTTTACGGCTGATTGCTTATTGCCATACGGACACTCGATCACTTTTTAAAAAAACTTGATAAATTTGATGCGCTTGACATGACTCAGAACTATGTGGTTACAATAAATCTTTTCAACCTCGAATGTCAGCCATCATTAAAATCAATTAAGTCATTTGAAGTAAGCAACATGTGGGCGTAGCTCAGCTGGATAGAGCATCGGTTTTCTAAACCGAGGGTCCTGGGTTCGAGTCCCAGCGCCCATACCACATTTTAGTCTGCAACCTCCTACAGCTGTACTTATTTTGTTTAAACAAGTTCACTGGTAACAGGTTGATTCGCAGCGCATCCCTCAATTTTAAAACCGAGCCGACTGGCATCAAATGGTTGATCCAAAGAAAGCAGCACGGCCACCCGAACATCCCAGACAGATGCTCACTCAAGCAAAATTATGATTCCAGATGCTAATCCACACCGATTCCTTAGGGCTGCTGCAGCAGGAATCGGCAAGCACAGATAGCTTTAATTCGCAGCGACAACAAGCCAGAAAATGGGTACGCGGAGCGAACGCTGCAAGCATCAATAAAAAGACTTCAACTCGCTCAAATGGACTTCATTCGAACAGACCGATTCGAACGGATACAATGCCGAAAAATAGTATTTAAGCGGGATTATTTCCGCTTTTATTAATGACAAATTTGTAGCTATTGCCACACTACTATAATGGTTAAACACGTTCAAGAAATCGTCCCTGACATAGCTGAATCCGTCCGAGGCGGCACTGGCACAGCCTATGCCCATAAACTGATTGATATTTACCCCGGCAGCGCGATTAAAAGCGTAGGGCTGGTACGACTCGAACCGGGCGCTAGCGTAGGTCTGCATTCGCATCAAGCGGAAGAAGATTTTTATTACTGCATCTCAGGCAAAGGCGTGGTGATCGACAATGGCGTCGAGCACCCCTTCACATCAGGCACGCTACAAATCACCCGCAGTGGGGAAACACAAGCCATACGCAATACCGGTGAAATGGAACTGGTATTTTTGGGGGCATTAATTTCAACCATCGAAACCGGCGAATAAGTCGCACTGAACGGGCCCGAACGGCCGCCGATCAGTTAATTTTGTTCGCCTTCATAGGCTTCTAGGTCTGTCGAAACAGTGGCCAGCGCTTTTTCCAGACTTGCGATACCCGTCTTGACTTTAAGTGTACTATCTTAGTCAAAAGTCATCATACCATCTCGCACCGCAATTCGCATAAAGACCGACAAATTACGAACAGAAAAGCACAATCCTGAAAGCAGCAGCAACAGCAGCTTAATTTTTTGCTTATCTAAAATACGTAAAACTGCACCATCACCGTAGTTGAGTGGCGCAGTGGAAACGCGTAAGTCTAGGTCGAGGCCCTTCTGGTTCAAATGCTTAAAAATGATACGACCATATTGCATCAAGCGCCACTCAGCGATATCCAGTTCCGCCATGACTTTAATTCGCGCCAGCAGCCCGCTTAATCTTCGCTAAAGTCAAGTGCCCGCGCATCGACGACATCACTGAAGCTGGCAGCAGTGTATGGTGAATTTTCATCCTTGAGTGCTAGCTTGATGGCAGACCTCATGCCCAGCAAAACCCAGATCTGCATCTGACACAGCTCTTTAATTTTGCTAACGAGGCTGAGATCAAAAGGGTTGCACTAAGGCAACTAAGGCAGTCGCCAGCACAAAATCCAAGTGGTAGCACTTGATTTTAGCGGCAAAATCCCAGCTCTAGTTTAATGAAAATGCGAGGGTAAAAAATACACTTACTAACATCAATAGGAGTCATACCAAATGCGCGTCCTTTGGGGATCAATAGCCTGGACTCAGTAATGTGGTACTCCTGCAACAAAAGCTGATCTAGCCATCGCCGGATAGTTTATCTGGCACTGCCACAATTGCTTAAAATTGAGCCACAGAAAGTTACCCAACATGGTGTAAATCCTTAACCATTAAAGTTTGAATGGGAGCAAGAGCCATATGAATAAAAGTTTCAAATACTATGGGCATGGGCTGCCCCCCGTAAACTGAACCGCTTGAAATGTTAGTCTGGAGTCCGTAGAAAGAACCCAGATAAATGAAAAAGAAACGTCACTCCATAGAAACAATCATGCGTATCTTGCGCCAGGCCG
>Ga0115008_10002451_pt1 | contig 15370 bp, 13 predicted proteins | sample FraStrMetagenome_FD_87164 | JGI IMG/M metagenome (GOLD analysis project Ga0115008, IMG submission 87164) | Marine eukaryotic phytoplankton communities from Arctic Ocean - Fram Strait ARC3M Metagenome | ecosystem: Environmental > Aquatic > Marine > Oceanic | place: Fram Strait | collected...
AAAGAAAGAAAGAAAGAAAGAAGATTAGCATAACTTTACTTCAGTATCGAAAAAGGTCGAATACATACCAATACTATGCTTCGCCCCTTCCATAATCTTTGCGACAAAAGGCGTGACGGCAATAAGCATACCAGTTTCATATCCTTGAAAGAGGAGCTCCTTGCAGTCAAGCTGAACCTGAAAGATAGGCTTATTACGCGCAAGAGTGATGTTACCGAGCCATGACCTAAGTTCCAGTCATTACCCAGGGTTCCAGTTAGCGCACAAGTAGAAGTTAACAAAATAAAAGCATACAGATTAAAAAAAAATAGGATAAAGCATAAATTTTTTATCATTGCACTTACCCTAAATTTTTCAAAAGACTGCGTTCGCTTGTGCTGGTTGTAATTTTAGAGCTTCTAAGATACCGTCCAATATTGATGTAAACGGATGCTAATATTGCTGCAACGAGAGTTGAACCCCATTCACCCAAGTGGTCAATGAATTGGAGATACAGAGAATGAAAATTTGGTTGTGTGCTGATTCGCTTTTGAACAAGATATTGTGCTAGCCACTCGAAGTATTCTTGACTACTTCCCAGTAGAGTTTTTAATTCTGTCGCCTTAGCCTCACAATTAGCCGGTGACAAATTATTGATCAAGCGGGTCACTTCGTCAAGTAGAGTTTCTGGAGGCATACGCAAACTATCATCGTTTTCAGTTATAATACAGTTTACAGCCCGTCCCAAATTGGGTCCAAATACTGCCTTCTTTTCAACAGAAGGGGATGTTTTGGGTTCGTTGTTAGGGGCCAGCCCTGTAGAAGTAGCACCACCTTTCTTCCTGGAACTAATAATCGCATCATTTTCTTTCTTGGTCGCCTATTAAAAACCCAATTCTTTAGAAATACGCAGTTACAGAAAATCTATCGTTTGCTACGACATACCTCAATTTCAGTAACCAAGTCAGCGTAGTGATCCTTCAAGTGTGGAATTTGTACAATATGCGAACAATACTGCGGCCACTCGTGAAGTCTCTGAATAAAGATAATGGCACGAAAAATGTAAATGGGTATCATACAACGATCAAAATATGTCGGAAAGCGTAGTAAACTTACAGTTTTAAATTGTTCTAAGGCAAACATTCCGAAACGGAACATTTTACCCTGACTTCCACCTCCACTAGCAGCCGTACCTAAGAAACATTAAATTAAATTAGCGCTGAACAGAAAGTCATGACTTTTCAAATTCCATTCTACATACCGGGTCCGGGACTCTTTCGCAACGCTTCAAGCACATAACGAAGTGCAATACCCAAAGTAATTGATGTGACAAGCTCATGCTGAATCAGTTGTCCAAACAAAATACCAGTTATGCGTAATTCTTTTTCCGGATACTTCGCGAAAAAACGATACTCGTCGAATAAATTTGTAATCATACACGCAAAAATGTCATTTTCACGCTGATTACCACTTGATTTAAATTGCTTAAGCATTGCAATAACTTCTGTAATACTTTGTTCGCTTGTGTATATGCGACTGAAGTAACTATTTGCAATTTCTTCAACTTCGTCTCTATTGCTCTCTTTCGTCTTGTTATCTAAGACTGGATATTTACTAAATAAGGCAGTAAGTAGAGATGTTATTGCATTTTGAGCAGGGATTCCTTCACCTGCATTGCCACCAAAATTTTCTGGATCGTGAATCAGCAGGCGTTGCAATTCAGGCGATATATTGGATTGAAGTGCACATACAATGTTCGATGCGTTCTCTAGCGAAACCATGGGTCCAGTGACTGCTTTTGCATCATTGTTCCGGGCCGCAATTTCATTACTCTGAAGTGCTAGGTTTAGTTGCCTCAATAGAAAAAATAAATATCGTGCCTGAACTTTCATGTTTGGTTTGTTGTTGACGTCGAAATGATTTTTAATCCTAAATTATTCAAGATCATTTATTAGAATGCATTAGGCTGACACAAAAAAATTCTTACTGAAACTTACCAAGAACTCAAATCAAGGATACCTAGATCAGATGCTACCAGACCAATCTGAAGGGAGCACTCGGTATCTCCAGAATTCAGAACTATTTCCCTTGCTTTTTGATTCGGCGCAAAATTTAAAACAATAGCAGAAAACTTAGCTTGCACGTAACATGGATTAGACCGATAGCCTTCACATATAGATGCTGCTAGTCCTTGCGGGCTTATAGCCCAAACTCGGGCATAAGCTCCTTGGTATCGAGATAAATTTGACATAGTCTCAGGCTTATAAACAAAAAATTTCTTCAAAACTTCCATATATAAATCATTTTGAAGCTTCTTGGCGGCATCTGAAAGAGGAACAGGCGTGCTCTTCAGCCTTACGAGAGTGCACATGACAATTTCGGAAAAGTTTAGTAATCCCAACACAAAAATATCATTAACTTGGCGCTGGTGCGTTTCTGTAAGGTGCAAAAGTCGCGCAAAAAATGACGTGTTCGACCAGCATTGCACGCCTACAGAAGGCATGGATGGAGAATGTGCGACAGCGCGAGTTTCGTTCTCATCCTGATTAAGATTTATATTGATAGTAACACCTTTGTTCACGGAAGAAGTCAATTCCAACATATGTTGAAAGATACTTAGCTGCCCATCTACATTTTCCCACGTTCTTTCAAACAAAACTTCTCGTGGGAAGTCAACAGGAAATAGATCAAACAGAGTCTGACACTGTTCTTTACTTTTCAATGGTGGGTATGAAGAGATGCTTAAATGATGTGCCACGTTCAGCCAGTCCAACCGTTTCCTTTGAGAGGAAAGAAACTTCACCACTGTCTGTACATCCCATTGACTTTGATTTGACCCTGAAGAATTATCTCTACTGATACTGCTTAGTAAAGATTTGGCAAGGTCATCTTCCATTCCCCACGTGGCATTATTAAGTGCCTGTATCATCATGAATATAATAAGTTCAGCTGCCTGGCTCTCATTAAAGTTGCAACACTGGGCAATGGTATCAGCCAAGGTTGTCACATTTCGAGTACACTGAGGCCCAACATCTGCCAAAAATGAAGAAAGCATGGGCATATTTAATGTAGATATGGAAGTCGACGTCGATCCAGAATTGCAAGAAAACAAAGTACGTTCCAGCTCAGTCCGTAAATCTTCCCAAGTTCGATTATCCAATTCAATCAATATAGATAGTAACTTCTGCTGTATATTGGGATGAACTTCGTCACAAATTTCACTACTAGACCAGTCGTTTTGTTTCAAAGCCACCTGAAGGGATAAGAAAGGTTCGTTGTTATTACTTTTGCTGTTGCTGCTGAGACAGTATTTCGCGGCGGAAGAGCTCGTAAGATATTCGTGTATACAAACACCCAGGGCAATTCTCTCGGAGGGACGCCTATTACGGCCTTCAAACGACTGGTTTGTCGTATAAGCTGCCTCTCCAATAGCGATCAAATGCGAGCCCTGCGCTAATTGACGCGCGATCCACTGATCCAGCAGCTCGAACTTCCTTGACTCGATAAGCGCAGGGACTACGGACTTGGGTGAAAGTTTCAAGAGTTCTTCCAAACAGACGGTTGTACTCGTAGTTGTAGATTCCGTTCCCCGTTCGCTAGCTTGTGCCCCCTTTTTTAATTTGTATTGAAAATGAAGGGAAAACAACAATCCCATTCAGAACATCATCCCCTGACTAAATTAGATAGCTTAAAGTACTCACCAGGAATTGCACGTACGCCGTCTCAGCGTCCCGTCCTTGCTGCCGCTGCTGCTCGAGAAGTAAGTATAATTGCTGCTCCGCCGTAAGTGAATGCTGTCTACTCTGCTGTCGTAACGGCGTATTTGCGGTGTTGTGAATAATATTGAGTGATGGGTGCAGCATCGACACTGCCCAAAGCCATTGTCGTTGCCTGTTGCTGCTATTTTATACGCACACTTTAGAGCTCTCTACCGGTAGCACGAGTACCGGTACCGGTACCGGTAACCGGTGCTCGCTACTCGCTACTCGCACTCGTACATATCCCCGATAGGAGTACATGTGGTTTCAAGCACCGCTACAACATAGTGAGAATAAATATTACACACAATATTACACACAAATGTACATGTAGTTAGCCACGGAGATGATTCGTAGGGAGTAAAAGGGTCCAATATTGGGAATGAAAAGGTAATGTATACTTCAAACATTACTTATGAGATCCCATCTTTAGGTTTTGCTCTTCCTATTTCGAATTCTTGAGCAGAAATCTGAAAATTCGTATTATGATTCTCTCTAGAAGTTCGGGTTGAAGCGGGGGTCATACCGGTACTCTATTATGACATTATGACCCGAAGATACTCGTACCTCATTCGAGTTCACCTAGACACTTATTTTACTTTTGTACCCCGGTACACTACTCTTGTGAAAACTTGAACCCCGATGGCCGATGGTTTTCGCCTTGAATGGCTTCGCTTTCATCTTTCTTTGAGAGGAACCCCAGGAGATGTCACAAAGTATCATTATCAAAATACAACAATGTATAACGAGTTGCGAGATTAAAAGTTGGGTAAATCACCACACTTCGACGACGAATAAATATGCCTTTGTCATCCGATCGAATCCTATGATAGAAATTATATAATATGCAAAATCACCATCTGAAATTCAAAACTTCACGTTACGACAACATAACTTCTTAATTTCTTACCTGGAAGAAATCACCTTGTTATTGCCATATCTTCTACTTTTCTTCACTTGGAGCAACAATCTAGCAATCGATATCATCGAAGGAAAAATAAAAAGAGATTTTAAGGATTTCTTCCATTAGTTTCTCGAACATGCCTTGACTCTTCTCGTCGAAACTTTAGTTTAAAAACATGAATTGCGAGACAAAAAGATCAGTGTATAAAGGTGTGCAGCTTTCAAATAATTTTGTATCGAAACTCTCCATATGTCAGAGGCATCACTTCAGATAGATGGCGAAAATTAGGCACGTCTTTCAAAGATGTTATCCAACCTGCTGCGCGCAAAATTACATCACTAAGTCTTAAATAAACTATCACTATTGAAACGGAGACAGATTCGAACCTTGCTTTAGCCCAGATGCTTTCATCGCTTGAAGCGCTTTTATGTTGGCCACTTCTCTTTGAATATCCTGAAGGTCTGACAAATTCAATTCTTCTTTACCAGGTGTTATCTTAGTTGATGTGCTTTCTGCATAAGTAATTGCGTCTCCTATAAGTTCAGCAAACTCATCTGCTCGAGTAAGAGAGCCCGATAAATCAGCTTCAAGTATTTGAAACCTCTCGCTGCCATTCTTAGTTTTGAGACAAGCTGCTAATAAGCGCAAGTTTTTACCGTGTTCGTCCGCTCTGAACGCAGCTTCGGCCTTCACTCGATCAAGAAGACTTTGCAACAAGAGCAACAATTTTTCCGAAGGATTCAGTTCTTGCATTTGTGCTTTTTCGCGTGAAGAAATCGCATCAAGCTCCAAAATTGCATCCCTTGTTTGTTTGTTGTTAATATCAATTGTTTCTACACCCATATCTTGTAAAACAGTGGTTGAATCGTCGCCATATTCGGTATTGATATTTCCATTTAAGACTTCACCATGTCGTTTCAGTTGATAATGGTCGGCACCTCGTGAAGCCTCTTGTTTCATCACAACTCTCTTTTGAGCTGCAACTGCTTCTTCAAGATATTCGATCAAATCGTCATTAAGTTCACCATCGGAATCACCTCTTTGCATTGTACCAAAAGCAAAGTCCAAACCCTTCGCTCCTTCGCCAGCCACGGTATTGAGAAGAAAGGAAGCAGTATCCCGAGCGACTCTTCGTGACTCTGCAATGCGATATCCTTTCAAAAAAGTACCAACTCGTTGAACTTGACGGTAATGTCCACCTCCCTTGCTTGTATCATCTGCGGCCATGCCATCATGACCAACGGCCTCAATCTCAATTTCTCTCAAAACCTCGTGAAGAACCTGACCTTTTTCTATTCTCAGAAAGGAAGAATACTTTGACAACAATTCAGATTTAACAGTACTCGGATTAAAGGGCTTAAATATTTCAGTGGTAAACGATAAGTCATCCATGGTATTAGTTGGATCACTGAAGCCAGGCGCCGTTCCATCAAGAAGTAAATTCAAAAGTTCTTTGCATTTCGATTTTGCATTTTCTATTTCCTCTTTACTTTTTCGAGAAGTGACGACATCTTGCTCCATTCGATCACTTGATCGAATAGTATCTGCTGCTGTTAGGCCGGCTGTTCCTTGAATACTGGAGACATCCGCAAAGTTTGCTGCCGCAGCATCCATACCTCCCGGCCTTGAATGTGGCCCAGTTTTTGTCAGATCTGCCTCTTCCGTCGTACTAAAAACCGTCACGACACGCTCACCGTTTTCATTTACAAACATATTGTCGGTGATTGGCAAATTTCCTACGAGTGGACCGTCCTTAATATCTACTTCGTCATCACTGCGAAGAGCAAGCCCATTATTTTTTTCATAACGACCACCCTTATTTGTCGTCGCATTAACGACAGGATCCGGAGTAGTGTAATAAAAATAACCATCCCCGCCTCCATCATCCGACGAGGAATCATCCTTTGCCGCTTCATCTGCAACGTACGCACGAAGTCTCGCCAGTATGTCTGCCTTCGTGCCACTCGACGATAAACCTTGTTGCTTTGCGATGTCTTGCAACACACTACGACTCACTTTCCGTAATAAATTTTCATCATCCTCATTAAAAACACTTGATCTTAATTCCGTCACAAATCGAACGTTTTTTGTTCTTCTTACGTTCCGTAGATCGGCAATAAATCTTGTAGAAGAACACGAAGGCGATGATGACGACCGTCGTCCTTGATGATGATGGCTTACATCCGTTGTAGACCATGGGAAACCCAACGATTCAACAATCAGGATCGCAACGCATAATATGATTCCTCTTGAAGCAGCAATTGATGGATTATGCATGGTGACCTAAGTTGGTTCATATGAAAATTAGGAAATTTTGTTCTTTGTAAAACATCAACGTGTTTTTGTGTGGGCGTAGGTGTGTTGGATACGAAAAAAATGATTTGGGTTTTTGGGTGGATGGAGATTTGCATACCGTGTCATATAGCTAAATATTAATATGACCGTTAAACATATACACATTTGGAACCGGAAGACTCAAAGAAAGCCAAGGTCGAGCCAAGGTCGAGCCAAGATGACTTGACATGTTGTGAAAAAGAATTGTGATTGTAAAACAACACAACAGCTTGAAGAATCATCATCGGACAAAGGTCACTGTTACATTGGATATGAAGGGTACGAAATCTGTACTTTACTGGCCTGATAACGCACATAGGCGATTTTCAAATCCTGAAAAGTCAGGTTACGTCATCGGTTGGGATATATCGGATTATGATAACCTTATATACGATCGAGATGAGGATATCAATTATGACTGCGGCAGCAGCAACAATGGCTATAATGTAAGGAGGGAAGGATGTTCAAGCGTAGATAGGATACACGTTTGCTGTGGTGTCATTTCTGATCGGCAGGCGGAACTTATAGTCGATTGGAATTCTTTCAATTTATTTTGTTTCGATAAAACTGAGGAAGTATTGAGTGTGGAGAATGAAGAAGCATTGATTTATCCGAAAGTTATTGCGCGATGGTTTGATAGTGAAAAGGATGTTTCAACGTCGTCCGGTGATTCGTCGTTGCCCAAAATAATAGGGCGCTGGTGGTCGGATGATGTTATACGAGATTCATGTGGTACCGTAGTACTTTATGAATATATGTATGGGCATGCTTATTATCACCACGAAGAAAGCACATCAAGAGAATTGCATTTTGTGCTTGATCGCATTAATTCTTCTGAAAGCTTTATGCATTTTCTGTCGCAGTTAGCTAATGACAAAGTTCAAATAAAGCAAAGCTTGAAGAGTAGAGACATGAATCGACCAAAAGAAAGTGCGGAATGTCCTACGCCACGAAAGAATGCTACGCATGCGCCTCCATCAAAATCAGGCCGGACTTCGAAAGTATTATCTGCAACCGCTATAGAGCTTTCCAAATATTCTTTCTTCTTTTCGCATATCGTGAGCATGGAATATTTTGTCGGTTCGGAACAAATATATTTCGGTTGTGGTAGGGGCTTCTTTACACGGTGCTTTATTTACGTGAAACCATTTTATCCTTTGTGGAGGTTTCAGCAAATGATTTGGAAAAAAAGAAAAATGCAGAAAGGCTTTCCGAGCAAGCGAAAGACATCAAGAGTTGACCTGCGGGAATCGTCTATGATGGTTGTGGCGTTTTTGGATGCCATTTTCGGTATTTTGATTGGCTTAATATTTCTATTTCACACCAAATTTGTTTTACGCTTATTAGAATCATACACTTCTCATATTTATAAGGTATTGAATTCAAGTGTGGTATTTTTGAATGAGTTTCCGTTTGGATTCAAGCTGAATGTGCCTTTGACGAATATGATAAATAGAGAAAGCACCCGTCTATTGATGCTGCAGAGAATGTCACTTGGCCTTTTAACCCAAAACGAGCGTCTCATCTTAATAAAAATTCTTGCTATTATCGCAATCGTGATGGGTGGATCTTCGTTAATCGCTCTTATCATGGATTTGTACAGTCTCATGACAGCTCATTTGAGGTTAACGGGCAACTTCTTTCGAATTGTTTGGTCCTTCTACGCATCGATATCAAATTCATTACTGAAGCTCTTCGGTGGCAAGAAAAAAAATGTCCTACGTTTGCGCTCCGATACAATGGAATATGATTTTATGCAACTGATGCTTGGAATTTTACTTTTCACCGTGGCAACGTTTTTATTCACGACTATTTTTGTCCATTATATATTTTTCTCGTACATCATTCATTTCGTTATCTTTTTGTTCCAAATTGCACTGTTTTTGATGTATTTTGGTTTGTCTGCGGCTCCAGCACTTTCAGAAGTTTTCCGATTCAAAGACAAATATAGATTTCCTGCGCGAATATACTTCGAAGCTTTATCACAGGTTAGGTTTACGAGGAAAAACGTCAAGTTTTTCTTCTTAAAAAGCAGGGTCGAACCGGTGGGGCATCAACTTATGCGAAATATTGAACCCTGTACAACGCGTGTAATATCTGCGCTTTCTCTGTTCTTTATCGAATGCGCTTCCGGAAAAATGTCGTCTGCAGAACATTTCCTTGTAAGTAAAGATAGTTGCGCAGATATAAAAATATCAAACAATTAAACATTTGAGCAGTGCCGAAAAGATTCAATGGACGAGAAAATATCGTCAAATAGATTCTCTATATCCTTCGACAAGATACGTAACTCCATTAAATCAAACTGCATGACTAACTCAAATGATGCAAAGATATGTCAAGATAGAACTGTCACTTTCAACGCTTCGGTTTGAAGTGTGTTGTGAAATTCATTTCGATGTCGGTCCTCCCCATATCACATTGAACTTCGATAATGTCTTTTCCACTATAAATTTCCTACCGTATCTCCAGATTCAAGTTAGAGTGTGCTGTTGCGTTCCGTGACGTCGAAACATTGCCAGTTCAAGTAGACAGCATATGAATTCTCAGTTCCCATTCAAAGAAGTGAAAGAACAAAATAAGTAGCGAAAGTATTAACAAAAAAGTGTAAGTTAGAAGAAATGGACAACAGTTAATAAAATAAAAGCATACAGTTTAAAAAAAATTCTTTTCTACGCCTTCCGAGACGATAGCTAAATCGTAGCGATCTTGAGTTGCATGCTCGAATGTGTGAGGGTTTTTTTCTCTCTCTAATCTAATGTCCACCATTCATCTTTCACACTAATCTCGATTCTCTATCAAACAAACAATCTTAGAATTTTTAACTATGTCCATTTGAATTGTAATGCTGAAACAAATGATTCCAGAAGAATCTCCTTTGGACCCGAATGCGACCATCAGTACAGAATTATTAAGAATTTAAATTTTCTCAGACCAGAAAGAAAGGTAAACAAATATCAGGACAAGATCAAAAATGTCTGGTACTTCGATACAAAACCAAATAGATGAAGAGTTAGAAGCGAATGTTGCATCTCTCACAATCGAAGAAGCAAGAGAAGAAATTTTAGAGTGTGCTCGGTATGGCGAAAATGCTGAAGTAGATTGCTTACTAAGACATTTTCATGATAAAAGTACAACGGCAGAGGCTTTTGTTGATAGTACAGATGCATCTGGTTCGACAGCGCTTCATAAGGCGGCATGTAATGGTCATTTAGAGACCGTAAAATTACTCATAAAATACAAGGCGAAACACTTGAGTAATAAAAGTGGAAACACGCCACTGCATTGGGCAAGTGGCTCTAGCCATACTACCATTGTTAAACTTTTGCTTGAGGAATATTCGAGCATTGATGTGTTACAAAAAAATAAATTTGGTAAGAGTGCATTGACAGAAGGTTTTGGCGCAGGGAACGTTGGAGACAACGATGAAAAAACAAAAACTGTTGGTGCACTACTGGAACATAATACTGCAAGCGAAGATCGATTGATTGGGGACTCGGTTCAAAATGAAGAGGATATCGACCCATCAAAAAATGGGATTACTCATGAACTTGACTTGGCTAATTTGTCAGCGACTTTGCTTGTAAGGGAACTTCCGATCGCACACGCAGATAACCCTTTTGGGACCAGTGATAATCCGGCTGATGACACAACTGGATTAGGTATTTGGTGCGCATCTTTGGTAATGGCACGATGGTTAGCGAGTGAAGAAATGTGCCTTCGATTTGGTGGCAAAGTCCTATGTGAATTAGGTGCTGGGTGTGGTGTCCCAAGCCTTGCTTGCACATACTATGCATCTTCTCGTGGGTTCGAACCTCCCAGAAAGGTATACATCACTGATTTGAATAAAGCAACATTGAAAAATCTTCAATTTAATATTGAATTGAACGGTAGTAGATGCCCAGGCAGAAGCGTTGAAGAGTGGACATCATCTGTTTTGGCGAAGACAATGGATTGGAGCGATGAGAAGACATGGCCCACGGGCGAAGATGACGTAGACTATGTAATCGGATCGGATCTAATATATCACAAAGAAATTGTTCCTTTGTTGACTCAGACAGTGAAAGGTCTTCTCGGAAAGAAAACTGGCCCGAAATCGTTCCTCTACGTTGCCCCAGATTCAGGACGTGATGGCTTGCCCGAATTTATAAAAGGTATGAAGAAAGAGGGATTTAGATGTGTCAAAAATATTCTTTCCCCTGATGATTTTCTCAAAAATCCATTGTCGAATGGTGATGAAGATGAATGTTTTCTCCATTTTGGAGAATTGCGATCATCAACCTACATTTTGTATGAGTTTCTTAAGAAGTAGGATTTTTTTTTCAAAAGACCCTATACATCAACCTTCTTACTCGTAGCTGAAAAAGTATGTTCACTTAAAAGTTTCCGAGAAAGACAATGGTAGGCCCAAATACAGAGCAAAAACTTTCCACAATTGAAAAGATAGTAGCGCCTGAAGTAGCTGGGAACTATACACAGCCACGTTCTTGAAAGTTTAGAGTTCCGATTTCCGAATTGCTGCGTCAGTTGTAACATTTGATTGCTCGAATTGCTGCGTCAGTTGTAACATTTGATTGCTTCCATTGAAAGAACTCTTATGTTGAGCCCACAATGAAAAACAATCAGCAGGAACCGTGGTGACATTCGTTGGCTCATGCTTTTGAAATCCAGTAAATGAGCACTCATGATTAATTGTTTCGGGAGGATACCTCGATTCTAGATCAACGATCCGTCTTTCGTAGTCCTTCGCCATTGTATTCGAATTGATATTTTGAAGATTCCACGGTTGAAAATTAAGGAAGTACATGACTTCAAAGATAGGCTGTGAGTGTGCTGCCCGGGAGTCGAACTTCCGTCACTACGATACCGTTCTTGGATTTACCACTATCCCTTAAAAATGAAGACGTAGCTATGCAAGACTACGTATTCTCAAACTTTACTTCTTATTGAAAAGTTTGATGCGTTGCTTAATATAAATCGGTTGGGTTCGGACCTGTCGGTAGACTCCGGCCGACGCAAAGAATGTGACCGATCGTCTCTAGAAAGCGTGCACATTCCTGGTTTCTCAAAGCCGGCTTTCGGCAGAAAAAATACTGACGAGAAATCGGCTTCTGGGGTAATTGAACATCCCTACCATTAAAATCACTTCCTCAGTCTTTATTTACTTCCTTTATCCAGCTTAACAACCTAGAATTTGATACCAAATCCACCACGACAGTCAATTAGAACCTGTTTCTAGCACAAGCATCAAAATCTCAGCATGTAGTAAAGTAGAAACCAAGAAGTTCAAGTAAAAAATGCTCTATAAATGAATGCCTACTGATCTACATTACATACACCATTTGAAAATGTTCTCAAATTCCTTGAAAGAAATTCCGTTATCAGCATTCATGTCAATTGAACTCATTAAATCTTCGATCTCTTCTTCTGGATAATTGGGATCAAGCTTTCTAATCACCGTCTTAATTTCATCATAATTTAATTCACCATTACCGTCTTCATCAACTTCATCAAAAACTCTTCGCAAGTTTGGCAAAGAAAAACTTCGGTTTGCTACATTTGACGCAGCCATCTTAAACATTCGCTTTCTATTGATATCACGCAGTGCGTCAGCTGTTTCGGGAGAGGATTCGAGTATTGGAAGAAAGTCGCTTCCTTTTATTTCACTTATTATACAATCTTCTTTAGAGATAGCTGTACTTTCGCGGGGTGTCATCGAGAGGAGAGCACTTTCTCCAAACACTTCGCCAGGTGTGATACTAAACAGACGTCTTCCATCTTTCGTCATGTCAATTTTACCCTCATCAAGCAAAAACATCGAATAGCCTTTGTCATTTTCTTTGTATACTATTGTTCCCTCCTTTAATTTATGTCTTTTGATATTGTTGCAACAACGAATTAAAGATTTAGTATTTCCAAGAGTTTTTGCACTGAAAGCTGTCTCCAGCATGACCTTGCTCCCTGTGCTAGACGAAGAAAATCTAAACTTGAAATGAGCTCAACTGTTTCGATGTCATCCTAGCAAGTTATGCAAAATACAACTCACCTATCAAAATCGTCCCTAGTAATTTCGATCACATCAACAGGAGTGTTGCAAAGTGATGTAAGTGTGCGCAACTTTCCTTCGTTCAAAATACATTCTTCCCCAAAAAACTCTCCAGCACGTAACACATACACGATTGCACCTGATTCAGTGACCAACTCGACCACCCCAGACCTAATAAAGTACATCGTTTCCCCTATCTCGCCTGCACGAGATAAGCATTCTCCCTTCGAAAAATGTTTATACCGCAAGTCTTTAAGAGCGATGGAGCTAAATTCTGAAAATCCAAGGCTTTCGCCATCCTGAGCCATGACTTCCTCCCCTGTATTCTCCTCGACGATACGCCCGACATCAATGTTACTGACAAAACCTTTTCCTTCTTCATCAAAGACATCAAATGCTTTTTTAATAATATCTACTCCTCCACTGGATAGACGATCAACTGGAGAAAGAAGGGCTTGAAAAATTCCAGCTTCAATCTCAGACCTAAGATTTTCGTACCGATAAAGGTTTCTTCCTGAGTTAGTAATCTTTATCTCACTTGCTGTTGTACCCATAACCCAAGGATGTTTCATCATGCCATCTGCTGTCAAACGTTCTCTCGGATTTGGCGTGAGTAGTCTCTCTATCAAATCACGCGCGGATTCAGAAATATCCTCCAAATGCTCCATAGGAGGTTCAGGTTTGCACAACAAAGTTTCTGCAATATCTTCATCAGTCGCACAACATTCAAGATCGTACGGATGTACGCCGGCAAGCATGATAAAAAGAACTACACCAACACCCCACATATCCACAGGGGCTTCAGCGTCTACATTCAGCTGAAAACGTTCAGGAGACCAATACGCAGTAGTACCATTTGCTTTTGCGACAAAACTTTTACGTTCTGCAATCCTTCTTCTTTCCTCCTCGGTCAAACACACAGCACTTCCAAAATCAACAATCTTAATTGTTCCATCGCTGGTCATGTCACTACTCAACATAACGTTCTCTGGTTTAAGATCAGCATGAACTACGTTCACACCATGCTACAAAAGAGAACATGAGAAAAGTAAGGAAACAAAAAATAGAATACAACAAAATATTCATACGGCATACCAAAAAGGCTAATGCACTCGCAACCTCGCGCATTAGACGACTGGCATCAGCTTCACTGTAAGCTCCATAATTAATCAAATGCTCAAACATTTCACCTCCAGGCACTAAATCAAAAACCAAGTAGTAGAAATCAGGACTCTCATACATATCCCTTAATCCACAAATATTCGGGTGCCCTCCATTGCCATGGATCCTCAAAAGCGCAGCTGTTTCAGTTTTGAACACCGCAGTGTCTGTGTAACGCTTGTCAATCTTTTTTAGCGCAGCCTCCTCCTTCGTCGTTTTATTCTTAGCAAGGTAAACCTTCCCATAGGCTCCCTCCCCGAGGGCACAATTCCAGTCAATGAGGTACTTGTCCTCCAAGTTCCTGCTGAGTTTGCTGCGAAAACTGCGAATCATAACGTTTTTGGCGGATTTGTTGCGCCCTGGGCGCATCATCCCCCTTCCTCCTCTCATGGCTAACTTGAATGCTATGCACAGACGCTGTGAAAGTTAAGCTTTAAAATGATCTGCCACCGGATGAAACGTACAGTCTCGTTGTAATTAATAGTTAGTTGGTGTATAGTGATGCGGCGAGTTACTTCGGGCGCTGTCAATATGTTCTTGGGTGATGATGGCTTACGTGTGTGCTGATTTCTTGTTCGAACTCTCTCTCTCTCTCTCTTTTGGATCTTCCCGATTGCCTCCATGCGAAGAAAGGCGGGGCTGGGTTGTGAACGTGAAACCTACATACCTGTGGGGTTTTTATATTGTACATGTGTGTGTACAATTTTAGTCGCAGAAAGCCCTCGTGATGATGACAGTAAGAGAACCCGTCTGTTTTATAATCAATAAATGTACCTATGGATCCTAATTTTAATCTCTTGTGATTGACATCTCGACGAAAAAGATTACCTTAAGTGAAATTTTAAATCACTGCTTCGTCTAAGAAAGTAATAGCAAGAAAGAATATTTTCTGATGACAGTGCATGTCTTTACGTATTTACTTACGGCGGAAGACTAATTACTGCTCGTTTTCGTCGAAATAAATCTTATCGAATTCCGGTATGTATGTTATATTTGACATCGACAACTCACCTTCAACTAATACGGCAATCTACCGCATGCGATTTGGACATCGGTGAAAATAATGTCTGCTTAGAGTTATAAAACTTCGTTTCTAGCGAAATTTTCTAAAAATTTCAGACGAATCTTGAGAATGGGAGATCATTCACATCAATACACGTACATCCATATTTTTTAGACTTGTGTCCC
>Ga0115008_10002452_pt1 | contig 15369 bp, 13 predicted proteins | sample FraStrMetagenome_FD_87164 | JGI IMG/M metagenome (GOLD analysis project Ga0115008, IMG submission 87164) | Marine eukaryotic phytoplankton communities from Arctic Ocean - Fram Strait ARC3M Metagenome | ecosystem: Environmental > Aquatic > Marine > Oceanic | place: Fram Strait | collected...
TCGTAGAAAGAAGCGAACTTTGAAGTTCGGACGCTGAGATCTGAATCTCCCCACGTCAATGAATCCTTTTGCCTTAAAACTGAGGCGCAAAGTGGGGGGATTCATTACGCAGCGTACACTGTACTCGTTTTGTTACCGTCCCACGTCCACCGTCCACGTCCACCGTCCACGTCCCACGTCCTACGTCCTACACCGTGAACGAGTACGAACTACGAACCCCTTTCTTTTGGGTTACAAACAGACAAACACCAGCGACGCAAATGTAAAAAAGCAACTTCAATGAGAAACTTATTTCTCGTTATATGAATAATTCTTTTTCAAGACACGAGAAAATGAATATTCATCGATTCCTCAAAGTTGCAACCAAATGAAGCAACATTTCAACATGGAAAAGATTTTACAATATTTAAATGATGATTATTGATTATGATTCTAATTCTTCTTCCAATAAATCTAGAGACGAACTGACACTAAATCCCGGAATTGGTTTTCCTTGTTTTTCAAGACTCGCAACTTCCATATGGATTTGACTTTGTAATGGATAATACATATTACTGAACATTTTGAGAGCGACATCAAAACCCATAGTCGCCAACGGGACCATGAATATAAGAAGCCACGACAAGCTTCGAGTGTTTAGAGTATGTGTTGCAGTCCCGGCAAAGGAAATAAAACTGTAATCATCAACTTGTCTCGCGATCTCTTGATAAACATAGAGGAAAGATATAAAAAAGAAAATTGACCCTACAGATATACCTATGAACGTCCATGAAGCTCGGCTTGCGTAGGTTTCAGTGCTTGGGAGAGTTTCTCTCTTCGGATCACACCGAACACAAGGTGGGAACACACCTAAAACGATACTTTTTGATTCAAAAAGCACCTTGTAGACCAAATGAAAAATCAGCACCGTAAACACGACGCACCCCGTTACTTTCAAGTCGCCACCTTCTCCGTCACCAACAATATTCCTCCCGTACATAAGTCCATGAAAGGCGGACGTTTGTCCTGCACTTCCAACCATCGCAGGTACACACATGAAGTATATCATAAAACCATGTACAAATGTTAGGAATGCCCATCGCAACACTGTGCGCGTACACAAATCTTCGTTACGTGGGCCTGAGGCATAAACCTCCGGATGAGCTTTCACATAGTGACGCTCCAAATCACGATCAAATATCGCCGTAAAGATGATTGGAATCGTTGCAACAAAATTAAACATAGCGTACATCCACTGATCGAAAAAAATCGTACCCGAGTACAAAGTCCTTGTAGTGTAAATAACCAGCAAGGAGACTAACACTGCATTTTTGTAAAATGAAAATAGTACAACTTTACTCAACCGCATAAAGTTCCAACGGCCGTGAACTAGCAACAATTCCTCCAGGTATCTAAATTGTGCTATCGCAAAATCGCTTGAATTCACTGCTTGTTGACCTTCGAGACCACTGATTCCGACACCAACATGGGCCTCTTGAATCATTCCAACATCATTAGCTCCATCTCCAATAGCTAGCGTCACAGGTTCTGGACGTACAAAGTTTCTTACCAATTTCACAAGCTCTGCCTTCTGCGCTGGGCTGACGCGACAGGCGATTACAGCCTGACATTTACTAGCCACGCTGAACAAAATCTCTTCCATCACAGGATCGGCGTCTCCATTTTTTGAATTCAAAAGTTTCAATAGGGCATGACCTTCCACAATAAGTGCTCGAGGACCGACAGTACTCCTAAGATTAGACGAACCTTCAGGTGGTAAGTTGACCATTTCCTCCATAGCTGGACCATTGCTCTTCAAATGTTTGTGCAGAAGTCCTCCGCGAACATCTTCATCCGACGCAAAAAGTTTCTCAAGAATAGTTCTTTTTGAGCGATCAAAATGACGGAAATCTGCGTCGTCCTTGGCTGCAAAACTAACAAGGCTCAACTCGTCCTCGTTTACAATTGGTGGACTCTTCCACGAGACAGCATCTATGTGCGTATTGTCGATATATGAGGAAGCAGTAGACTGCATGATGTTGGCATTCCGGGCGTGCGTTTCCGACAAACGACCTTGTTCTAAACTACGTCTTATCTGAAGTTTCGCCATACTACTTCGATTAAAAACCGTTGGAACTCCGCTTTCGTCTGCTGCATCATCAGGCCCATCAATCACATTGCCTTCAATACCAACTTCAAGTTCAACTAAATCGCCATCCGCTGTTGGGAGCCTTCCAGTTCTTCGGCGTTCTTGCAGACCATCCTCCGAAACAAGATATGCCTTCAAAATATCAAGTGCTTTCTTACGGACAGCTTCACGTCTCTTTTTCGGATCTTCCATTGTGACGATTTCCTCTGTTGTTAAATTTGACGAATCCTCTAATGGACTCTGCTTACATCCACATGTCACAATCGGTCTAATGTAAACTTGCCAAAACGCTTTCAAAGCGAAAAACGCATTGTTTAATGTCTTTTTAACTGTGGCTTTGAAACTTAAGTCGTTTGAATCTCGGTTGTCGTTATCAAATGCCGCCTTGCTATACTGCGGCAGTTTTCCTCGCTTTATCAATCTCACGAACTCCATGCACAACTTGGTTCGAATTTTTTCAACAGGTTCATCTTTCAATACAAACAAATTCATGTTAGGTGTAAGAACTTTCGTACTGTAACCAATTTCAACAGCTGTTTCGCGTTTATCTCCGGTGAGAACCCAAAGTTTGATACCGGCCTTTGCTAAGTTCGAAATCGTTTCAGGGACACCACGCTGAAGCTTATCCTCAATAGCTGTTGCACCAACAATATGTAAGTTTGACTCCATTGCGTTCGCGACATCCTTAAGCTTCTTTTCCCTATCGTCGATTGAGGAAGCCGCACTGTCATACATTTCTAAAAACATGTTACAATCTTCTTCACTAAGTAGTCGAATACCCAACACTAAAGTACGAAGACCTTCGGAGGCAAACTCGCCCAAATGTGATTGTACTCCCAAAATAACACCTATAGGAGACTAGGGGTGAGTAATTGAAAAAAAATCGTTCAAAAGATTATTGTAAGAGACTCTACCTCTTTCCCAATCATCTTCGTCGTCATAACCTTGCCGATCCAAGTCCACCTCGCTTGTTGATCCAAGGATTGAGACACTTGGACATACATCCGCATTAAGCATGGCAGTGTCTGCTCCTTTGCAAAGTAACATTGGGATTGATCCAAGTTCTGGCGGAGATCTGACAAGAATTGACATTCTTTTTCGCGAGCTGTCAAATTTATTCACTGCAAGTATACTCCAAGTTTCTTCCCTTTCATCTGACACCGCCTCGAAAAGTTTTGACCCCCCTCTACTTTCAAGTTCTTGCTGCGAAAACGCTTCTCTGCTTTTCAATCGTTGACGTTGAGGAATCGCCGATTGACATGCGAGTTGCTTCGAAGTAATCTTTCCTTTCTTAATTTTCTTGCATAGGTTTTCATCACTAAAAATACTATCGGTTCGTGCTCGAATAGTAATACCAGCACTATTCCGACCTACCAATTGGTAATGAAACATCGATGATGCACCAGTGACCAGTGCGCCTTCGTCCGGACTTTCTGCTTGGTAAGCATGTCCTACTGGAGCTCCATCTTTCCCCGTCAACGCCGGGTCAAACATGTCTGCAGTATCCAACCTTCCGCGAGAATTGTCGTTCAACTCTTCTTTTCCCACTTCAGTAGTCTCTTCAGTTTCTTTCTCAACAACGACCGTATGGCAAATACTCATCACTCGTAAGAACATCTCGGCATTGAAAGTCAGCTTCCCGTGTGTTGCTTGTATATCACCGCTATTGGTACCCATGAGCCCTTCAAGACCAACTTCTTCGGAGGTGGTGCTGTACAACAGTGCACGTAAAGGATGATGCGGTGACGTCTCTACATCATTGACCCCAGACGATCGCGGCTTGGATTTTAATACTGGCGCACCAAACACCATTCCATCAACACTAGCGCGCTTAAAACGCATCACATTTTGAGTCAGCGTACCAGTCTTATCACTAAAAATATATTGAACTTGACCCAAGTCACTAACAATGGTTGACCTTGCTACAGCAGGAGTGTCTGTACTTTTGTGATACATTTTCTTGTCATTATTGATAAACCAGATGAGCAAGAATGTCACAATTTCAAGAGTAACGTACAGACTCAAAGGCACAAAGTTATTCAAAAGAGTGATGTTGAGAAGCCATTGCTGGAGCCAGTTGGGTGGTTCCTCTTCCCATTCCGGTGCTAGGCAAATTGCAATCCATCAGATTTACAAGCACATAATTGGAGATTAGGTATAAACAAACTCACCGTCCAAATTAGGAAGATATGGCCACTTCGTATCTTCCGCAGTCCCATTGTAATATTCACTGTCACTTGATAGTAAGCTACCATACCATAATTCATCCTCTGTATCTTCGATCGTCACAGTAAATGCGATCGATAGGCAAAATGTCACTATCAACATTGTTAACAAGATAAAATAGATAACAGTATTGGCAAGTTGATCAAGCCGGCTAAATTTACTAGGCGTTGCAAATGAATTTTGGACTAGCTTTGTATCGCTTCCAGTATAGGCAGCCACACCGATAACCCATTCCGTGTTTCGAAGAATAGCTCCTCGCAGCAAGACATTTTCGCCGTTCAATGGAATGGTCACGTATTCTTCTCCACCGTCACCACGCTCTGCAGATATCTGCTCAGGCAATGTCAATTTTCCATTGAAGGTATTAATGGACTTGTTTGGTGCTTCACAGGTCAACACTCCAAACTTATCATCCGATTTATCAGCATTCATTGCATCACCTATATCAGAAGTGTTCTGGCTACTTCCCATCATTCCTGACATAGATCGCCTCATTTGTGACATAAGAGACCTACTTCGAAAGTCGTAACTGGAAGTAGGTTCCATCTCAACAGCTGGTTTACCGTTGGGATGTGCGAGTACACTGCACTGAACTATACGAGTTATGGCCTGCTCCAAGGTTTCTATCGCTGAACCCGCAGCCTGCACGGGTACATTCCATCCAGAGCAATTTCTTAACTTTAAATTAGTCTCACCATCAATGGAACTTGTTTCGATGTACGCACTCCCTTGATCCGCTGAACTTCCCAACAGTACCAAATCGACAGGGATCATATCACGATTTTTGCAGACGACAATATCACCTGCCCTGATATCCTTTCTTTTTACAGTGTGCATTTTCACTTTGATGAAAGTAGTAATATTTGCGGCCTCTGGATCGTTTGAGTCCGATAATCTGATCACTGGAATGGTGAATGTTTTCTCTGCCGGAGTAGTGTCACCGCAATCTGTGCTAGTGTTGTTATTACTGCACTCCTCTCCCTCTGGATTATAAACACGTAAAATAGTGCACGGAAATATATTATTTTCGTGATCACTACGATGCCGGGCTGCGTCAGCCATTCCTTCTTGTAACAGCGATACACTAATGACAAACGCAAGAGGCCCGAGCGTTGTCCATGGAGTTACGGCAGAGTCAAACACATTGGTGTAAGTACCAACAGCCATAAGAAAACCAATGAAGGCAAAATATATATTGGCAACTCGCTTAAATTGCTCACGCAAACCCTATTGCGAAAACGTTGGGGCAAAAGCAAGTGAGAAACTGCATCTCCTTGAACATCCATAAACCCCCCATAATAATCTACTTTTTTCATGCTTACCTTGGGAAGGAACGTAAGAAAAGTATACTTGGAGGTATATACTGCATTATCGGCATATATCTCCCCACTTTCCCCGATGTTCAAATTACGTTCAGACTCGTCATCAGGATGTACCTGGCCATTGGTGGACCTTGAATTAGATTCGCTGCCTGCCATGGTATTCCTTCTTCGACGCCGTTTTTATGAAGCGTCGAATTTCAATCGCCTTCCCTTCTACACTTGAACTTGTATTCTGCTCCTACCGGGAACGCACTTCCATGTATCAACACTTTTCCTCGAATGTTGTAAAAGAAAGGGAAGTTGCAGTGGGGCGTACGAAAGAATATTAGTACATATATAGCGTCCCGATCCCGCAACTATCGATTTTAATCTGCTGCAAAGGTAGGTTGTTGCGGATGCAAGACGAAAGATGCAAGATTTCGAGCTCTGAAACTGGATCGTGTGTCCCCTGCTTCTGCTTTCGTATTTCGCTAATATGTGGGATCATAATTACAATGTGCGAAACATCGCTGCTGTCGTATAGGTACATTTCATACGTGTACCTCGTACACATACATGTACACAGAACACAGTATTGATCAAGCGATCAAGCGATCAAGTGATAAATATTACGAAAAAACTAAAAAGATTACATTAAATCGATACTTGGAAACGTATATTTAGTGAGAGTAACTGGTATGATGCTACGTAATCTCTCACTAAATATACACATATATGATATGAAGCTAGATTAATAAAGATTCGCGCTTGTAAAATTTGTGTGAGTCCTCAAGTCCCTTGTCCACAACCACAACCAAACAAGCTGCCGGCTGCCGATGGATGCTGCACCAGTCTGCTTCACAAAGACCCTGTTGAACATCATATGTGGTAGGAACCTTGTACGTTGTTACACAATAAATGTGTCATGATGGAGAAGGCAAAAGCTAACGAGAAGATTTTAATGCCGATTTTGTAACAATCCTATCAGTTTAGCCTTTTCACATTTGGACTACCTATTCTAGTTGACAATCTAGTGTCGATGGATTAGCAATCTTAGCGTTGCGTAATTTAGACATCCCATTCGTATATAACAAATGAAGAGGTCGTAGAAAACATTTTCGCATCAATGATTAGGAGCAAGCTAGAACAATTTTTCAAATCAGAATTAAGAAATGAGCGACACTTATTGTTCCTTCACAGTATTACTTTATTTAGAAAATCCCCTCTGAATCGCCCATCTGATGAGCTCTGTTCTAGTGTTGGCATATGTCTTCGCGTAGAGATTGGATATTGCCTTTTGAACTCCGCTTTTGTTTACACCCCGAGCTTCTGCAATTTCTTGATTTGACATACCTTGTCCAAGATAACTGAGAACTTCACGTTCCATCGGGGTAATATGACATTCAACTGGCTTCAAAACTTCTTTTTCTCGTTCCTTTAGCACGCTTTTAATCAAGGATATATCGTCTTTGATATTCATTAATGCTTCATTTTCTTTCCCGCCGATCATTTGCTCCTGCCTTTCCACTATGTTATCAATTATGGCTAAGAGCTCTTCAGGATCAAATGGTTTTGAAAGATATGCATCAGCCCCGGATCTATATCCTAAAATACGATCAGCACTCAATCCCTTTGCAGTTAATAGGACAATAGGTATCTTCATATATCTTTCGTCCGCTTTGAGCATTTTCGTCAATTCAAGACCATCCTTTCCGGGCATTCGTACATCACTGACTATCACGTCAGGAAGCCGTTCTGTTTTGTCCTCAAGAACTTCCAATAAAGCGTCTGCATCAGCACAAGCTGTCACCTTAAAACCTTTGTCAAATAAATAGTCACCGACCGCTAGTCTTATGTACTCATCGTCATCTACCACGATGACATTTTGACCATTGCGGATGTACCACTGTTCATCATGGGTTACATCAAACTCTTCCACTTGACCGATATTATCTTCATTCGCACTTAGTCGAATGTTAAACCTTGCGTTACCTCTTGTACCCATAGGAATATTAAAGGCCTCCGAAATTCTCAATTGAAAGCTATATTGCAGGATTACAAAACTTGCCATGCAACATAGTGAAGTAGGCAAACCCAATCTTCTTTGACCGAAAAGCATGATTCTTTCAGCAGGACGGATCAACCTCAACACAATATGCACCAATCACGCTTTCGCTCATTCCAACTCCCAATTTTGCTAATGTCCTTTCGTACAGATAAACAGAAAACTTTGATAACGGTGAGGAATACGTTCTGTAATCGACTAATTCATTCATCATCATCTGCTCCAGGCTCTGTCGTCTCTCGCCCTCTCTTTTCATTCCCCTATGAATCGTACGGCTGTGCAATCAATTTTCTTAACGGGCATATTTTTAATCTAGCCATTTATAGAAATTTGACACGCTCTTCAATCAATTTCTGATTCCTCGAGCTCGGTCACCAACCATCATCATCAACATGAGGTCCAATGGGGATGTGAACATACACGAGTGTGGCAAAATCAAGCAAGAACAACCAGTAGTAGCATAAGACTTCATAAAAAAAACATTTTAATTTTTCGAAGAATCCAACCAGGAAGAAGAGGCGATGGGCAATCCTAAGAAATTGGCAGATGCTTTCTTATTGACACAAGATCAAATAGAGTCATTTAAACGGGACGGCTATCTCGTTGTTCATGACGTCCTGACGCGGGAGGAATTGCGTCGCGCCACGAAAGGACTGCATGAAACCCTTAAGTATCGGTACGGTGTCGATCCGGAAAACTTGTCGGAAACCGCGCAAAACTTGAGAGCGCTGAGTTCCACCAATGGATCAGGTGGTATCTTAGATGTATTCTATCCACAGTGGAAGCTTGAATTGAGTGAAAATGAAAAATTCATTGCCATAATAAGTCAATTATGGTCAGCTGGATTCCGAAATAAAGATGGCGATTGGGATTATTCAAATGAACAATGTTTGCAAGGAGAGGATTATCGAGATCACCCGTATGGCCCATTTGATGTTAATCGAGGTTACATTTACATTGATAGAATCTGTTACCGTATTCCCACAACATTATCAAAAGAAATTGGAGCGAATCAATTATCGACAAGGAAGAAAAAGTGGCCTTTACAACGCTCTCTAACACCTCATCTTGATTGTTGTCCTACTACAATATTGAAGCGGTCAAAAGATGTATCAAAATGGCGACCTCTACAAAGTTTCGTCTCACTCACAGACGCCTTGGTGGAAAATACAGGAGGTTTTGAATGTGTGAAAGGATTTCATCACGAATTCAATAATTGGGCATGCCACAGAAAAGAAAGTGTAGGTAAAGGAGGCGTAAAATTTCCTGCTCCTTGTGTTGGTGACTTTACACCCATACGCCCAGTTGAAGATGCTGACGTATTGGCACGAGTTTGTCATGTTCCGTGCAAAGCAGGATCTTTCGTGATTTGGGTAGGTTCAATGAAATAGATTTGTTCATGGCTTGTTTTACAATATCTAATGATTCTCTCATATGCCTATCATAAAAGGATAACCGACTTCCACATTCCAATGCTAGATTTAACCAAAGCAATCATCCTAGAGCGGTTGTTTACATATCATACTTACCCGATGTGGTCGAGAACAGATTATATGTTCAAAAACAGTTAGAAAAATATAGGAAAAAGATTGCCTGCACTGATCAATGGGTTGATCGAGAGGATGGTACACTTGAAGATGAGATGGAGTACAAATTTTCCGATTTTGGAAAGCGATTAATGGGCATGAAACCATGGTGATATATACAAGGTATATTTTACAAATCTCTTGATGATATCAAGTGAGTGGTCAAGATTTTTCAAAAATGTTACTGAAAATGTGTTTATAAAAATTTTCTCGATAATAATAGTTATTTTTAATGATTACAAGACAAGCACGCAACGAAATGTCAACCAATCACGTAGCTATAGCGCCTGCCTTTCTTTTGTTCTCAATTCTCTTCCATGCAGCATTTGGTTCGTTCAATTCACACAATTTCGTATATTTTCTCCTTCTTTTCATCTCACCTCATGCTCTACTTTTTATTTTTTTAGCGAAAAATTTTTCAGATGAATTTGGCTCCAAACTTGATCAGGTATATGTTGACGTCGAGCCAATCAATACGACCCGTCATTTAGAAACAATTCAGTCGCTCCCAATTTACAAATATAGTTTTGTTCATGAACGCGCTCGGTTAGGAGACAATAATCGATCGCGTATCGGAGTCATACTAAAGGAGAATAATGCTGTGGTGGATGATTTTGTAGAGGTTATACCGAAGCGGGCTTTACCACCCACAGAGAAGGGAGGTAGTCCAGTGATTGTTCGCGATTTTCCCGCAGTGGACGAGCAAAAGCTCTTTATGCATGGTATTGGGGCGGTACAAGAACTCAGTAAACAAGCGGATCATATTAACTACAGGATTTTAGAACAGGTAGAACATCTTTCAAAACTGACTAGTGAACTTAGTCGCTTAAAATCAATCTTGACAAAATCTTCTGACAAACAGTCTGAAGTGCGTATCAAGAAAGCAGAAATCGAACAAAATAAACTAAAAATGTTGATTGATCTCGATATTCAGAAGGCCAAAGAAGAAGAAGAATACGCCCAACGAGCAGAAGAACTAGAAAGAATTAAGATGGAGAAGAATGAAGAATTAGTCAAAGCTAGATTGTTGAGAGAAGACGAGTCGGCTCGAAAACGAGCTGAAGCAATGATGCAGAAAAAGCTTGAAACGGCGAAAAGATTGGAAGAAAGTAGAGAAAAGGCAGCATCTATTTTGTCCGACGCTGAATACGAACGACAACTTAAGCTTCAAGAAGCAACTGAATTACTGAAGGCAGAAACAGCAAAAACCATTGCCACTGCAAAGGCTGCTGCAGAAAGAGAGAACGAAGATATTCACCTTCGTCGTTTGCAAGCCGAAGCTGAATCAAAACGTATTCGAAACATTGCCGCATTAGAAAGCATATATGAACATCTTGCGACTTCTTTGTCTTACGCTGTGGATAACCCCTTATATGTTCTACGATGTATTGGATATTTTGCTTTATCTGTTCTCTCGATATTTATTACACGAGAAGCGTCAAAGCTGTGTCGCATAATGGTCGAAGCAACGATTGGACGACCTAAACTGGTTCGAGAAACGACCCGAAAATCATTTCTTGTCACATATATCCTCTTTATATGTGATGCAACTTATTTATTCGTCAGAAAAGTTCCAGGTTTTATTGGGTCATCAAATGCATGTAATAGTAACTCTACAAAAGTTATTCGTGAAAAATGCGAAGGAATTTTCCATGATCTTGTCCTGCCAACTCAGTTAAAAGAGCGTGTTCTCTCATTCGCTATTTCGGCGACCACAGCAAAACGGAATGGTGCTCCAAATCGTCATATTCTTCTTCACGGTTGTCCTGGTACAGGCAAGACATTTGTTGCGCGGTAAGCTATTTTTGCCAATACTGCTCTACACCGAGCCTATGATTGTTTAAATTTTTGTATTCATATTCTTTATCTTTGTTAGCAAGCTGGCCACATGTTTGGGGATGGATTACGCTCTCATGTCAGGAGGCGACATATCGCCATTGGGGCCGGAAGCCGTAACTCAAATTCATAGCCTCTTTATGTGGGCAAAAATGGCGAAAGCAACTGGAAAAGGTGTGCTTCTATTCATTGACGAGGCAGAAGCTTTTTTGGCAAGTCGAAGCAAAACCTCCTTGAGCGAAAGTACTCATAACGCATTAAACGCTTTGCTATATAATACGGGCGGTGATAGTGATGTGCTTTTAGTTTTAGCGACAAACAGGTGAGTACACAGGAATATTCTAATATCTTCTTCCAATTCTTCCGTAAAATGTGGACTCAATCTTTTCTATGCGTACTGAAGGGCTGAAGATTTGGATGCAGCAATACTAGACAGGTGCGATGTAAATATTTATTTTCCTCTGCCCGAAGAAAATTGCAGACGGTGTCTCCTTCTCCAATACTTCAGAGCGCACGTTCAGACCCTTGCCGACATCTCCAGGATCTCAAAATCGGGTAGTATGTTAAGTATGAGGACTTTTATTCGGAAACAATACACTACCAACGATAATCCGGTAATCATTGACGAAGATGTGATGGACGAATCTCAGTTAGACGAGGCGGCTCGAATCACAGAAGGTTTTAGTGGGAGAGAAATAGCGAAAATGATACTATCTATGCAAAGTTTCCTTAATTCATCTTTAAGCAAGAAACTTACAAGAGCAGATGCCTGGTCTATCATCAACGAAAAAGTTGAAGAGCACAATGAAAAACAAAGAATGTTGGAAGTTTCAAAACCTGCTCATAATCTTAACTACGAATGCGACTCGGGAGAAGGAGACGAAGATAGCAGAAGTATCTATCTAGAAAAAGATAGGAGAGCAATAAAGAATACAAGACAAAAGACAAGGTACTCATTTCATCGATATGGATCTTTTTCTCATTTATGAGGTATTACTTCATTGTTATATTCCTGGAGAGATGATCATCGTAACTATAGTAATTTTATAATTGGATCTACTTCGACAGGAAAGCCTCCGCATGAGTGCTACGTAGCAAACAACTAATAATTTAGTACTATGAGACAAGATATGATCACCAATTTTGACCTTGCCAAATTTAATACACAACTTTTAATGCCAGCTCACCAAAATCATCTAAAAATGGTGAAGATAGTGCCATTCCATAGTTAAAAACGTAATCTTCCATGTAATGAAAACTTCTATGTCTGGATAAGGCAAGTTCTCGACCTTTTCGTGCAATTGTAATGCGCAAATTTTCGTTTGATGCAAAATAAATTACCTTTTCTTTCAAGTCATTTATGCTATGATAAACAATAATATTTTTTCCATTCTTAAAACCCGAAGGTAAATAAACCATCGGATCCGTTAGTACCATCGCCCCAGAAATCAATGCCTCCATGAGCCGATAATGGCCTTCCCATTCGTCTCGTTGACAGACTACAACCATTTTTGAAGAAAGAAGTGCGGTAACGTACTCATCCGCGACATAATTTCGGCCTTGGTTTTTACTATACCCGTGTTTTCTCGCGACAGCATGAATGTTTGCGAGACTTCTCAAAGAAAGAAGCGCTTCACTCACTCGGGATCTCAAATTGGCAAAAGGGTCAGTTTCGTCAACATTCCAAAAATGTATGACATCAATGTTTCGAACCAAGTCAATAGGATCGTGAAGAGAACGATTGCTCATTGCATCATTTATCTTTCCTAAAAGATCAGATCGTACAGGGTAAAATGCCTTCTTCACGCTTTTTCCACTAACATACTGTGAAATGTTACGTTTCCGAAATTCAAACACGTCCCCTAACCGCTCTTGAAATGGCGCATCGTCGCTGTAACAATTATGAAGATCTTCATTAGAAAGATATTGACAGCCGTGGCATTCTGGATCGCGGAAAAAGCAGGTATATGTCCTATTGTAAGCATGCGTCCGCCTTGATAATGTGACGTTATCTGCACCAACCATTGCAGCCAACAATTTCGTGCAGTTGGTCGAATAAGAATCAAATGTGCTGTATGTATACTCGTAATGATCCCTCGACCAATCGCCAATATCTGAATAGTCAAGTAAAATAAGTTGTAAACCGTCCATTCGATTTCCCCGTAACTCCCATAAACTATCCAACAAACTATCACAATATAGATGACCGTCGCCTATTCGAAGGAGATCAACCACCCAAACTGATTCCATTGGATCATCCGTTGCATTGAGGTACTTACTCTCTGCTATCCCGTCATGGATAATGTGCCTCAACTCCCCCTTAATTACCTTATTACTTCTTGGATAGATGAAGACATTGGTTGGATATCTTTTGAAAGGAAAATGGCTATTTACAGTTGGATTTTCACCTTGGTCGACAGCTGGAACATATTGGAATACGTTTGCCATGTCGATATGAATTGTATCTACATCGTGATGATTCTGTTCTTCAATGAACCTCAAATGAAAAAGTGTGAAGCAAAACAATATCACCGATGCCGCACCAAGAAGATAACCTCTACGGTAACAATTTCGATTCATAGCCAATGCACAGAAGATTTCAGATTGAGATCGAATCACGAGGGGAATGGTGCTTTCAATCGTGGAACACCTATTTACTATTCAGGATATTGTTATTGTAATATGCAAACAGATCGTTGTAGAGGAGATGATGCAAAGATAGTTTCTCTACTTTCTAGAGGCCCTTTCATTTTTCTTAATCTCTGTATACTTTTCATGTGATATATCAAGTAATAATTACATGTATGTGATCTGCAACAACATTATTTAGCCACAACGACGTTAGCCTTACACCGAAACAAAACGAACATTGCAAATTGAACTACGTCAAACCCTCTCTTCTTCAATACCGGAGTCTGTAATATTTGAACGTAATCACTGAAATTCGTGATCTATCCGAAATTCAGCTCTTGCTACCTGTATTTTTCAACGTTGCATGCATCAGTGATACGAAATATTTTTTCTATAGTGTTTAACCTCAATTAACAAGCTGACTCTCAAGCGTCTCCCAAAAAAATTCCTCTGCATCCACAAACCTGCTTTTACATAACATGTTATTGATCTCTATTCATACAATTCATTCCACAAGCGTCAAGAAACGGGATTCGCACGAGAAAGCGGGAAACCTTTTCAACTCCAGAACTTCCTCTACTTTATTGCCAAGCTTTTCCTGGTACTAGCGAACAAGAGTTTGCGTTCTTTTTTGCACTCAAAGACTCCACTCGCTTCAGACCGAGATATTCCAGTGCATCAAAATTACCTATTTGTGATTTCATATCTCTAGGTATTTCACATTCCTTCGTGATGTTGATAGCAAGGAACAAATCAGAAGTACGTTTATGAGACCCACGCGTTATCCTTCATACACGACGATGATTAATCACGATAAAACTCACCACATCACATTCACGCCCTTCACAGGGCTCGTCCATCAGGTAAATCCATTCTCCGATTTGACTGAAATCTGACACGAACTGCGTTTCGAAGTAATCGATTTGATTCTGTACGTGCACGTCTTGATGATCTTCTTCCTTGGCCAACCTCGTAGTGCTGCTCCTGCTTCCGCCCGATCGATATCCGTTCAGTGGACTGTTGGCTGTCATCCATGCATCAATTGAGTGCAGTGTCAAAATTAGGCAAATCTGTTTGGCATTCATGGTGATTGGTAATGAGCTCTTCGTCTGGAATTCAAAAGAAAATAATCGAAATTAGGCAGGGAAATATCTGTCCTCTAGTAATAGTTTATGTGTGTTATGTGTTTTATGAAACTTTCGTGCAGGGTGCTGGGTACAGTGCGGTGGCGAAGTGCAGCCTCCTGCTTCGGGTTTCGCACTTGACAGCTTTATAGTTTTTTCCCCTCTGATGTCTGATGTGGCAACCTAAAATTAGACCCTGGCACCTGGCACCTGGCACCTGGCAACTGGTAGACTTGTACATGTAGGTGCCATTAGTTAGAATAAAGATATAAATTAGCCTAATTCACATGCAAATTTCGTGACTATTGACACGGTTCGGAAGAAATCTACTAGGGGTAGTCAAAATAATTTTTTGAGAAAATTCGCTAAAGCGACATTTTTTTTGTTAAATTCGCTAAAGCGACGTTTAGCTAATGACATATTTTTGCGCATTCTATTTATGAAAATTACGATAAGTAATTTTTCAACTTCA
>Ga0115008_10002454_pt1 | contig 15362 bp, 3 predicted proteins | sample FraStrMetagenome_FD_87164 | JGI IMG/M metagenome (GOLD analysis project Ga0115008, IMG submission 87164) | Marine eukaryotic phytoplankton communities from Arctic Ocean - Fram Strait ARC3M Metagenome | ecosystem: Environmental > Aquatic > Marine > Oceanic | place: Fram Strait | collected 2012-06-18
CAGGTCTCTGCGCTCCCGTATGAGCGAGGCTGCCGACGCTGCCATGATCGAGGCTGCCGACGCCGAGCTGCGCGACGACCCGCAGATACCCGCTGAGAGACGGACCGCCCCGTGGACGCGGCGGCGGCGGCAGAGCGAGAGAGATCGGCGAAGGCGGTCAAGCTTGCTGCGCAGACCGCCAACGCGATGGTCGCGGTGCAGGGGCAGCTCAAGTTGCGGGGAAAGGCAGCAGACGAGGCCGCGCACGACGCCAACGCGGAGGCGGGAGCGCCGGTGAAGGCGTCGTCTATGATGGTCGAACGAGTGTTCGCCGCCCGCCTCGACGGTCCGGACAAATTCAATACCAAACAACTCTAACACTCACTCATCATTTGGGGCCTGGAGCCCTGTTCACGCGCGGTTTGACATCGGTGCTGCTCCCTACTCGACTAACAACAACCTAAGAGGAAAGCTGGCTGCACCCGCATTGCTTCCCCGTCCTCTTGCGACGCAATCGCCACGACGCGGCGCAAAGTGCTCACATTACGACGCACCCGGACGTGAGGACGACGCCTCCACCTTGCCGTCTGGCGAGATGGTCTTTTCCACCTTGCCCCAGGCCCTCGCTCGGACGGCCCGCCTGGCCGTCGGAGCGCAGACAGTAGGACGCGTGCTGCCCCGCCAACAATTCACGTACGCCTGCCCAGGCGGCGGGTTGATTGAGCGTGTTGCTCACCTTGCCGCCTCCCGTCGTCGACTCCCGTCGAGCGTCGTTCGTGCGTGCGGTCTATGGCGCCGTCCGAGCGCAGCAGGTAGGACCGCCGCGTCGAGGCAGGACACCGCCGTGTACGAGACGCCGGCGGGCGGCTCCATCGTCACCGTGGACGTCTTTCCGGTCGGTCCGCAGCGGCGGTCGACCGGGAAAGAATTTTACCAGAATTGCCCAGTGTTGTGCGGGAAAGAATCAAATCAACACGCCGAGGCCAGGGCGCTCGCAGAAGTGGCGCAGGCTTTTCAGGATGCTCTCCGCACTGGAGCGGCTCATCATATGGCTCCTCCGTCCGATCCTTCGCCGGCTGCTCGGCCGCAAGGCCTCGAGCGTGGACATGGAGCTCCAGTCCGGCGTGCTGCGGCTCAGCGACGTCGAGCTGTCGCGAAAGACGCTCGCCGGCCTCAGCCTGCCGCTCACCATCTCCAGCGCGACGGTCCGCAAGCTCGAGGTGCTGCTGCCGTGGCGGAAAGGCGTGCAACTCTCGACGCCGTTCGTCGTGCGCATTGATGGCGTCTCCGCCGTCCTGTGCGCTCGGATGGAGGCGGCGGACGAGGCGGTGGGCGAGGGGAGGAAGCAGCAGCACGAGTCCCAGCCGCAGCCACGGGCGGAGCAGCGCGAGAGCTCTCGGGCGTGGCTGGCGCGCCGCAAGGCTGCGCGGCTCGGCGCCACCGCCACTGCGAGCAAGGAGCCGGCGGCGGCCGAGGAGGAGGCGCCGCCGCGGCTCGACGCCGCACAGCAGCGGGCGCTGCTGGACATGGTGCTTCGGTCGCTGACCGTGACCATCACCAACGTGAGCTTGCGGCTGGAGGAGGGCTCTGGCAGCGTGGCGGAGAGCGGCGCTCCGGCCCGGTCGGGCGCCCGCCTCTCGTGGCTCGAGGCGCGGCTCGAGGCGGCGAGCCTGCGCTGCAGGAGGGACGCGAGGCTGCCCGGTCTGCTCGCGGTGATTCCGCTGCCGGCGTGGCTGCCGTGGCTGTCGCGGAGGAAGGCGGCTGGCTCGCGCGAGCAGGAGGCGGCCATCGAGCTCGAAGCGACCGTCTCTGCGCGCTGGCGCGACGGCGAGGGCGAGGCGGGCGGAGCCGCCCCAGAGGCGGAGAGCGCGGTGCTGCTGCAGCCGCTGCACTTGCGGGCCTCCCTCGACGCCTCGCTGCGCTGGCCCGCCCCCGAGGAGGAGGGCGCGGCGGGGCAGCCGGCCGGCGCGGCCTCGGGCGCGGCAGCCGGGCCTCGCCTCTTCCTCCGGGGCGGTGCAGAGGCGAGCGAGGCGAGTGTGCTGCTGCCGGCCGCGGCCCTCGGGTTTGGAGTGCGGCTCGCGCGGCGCGCGGCCCACGCCGAGTCGCTCGAGCGGCACCGCCACTTGCGTCCGCCGGTGCGCGTCAGTCACCCGAGAGGGGTGGCGGCCGAGTGGTGGCGGTACGCGGGCACGGCGGTGCTGCTCGACCTCGGCGAGGGGAGGAGGGCAGCCTCGGCGGCAGAGGTCCGGAGGAGGGCGGGCGCACTCTCGCAGTACGAGGCGGAGCTGCTGCGGCTCGGCTGGGGGGCGGGCGGCGAGCTGCCCACGCCGAGCGCGGTGTTGCTCGCTGCTGCAGAGGGAGAGCCCCTCCCGGCGAGGGCGGCGCGTCTCTCAGCCGGCTCTTGTCTCTCGCGTAGGCTCAGCTCGCCCTCGAGGAGCAGCTCGACGAGCGGCTGCTGCTGCGGGCGAGGGAGCGGGCGGCGGAGAAGCGGGCGGCGGAGAGGGCAGCGGGGCAGAGAGCCAGGAGGGAGGGCGAGGCGCCACCGACCTCCCCCGACCGAGGCGGCGGCAGCGGGAGTGGCGGCGGCACCAGCACCGGCGGTGAGGCAGGGCTCGAGCGGCTGCAGCTGAGCGCTTCGCTCAAGCTCACCGCGCGAGGCGTGTGCGTCTGGCTGCCGCTCGCCGCGCCTGGTGAGCGGTTCGCGGCGGGAGAGGTCTCTTTGAAGCCGCGCCGCGGCAGCCCCTCGGCTTGCGCCGCTTCGCTCGGTCTCTCCGTCGGCCGGGTCAGCGCGGACGTGGACCATTGCCTCACGCGTGGCGACGCGGGCAGCTCCTCCTCCTCGGGCGGCGAGGTGGGCACCTCCTCCCGCGTGAGCGCCGGGATCGAGGCGGTCTCTGTCTTCTACACCGGCTTGTCTACCGGCTTGTCTGCTCGCTCGGGCCCGGGCGAGGGAGATGGCGCAGGATACTTGCTGCGGATGGCGCCGGCTGCTCTCACCGCCCCGAGCGCGCCCCCGTCCCCGCGCGCCGCCGCCGCCGCCGACCCGGCATCGCCGCACAGCCCCTCTCCCCTCCGTCGCTCCTCCTCGCTCGCCAAGGTCTTGTCTGGCGCCGCACCCTCCGCGCCGCCGCCGAGGCGCCGCAAGTCAACTGACCTGACGACCCCCCCGCGCGACTTTGAGGCGGGCGGCGGGCGCAGCCACGCGCCTGGCGGCGCCGAGACGGCTCCCGCGCTGCAGCTGACTGCAAGCCTGGAGACGAGCGGCGGCGCGACGACGCACGCCACCGTCGGCTTGTGCGTCGCCCACCCGACGACCCTTTCCCTCGAGCTCGGGCTCCTCCCGCTGCTCGCAAGCACCGCCGCCGCGCTGCGACCTCCGCCGGCACCAGCGCCCTTCCGGCTGCATCCCCGGGAGGAGGAGGAGCACCTCGCCGCAGCCGTCGAGCGACTGGCGCGGCGCGACCTCGACCTCGCCAGAGTGCCGGATGCAGACAAGGGGCTGACCACCCCCCCGGCCAGCCCCCCGGCCGCGGCGAGGATGATTGGCGTGCAGCTGGACGTGGTGTCGCCGGTCTCGGCACACCTCTCCTCGGCGGGGATGCCGCACCTCCACACGCCGCTGCTGCAGCTTCCCCGGCTGCACCTCTGCGCCGCCTCCTCCCCGGCCACCCCTCCCCGCGCCTCGCTCCACGTGTCCGCAGCAGTCTGCTGGGCGAGGCTCGGCGCGCTCGAGCCCCTCCTCCCGGCGGGCGGAGCTGCGACCGCTCCGGCGCCGTCGCTTGTGCGCTCGCGCCTCTCCTCCTCTTTCAACTTGCCCAGCCCGCGGCCGTCTCACCAGCGGCCGCCCGGCTCCTCCTCGCCGATGATCGAGATTCGCGGGACCACCCTCGACCTCGCGGCCACGCCGCCTCTGCCCGACGCGCGCCCGAGCACCGTCTACACCACCACCCTCGACCTCGGCGCCGCCCACAGCCCCGCCCCCGCACCGTGCCCGTCCGATGGCGCGGCCGACTCGGCGCCGCACGCGTCCCCGCACACGCCGAGGCAATCGCCGCGGAGGCAGGTCTCGCTGCTGCGGCAGGTCTCCTCGCTTCTCTTCGAAGAGAGCGGGGACGAGGCGTCGCCGGCAGGGGGGCGGCACGACGGCCGCTCCACGGGGCTCGCCTCGAGCTTCTCGCACTCGCTCAGCTTTCTGCAGCGGCGGCGGACGCCGTCGTCTTCGCCGCTGCCTCTCCCGCCGCCGCCGCTGCCGCCGGCCAGCACGCTCTGCGGCTCGGGAGGAGCCGCACCCTTGCTGGAGCCCTTCGAGCTGAGCCTCTCGCTCGAGCTCCCGCAGCATGCGCGGGAGGGGAGCCGGCGCAGGTCCTGCCCCGGCGCAAGCAGGCAGAGCTCTCTCTCCGACGCCGACCCCTTCGCCGACCTGTACAGCGAGGACGAGGAGCCCGAGGAGGACGGGAATGCGGGAGCCTCAGCCTCTGCCCCCTCGCCGCCTGCCCGCGGACCGAGAGGAGAGAGCAGTTTGCCAACCCTCTCCGTGGTGGGCGCGTTGCCGCCGCTCCGAGTGCACGCCGGCAGCCAGATGCTCCTCGAGGCGCTCGAGCTCGGCACGCACCTCGCGAGTCTCGCCGCGCCGCTCGCGCCGAGCCACGCAGGCGACCGCCACCCTGGCGAGACTGCCGCCGCCGCGACGGTGGCGAAGGCACCGACCGCGGAGGGTTCGGGCGGGCTCGGTGGCTTGCTGGAGCGCGCGAGCGTCCGGCTGCAGCTGCGCGAGATCGAGGTGAGCCTTGCTCTCGCCGACACACTCGCCGACCGGGAGGACGACATCGACGCGGGCGGCGGCGGCGAGCGCAGGCGCGCAGCCGAGCATTCCGCAACGGGGCCTGAGGAGGGGGAGGCCGCGACCGCTTCGCTGGTGGTGAGGGTCGCACCTCTCGACGTCGACCTAGCCGCTGATGCTTCGGGCGTGGAGCTCAAGGTCGCCGTCGGTCGGCTGCTCGTGCTCGACCGCCGGCGCGGCGTACCCGCCGCAGCCTCAGCTGCGCTGGACGTCGAGGCGGCGGCGGCGGCGGAGATGCCGCTAGGCGTGCGCGTGGCGGTAGAGGGTGGACGTTGCGTCTCTGACGAGGCGCGCTCTGACGCTGCGTGCATGCCGACCTCGCCGCTGCTTTGCTTGCGCAAGCGGCGGGAGGAGGCCGAGGGGGGAGGCAGCACGAGCCTGGTGGTGCTTGCCGACGCGTCGTCTGTGCAGCTGGGCTGGAGCCCCGGGCTGGTTGCCGTGTGCTACCGCACGCTGGGCGAAGCCAAGCAAGCCATCGCTGAGGCGGAGGCGGACGTACGACACGCGCTGGGGCGTGCCGTCGCGCCAGCCGAGGCACCGCATTCGCCCTCGCCGAGTCCGCCGCAGGCCTCGAGCGGCGCGAGGAGTGTCGAGGTGGACGCGCGCGTTGGCGTGCTGAGCTTGGCGCTCCGCGCAGAGCCGCTGCCGGGCCCGTGGCCTGGTGCGGACTGGGACGTCGCAGCTGGTGAGACCTTCGAGGTGGTGCTGCCGTTCGAAGGCCGGCCGGCGCCGCCGATCGTGCTGATTCTGGCCGACGCCCTCCGTCTGGAGCTCCGCCGTGCCGTTCCTGCGGGTGGCGGGCGGACCGACCTCAGCCTTGCCATCGCCACTTCCGTACGCGAGCTCTCTGTCCCAGAGGACCAGGGGTCTCGAGCAGCCAGCTTCTCCATGGTGGCGCCGCTGCCAGCCTCCGACTCGCCCGCTTCGGCCCGTCGCGTCGACGGCGCCACCTTCCGGCCGGGTGGGGACGGCGGGGATAGCGGGGATGGTGGCGGGGATGGCGGCGGCGGCCTCGGTCGTTTGGGCAGCAGCGGTGTCAGCAGCAGTAGATCCAGCGGGCTCAACGCTGCTCGTAGCGCTCAACACAGCGCGACCGAGAGGGCTGAGGCGCGCGTGCTGATTCAGCAGGGCAGCGCTACTGCGGGCGTGCTCGACGTCACGGTGGACGTTTCGCCCGTCTGCTTTGACATGCGCATCGCGCCGATGCTGCGCGGGATCGAGTACATCGAGCGCGGGATTCGCAAGCCGCTGTCGAGGCTCGCGCTGCTTGGCGCGCCGCTGCCGCCGCCGCCACAACGCGACGCCGCCGAGAGCGCCGCCGCCGCCACGCGCCGGCCGCGCTGGCGCATCAACGTGCCGAGCGCGCTCCTCATCATGCCCACCGTCTCCGATGGCGCCCTCGAATTCCGTGCGGTCGACGTGAGCGTCGCCTCGACTTCGGTGAGCGAGTCGACGCTGCTCGACCTCATCACCGTGCGCGCCCGCCGCATGCGTTGCACTGCCGTCCACCCACCCGGGCGCGGCCCGCGCCGCTTGGCCGCCCTGAGCATGGTGGAGGAGCTGCCAGAGCTGTCTCTCACGCTGCGCAAGCCCCTCTCGAACCTCGCCGCGTCGAAGGCCAGCGTCCCGCTGCAGCAGCTCGACATCAACCTCCCTGACGCGACCGCGCACCTCGGCCTCTGCCCCGCCGACGTCGCGCTGCTGCTCGGGGTCTGGCTCGACAACCTCAACGTGTTCCCGCTGCTCCCGAAGGGCAAGGTGGAGTTCGACCGCCGCAAGACGGTGATGATGCGGATCTGCGTCCGCCTCACGCAGGCGGCGCTCTGGCTGCACGATGTCGAAGGCCACCGCGCCCTGCTGCGCCTGCGACTCGACGACGTCCGCGTCACCGTCTCAAAGGCGCTCGACACAAAGACGCAGATCTCTGTCACCCTCGGCAGCCTCTCGGCGCACGTCAACGCCGTCACGGCCGACGGGGATGCCGCCTGGCTCCCGATGCTCGCTCCTCCGCTCGACGGGCCCGCGGCGGCTGCAGAGGCGAGCGCCGCCGTCGGCGCCGCGGCCGAAGCCACAGCGGGCGCCGCCACTCCCAAGGATGCAGACGGCGCCAGGCCCGCGGACACCGGCGTGGCCATTGCGGTTGCGACCAAGGGCGAGGAGCCAGACGAGGTGGACATCTCGCTCGGTCGGCTGTGCGTCTCCCTGCACGCCGAGCCGCTGATGCGCCTCACAGAGTTCGGCGCGTTCGCGGGCTCCTGCTGCAGCGCGGTGCTGGCTGCGCGGGAGGAGCGCCTCGCGAGCCGGAGGTCGGCACAGTCTCCCCATATCTCCCCTGATCTCGCGAGCCGGTGGTCAGCGGCCGCTCAGGGCGCGTCGTCGGTGGGCTCGAGCGCAGTCGTCGAGAGCACGGTGGGCTCGACGCTCCGGCTCGCGGTGCCGATGATCCAGCTGGTGGTGAGCGAGCCGAGCCCCGCGGCGGTGCGCGACGCCGACGGGACGTGCGACGACGGCGGGGGGGCGGGCCCTCTGCCGATGAGCCTGCACTGCGCGCGAGACGTCTTGCCTCGCATGATTGCGCTGCACTTTGGCCTCACCCTCGAGCTCTCCAAGGCGGCCGCCAACTACGACGAGGCCGCGGCGCAGTCGAAGACCGAGCAGATGACGCTCGTCCTCCGCCACCACCACGCGTGCGCCCCCCTCGGCTACCACGAGCTGCCCGCGCCCGACGCGACGCTGCTGTCGCCGGCAGCCCACGAGGCGCGCGCGCCCGGCGGACTGTGCACGTTGCGGGCGCTGCCCTCGGCCGCCGACTCCACGGCGGCTCTCCTCGAGCCCTTCAAGCTCCACGCCTCCCAGTCTCAGCGGCTCAGCCGTCGGCACGCCTCCCTGATGCTCGAGCAGCCGATCCGCTTGTCGCTGTCGCGCGAGACGCTCGTCCTCGCCGCCGCCGCCGCCGCCGCCTACGAGCACGCGGCCGGAATCGCGCCGCTCGAGATGCCGCAGCCGTGTGTGCCGACGCCCCTCACACCGACCAAGCCGGCTGCCCTCGGCACCGGGTCCAGCAGCGCCAGCGTGGGCGTCGCACCCGACGAGCAGCTCAGCGCGATCGGCTCCATCCCCGGTGTGGAGGTGACGCTGCTCTCTGCCGACCGGCTGCCGCTGCCACTCGTGCAGCTCGCTTTGGGGGGCGAGGGGCAGCCAATCACGGTCGCTGTCGAGCAGGCCTCCTCGGCCCTGCCGCTCCTCGCGGAGGCGTGCGTGCCGCTGAGCGCTCGTTGGCACAACGCGGGGCTGCTCTGCTGGGAGCCGCTCATCGAGCCGGCCGACATACAGCTCAAGGCGCAGCAGTCGTCGGCCGGGAGCGCGCTGACCACCATCAACGTCGGGCTCTCCTCGCCGCTCGAGCTCAACCTCAGCGACTCGATGCTCCGCGATGCGCAGGTCAACTTGCGCGCGGGACTCGCCGCGCGCGCCGTGCGCCTCGCCCAGTGGGCGCCGGCGCTGCAGCGCGATTCCAGCGGCGACGATCCTGCGAGCGCGGGCGGGGTCGGGGTCGGGGGCAGCAGCGGGGGCAGCAGTGCGGCCGGCGGGGGGAGCGGCGCCGCGCAGTACTGGATCAGCAACGAGACAGGCGAGTCGCTCGACTATTGGGCGACCGAGGGAGAGACCGGCAGCGGGCCCGAGAGAGACGGCCAGCAAGGCTTCGGCGGCGGCGGAGGCAGGTGGGGCGGCGACAAGAGCGGCGGCCGAGAGGTCCGCGCTCCGCCCGATGCGCCGTGCCGCCTCGCGGCGGGCGGCACCGCGAGGCTCGACCTCTGGGACCGCGCGGCCGCGGCCCGGATGGCGGTGGGCGGCTGGTGCGAGGACTTGCCGCGGCGGCTGACGGTGCAGATCGAGGGCGCGGCGCCCTTCGCCGGCCTCGTCGTCAACCAGCCAGGCACGAGCGTGATTCCGGTGACGGTGGCCGACGAGGGCGCCGCGCCGGCGCCTCTTGCCCGCGCGCTCGTCTGCGAGGTGGAGGACCGGGACGGCGGCACGTGGCTCGTGATCCGCTCGATGATGAGCCTCGTCAACTGCACCCAGCGCACGCTGGCGGTGGACATGGACCTGCCCGGCGAGCCGCTGCAGCATGCCGGGCTGCTGCGCCCGGGCGGCGGCACGCTACCCGTCGCGCGCTCGCACCTGCAGGGCGGGCTCCGCCTCGTCGACTGTGGCGGCGGCGAGCCGCTGTCCGCAGCGGTGGCGGCGGCGCTGGACGCGGCGGACGTCTCTGCGGCGCTCGGCACCGCTCCGCCCCACCTGTGGCTGGGCGCGCTGCTGATGCACGACGAGCCGCCGCCCGAGGCGGAGGAGGAGGCGGCGTGGCGCAGCCTGAGCGGGGCGCCCGAGTCGGAGCACCTCGTCAAGCTCGTCACGTGCACGCTCAGCGCCTCGGAGGCGTCCGTCTTGAGCAAGGCGACGGCGACGGCGCACGCCGGCGACCTCTACCTCGGCTCGGCGGCGCTGTACTTCCTCGGCAGCCGCACCGCCTTCGTCAAGGAGCGGCGCGAGCTCTCCCTCCCCTACTCCAGCATCGCCGACGTGCGGAAAAAGTCGGGCAAGCTCCCCGCCTCCAAGGGCATAACGCTCACGCTCGCGGGCGGGCGCGGGCCCGCGTCGGTGGTGCTCACCGGCTTCGCGGCGCCCAACCACGTGCGCCACCTGCTCGAGACGCTCGTCTCGCGCTGCTCACCGCTGCTCGCGCGCGAGCGGCTCACCGAGAACGTCGCGCTGCGCTCCAAGTTTGGCCTCGAGCACGACCCGTCGCTCTTCGTGCTCGCCGAGTTCGGCTGCGCGCTGGTCCACGCGGAGGGCTCCTCGAAGGGCAAGCTGTACGTGACGCAGCGCTACCTCTGCTTCAAGGGCTCGCTCTTCGGCCGCGAGACGCGCGCGGTCTACGCCTTCGACGAGGTGCTCTCGGTCGAGCCGTGCGAGTCGCCGGCGCCAAACTCGATCTCGCTCGCCTGCACCACGTCGGAGGAGCGCTTCACCTTCTTCGGCGCGCGCGCGCCGGTGCTCGCGATCCTCTCGCAGATGCTCGCCGTCTCGCGGGGCGACCACCTCCTGCCGACAGAGATGGGCGCCGCCCCGAGCGCGCCGCCCGAGCTCACGCCCTCGCCCTTCCTCGAGCGGCCGCGCGTGCCGCTGCAGCCCTTCGTCGTGCGGCCGCTGCCACTCGGCGAGCGATGCCACCTGCTGGCCACGTGCTGGCGCTTTCCCGTCAAGGCGACCTCCGTCACCGGCTGCCCGGCCACGGTGCTGCTGCAGGCCCCGGCGGCGGTGCAGAACCTGCTGCCCGAGCCGCTCGAGTGGCGCATCACGAGCGGCCGCGGCGAGCCGCCCGTCGCCCGCGACGAGCTGCCTCCCCACGGGGAGCTGCACGAGATCTGCTGCATGGTGGCCGGAGGCAGGTACGCGCTCCAGCTGCGGCTGCCCGGCTACGACTGGTCCTCGCCCATAGACCTCGACTCGCGCGGCCGGCTCGCTGCCGCCGACCGGTTGGAGATGGTGCGGCTTCGGCCGCGGCAGCATGTGCGGCAGGAGTTCGCCGAGGTCGGCTTGGAGGAGAGCAGCGTCGGCAGCGGCGGCGGTGGCGGTGGCGGCGGCAACCGGCTCGAGAAGCGGCAGAATGGGCGGCGGCGAGACAAGAACTCCGTGCTCCGGCTGCTCGTGCAGCTCCGGTCGGGATGCCGCTGCGCTCGGCAGCTGCTTCAGGTCTACGCCACCCACTGGCTGATCAACGGGACCGGGCTCACCCTGGAGTTTCGCATCGGCGGCAAGCCGGCGCGCGACCGCAAGGCTCTGATCGACGCACCCGACGCGGCGGCCGCTGCGGAGCTAGGACCCGACTTGGGCTCGCCCGCCTCCGAGGCCACCGCCGGAGCGCACGAGGGGCCGCACCGAAAGCCGCTCTCGCCATCGAAGTCGGCGGCCGACGTCGCCGCCGGCAGCGTGCGCGACGTCGCCGCCGCCGCAGTGCACGCCGCCGCGGCCGCCGCGTCGGCAGCGGCCGCTGTCGTCACCGAGGAGGCGCGCGCCGAGGAGGAGGAGTCGCGGCTCAACGACAACCAGACGCTGCTCCAGTCGGTCGGGCCTGGAGCGCGCCACGCGATCGCAGTGCGCGTCGCGCCCGACGCGGTGATGCGGCAGGCGCCCCTCGCGCCGTCCGGCGGCGGGCGGCCCGGCGAGGCGGACGGCGGCTGGTCGCCCTCCTTCTCGCTGCTCGTCGGGCTGGGCCAGCTCGAGCTCGGCGCGAGCGCGGCGCGCTCGCTGCGCGCCGGTCGGTACGACCTCGCGCTCCACCTCGCGCCGCTGCAGGGCGCCGACCACGGCCGTATCAAGGTGGTCACGTTTGTGCAGCGCTTCTGGCTGAGCAACCGCGTCGGGCTCGCGCTAGAGTGCGAGCAACACGACCCGAAGAGCGGCGGCCTCGGCAGCACCGCGAAAGCGGCAGCGGCGGCGCAGGAGCCATCCGACGCAGACGCCGCCGCGCGCGCCAAGGCGAGTGGGCGCGAGCGCAGCACCTCGCGGATCATCAGGCGCACGCGCGAGGTTGTGCCGCGCGATCGCACCGCCGCTCCGCTTGCAGCGGGAGAGCGCGCGCCGTGGCACTGGCCGTCGACGAAGGAGGAGTCGCTGCTGCGCGTGCGGCCGGCGCCCGGCCAGGGCGAGCGAGGCTTTGTCCCCGGCCCAGACGAGGGCTGGTCGAGCGCCTTTCCGATCGACGCGCCGGGCAGCTTCCTCGTCTTTTGCTGGCAGGGCGTCCCCCCCGAGGAGGAGGGCTGGTGGCCGTCCCTGCTCCGGCTGCTCGTCTCGGTCGAGCTCGTCGACGCGCGCATTGAGGTCACCTTTGAGCTCGCACCGCCCTCCGTCCCGCCCCCGATCCGCGTCGACAACCAAACCTCGTTCGTCGCCACGTTTTGGCAGCGCGGCGTCGAGCGCGCGGCTGCCTCACCGCACCGCGTCGCCGCCAGCCGCGCGGCGCCCTTCGCATGGGCGGAGTCGGCGTTGGACCACACCCTGTGCGTCTCACTCCACCGCTCGTCGGAGGCGGGGCGGGCCCACGGGGCGGCGGTGCCCGTAGTCGAGGCCCAGCCAGTCAACCTCGACGCCTTCGACCAGTCCCTCGCCCTTGGCTCGCACCGACCGGCCGCGGCCCGTGGCGTGTCCACCGACAGCGGCCGGCCCAGCGCGGAGGAGGAGGGCGAGGACGAGAGCCTCCTGGAGAGGTCAAACAGCCGGCGGCGGAAGGGCTCGAGCTCGCGACGGCAGGAGGAGACGGTGGCGTGGGCGACTGTCGAGCTGCTCGACGGCGTGCGCGTTCTCACGCTGACGGAGGAGCGGCCGCCCGCCGCGATGTCGAGCCTCTCGGTGGACGAGGCGAACTTGATCATCGTCGTCGACGTCGTCGGCGTCGGCCTGTCGGTGGTGCACGCCGCGGGCGGCGAGGAGTGTCTCTACGTCTCCGCCACCGGCCTCAAGCTGGACGCCGTCCTCTCCGCCACCGCCGCCACCTTCGAGTTTGCCCTGTCCTCGTTTCAGATCGACAACCAGCTGCAGTACGCGACGCTGCCGGCGGTGCTCTCCCTCGCGGACCCGAATCCCAAGCCGGGCACGCACGCGCTGCACCTCTCCGTCGTCAAGCAGCTCCGCGCCGCGGGCGCCGCCGTCGACTGGTGGGAGTACGCCTCATGCCGTCTGCTCGAGCTCGAGCTCGCGGCCGAGCCGATCCTAATCCAGGCCCTCCTCGACTTTGCCTACGCTGCGCGGCTGCCCAGCCTCATCCGCCTCCTCAACGGCTCGCAGGCGGTGCAGCCGCCCGCATCCCCTGCGCCGCAGCCGGTCGTCGCAGCGGGATCGGCCGGCAGCGGGATCGGGGGGGGCACGGCCGACGCGGCGGCGCCGCAGCCGCCCCTCGTCGCGAGGCAGCAGCGCCGCCGCGGCGGCGGGCTCAACCGCTCCGCGCGCGACCTGCTGCGATACGGGGCGCCGCAGCGGCTGCAGTACTTCCGGAGGCTCGAGCTGCACCCGGTGCGGCTCTCGATCACGTTCCACCACAACAACAACCTCGGCCTCGAGCGCGGCGCCCCGCTCCTGCTCGTGCCGATCCCGCACATCGACGACGCGGCGATCCACCTCTCGGCGCTGCTCCGCGAGCACCTCGTCGGCACGGCCGAGGAGCTCGCCCTCACGCTGCTCAACCACTACAAGTTCTCGCTGCTCCGCCAGCTGATGCTCGTGCTGCTGCAGGTGGACATGCTCGGCGACCCGGTCGGCTTCATGCGCTCGTGGGGCACCGGCGTCAAGGACCTGTTCTACCTGCCCGCCAAGGCGGTCGTGCAGCGGCCGCGCGAGTTTGGCCGCGCCGTCGCCGCCGGCAGCGCCTCGTTTGCGAAGAACAGCATCGGCGCGCCGATCAACTCAATCGGCAAGTTTGTCGGCGGCCTCGAGCGGGCCACGGACCGCGCGCTCGCCGCGATGGACATGGGCAAGAGCGGCGGCCGCTGGGCGCAGGCGCGCGAGTCGGAGCGGCGCCACGGCCTCGACTCGCGCGGCGCCAAGGCGGCGGCCAAGGAGTCTGGCCGCCACCTGGTCGACGGGACCACCAAGCTCGGCCTCGGCATCCTCTCTGGCGTGGTGGGCATCGTGCGCGAGCCGGTCAAGGGGGCGATGTCGGACGGCATGCGTGGCTTCTCCATCGGCGTCGGCAAGGGCATCGCCGGCGCGGCGATCCGGCCGACGGCAGGCGCGCTCGCCTTCGCCTCGGGCATGACGGGCGCCGTGCAGGGCCTTGGCGGCGAGACGGAGGCGACGTCGACCCACTCGGCGCGGGTGGGCAGGCGTCGCCCGCCGCGCCGGCTCCAGCCGAACACCGCGGCGGCTGGCGCGCCCCAGCGGCGGCTCGTGCCCTACTCGCTCTCGGAGGCGCTCGCGCAGCAGGTGCTCCACTCGGCGGGGGAGGGGCGGTACGCAAGCGAGGCGCTGCTCCACTTCGAGCTGCTGACGCCGCCCGCGCCCAGCCCACCGCCCGGCGAGGGCAGCCGCGCCAGGGCGGCCGTGTTGGTTCTCACCGGCGTGCGGCTGCTCGTGGTTGACACCGGGAGCTGGACCGCCACCCTCAACCTGCAGCTGCGCAAGGTTGCGGGCGCCGAGCCGGACGGCGACAGGCTGCTGCTCGTGCTCGTCAGCCGCCGCGGCACGGGGGGCGCGCGAGGCGACCTCTCGCGCGAGGCGAGCGAGCTGAGCGACAAGGCCTCGTCCATCGTCTCCTCCGAGACAAGCGAGCGGCGCATGCTGCGCGGCGGCGGCGCCCCCGTCGAGAGGCGCGTGCGAGTGGCGTGCTACTCGGAGCAGCTCGCCGCCGACCTCGCCTCGCGCATCACGACCGCATCCTTCTACGCGCGCACGCGCCGCACGGTGCTGCAGCAGTCGCGGGCCCTCACGCGCGGCGGCCTCGGCGAGTCGAGCTCTTCCGCTGCCACAGCGCTTGGCCGCGAGATGAGCGAGCTGAGCGCTTCGACCAGCCTCTGGGACGAGAGCGAGGACAGCCACGGGGGCGTGGCGCCGCGCTCCTTGACGCCCTCCTCCATCCTAGAGCAGGAGGAGGAGGGCAACCCGGCGGCAGCAAGGTAAGTGCGAGCTGCCGCCGCCTTCCTACAATCAGCTACTTGTACTTGTGTGCATGATGTGCATGACCAATCAAAGCCACCAACGTCCTCTCGAGAGATTCGATTACCCCCGCCCCTGACTCTTGTGTCGTTCCTTTACGTGTGTACTGTACTCGTACACGGGGCGGGGTGGTCTCTCTCACCAGCTGATGTCAGCTGTGTTGTTCGGTCGGGTGGAGCAGAAATGATGTGTTACGTACGGCTTTACCAAGAACGTTTTACGACCTCTAAACACGAGAGAGGCGCCGCGAAACCCGCAGCCGCACCAATAGAGAACGCAAGAGAGACCGAGACACTGATGCACATCACATTAAGAGAAGCTTCCTGGGACGCGAGACATGGGTGCCCTCCGCCTCCCCGCTCTCCGAACCCTCGCCGCCACCCCCGCCGTGGGGCCTGGGTGCGCGGCCTCGGCGACCGGTGGGCACGGCCCTGCGCGTGTGTTGCGCGAGCTCTGCTCTAGTGCTCTAGGGAGGTCTCCCTCGCACACACGCGGAGGGGGCAGTCCGCGCTGCTACGCAGGCCCTACTCTGCGATCTCGTCCTCCTCGCCCTTCTCCGGGTCGGGCGCCATCTGCTTCCACCCGCTGCTCTCGCCGTCGTTCTCCTTCTCGTACAGGTATATTGTCCCGAGAATGAGGAACTTGAGGATGAGCACGACCATGAAGAGGCCGTGCGTGAATGCCTGCCCCGGCGTGTAGACCTGCCAGTCTTGCGGCATGAAGTTGAGCGTGATGAGGTCGAAGAGGATGGAGGCGGTCGTGAGCACCACGTACATCACCATGAAGTTCTTGACCTTGGCGTCCACGTAGTACGCGCAGATCACGACCAGCAGCA
>Ga0115008_10002456_pt1 | contig 15359 bp, 12 predicted proteins | sample FraStrMetagenome_FD_87164 | JGI IMG/M metagenome (GOLD analysis project Ga0115008, IMG submission 87164) | Marine eukaryotic phytoplankton communities from Arctic Ocean - Fram Strait ARC3M Metagenome | ecosystem: Environmental > Aquatic > Marine > Oceanic | place: Fram Strait | collected...
ATGAAACATCCTTATCATCAACAGATTTGCTCTTAGCAGTAAATTCCGCTTTCAATTCAGCTTGCATCATAGGACTACACTGCCCCCAAATGACATCAAAAAGGGAAACCATAGTCTCCTTCATAGAGTTTTATGTCCTCCTGAAAGCTGACTTTATCAACATCATCGGCATCCGCTGACAAAGCGTCGGGTTTCGGTACGCTATGGGTGCCAATCTCATCCTGAAAGAGGTAACTCAAATAAGAAACGTAGGGTTTGTAGGACTGAGCAACATACGTCTTCAACTCTTGCATAGTACGAAAAAACTGAGTCTTACTTGCTTGCTCGTTATGCACCTGAAAAACATGACCATTCATGCAAGGAACAATTAATTCAAAGACCTAAGTACGATGTGTTTAATATTGATGCAGATAAAGAAATCAATTAGCTTACTCTGTCCTCATTGGATTCAATTGAAATAATGATGCTGTTCATCATTATTTCTCGTTCACCTCTTTCTACCTCTTACTTCCTCTGCCCAGGTTAAATATTTCGTTAGGTGTTGCTTCGTCAGTTGGCACACATGTTGCTTCGTCATTTGACGTCTCACATTTGTCTATATTTTCAACACGCTCCTCGTTCAATGACGAAGTAATGCCCATGATGAAGTTTCGGAATTTACGAAAGAGGTTACCTTGTAGAGGTTTCGTAAATAATCGGCAATCATTAGATCTGTTCGTCAATGCTCAATTTTGATATCTTCATGCTTAAGAACATCTTTAATAAAGAAATACCGTATGTCGACATGTCTTGATTTTTCTCCGCATGATTTTCTGCCATTTTCCTCAAGGTTAATAGTACTTTCATTATCCTGATAAAATATACTTGATCTAATATCATATTCCTGATATTTCATAAATCGCTCGATCCAAATCGTTCATAGTATGTAATCACTTGCACCAACGAATGCCGCTTCTGTGGAGCTTTTTGTATTCAATTTCTGTTTTGCAGATTTTGCGTTGAGGACTTCCGTTTCAAAACTCATAACCCCAACACTGTGACTCTTCATGTCATGATGGACCGCATAGGCTACATTCATCCAAGTCTTCATCATATGTAAATTATTCGCACCAATTATTCGAGGTAGATCCGTTGTACCTTGAAGGTATTTCAATAATCTCAAAAGCTTCTTCCAATCTTCTTCGGTGCTTCGTTCGAGTACAAAGAAAAACAATTGTGATTCCAATGTCCAAGCGAGCTCTTTCACGTACAAAGCGTAATTTCACAACAATGCTGTGAAAGTTCTCATGTTTTCTTTTGATAATTTTGGGCTGCATTCATTTGTCTCAAATAATCCTTTATCAGCCGGAGTTGTAGCAGTTCCTTCAACATCATCCTTAAAGTCATTAATACACTCAATGATGTAATCCTCTAATGTAATTTTCACTTTACTATTTTCTATGAACTCTATGTCCATCCCAACAAAAGTGTGCTTTTTGCCTCGTTTTATTGTCATTTTCCCATGTTTTTTCTCAATTTGGTTTAGGAGCCATGTTACCACTCTTGGACCCTAGTGACTAATCTTGGTATCATCGACGTACCAAGCTATAGCAAGTTGTTGCCGTTCACCTTAAGATTCGCAACACACGGGTCATATGGATTTAGCTTAAAGCCAATACCTATGAATGTTGTTACAAAAGTTTCATACCATATTATGGCTGATTTTATACATCCAGATAATGCCTTGTTTAATTCATAAATAATGTTCTACGACCGTTTTTTCTATGTATGACACAATCTCCATACTTTGGATCCAGCTTACACATAATGTCGACTTCCTCGTTGATTAACTTTATCATTACAAAGTCATCCATATTACCTTTTAAGGACGCACCAGCAACGTCAGCTGTGGCAACATCACGTTTTTTTCATAAGCATCAACCATTAATGATATCATTAAACTTTCAGAAGACTTTGTAAGGGATGTCGCTTCTTTTTATGAGATGTAGGATTGTTGTGGTCGTCCATTCGCGCAGGCTCTCCCTCTAATTTGGCCTGTTCTTTTTTTCTTTAGTGAGGATGATTAACCTTAACACTTTATCGCACTCCTTGATAGGAATATCTTTTATGTTCCTAGGTTGAAAAGCATTGAGATAATGCAATTGCTTATATTCCTTCAATATTGTTTGGATAGCGACTTTTCCATAAGTTGCTATTCCTTTTTTTGGCTGTCATTTGGCGTCGACCGACGAAGCAACACGTGTGCCAACGAAATATCTAACCTGGGCAGAGGAAGTAAGAGGTAGAAAGAGGTAGAAAGAGGTGAACGGGAATAACGATGAACAGGATCATTGTTTCGATTGAATCCAATGAGGATAGAGTAAGCTAATTGATTTTTTTATCTGCATCAATATTAAAGCTCATCGTACTTAGATCTTTGAACTAATTGTTCCTAGAGAGTTGTCCGCGATAAAATAGTAAATACTGAAAGCCAATACAGCTAATATAGCTAATACAGCTATCAGTCAGATACGCCGCTTTAAGTCTGCCTGGTCGAACAACTAATGCTAAAGATTATTATTTGTCTAGCACTTTTTTCAGCTCCGCTCTAAGTAGTGCAGTCCAGTTGGCAAGCTCAAGAGTCAATGTGAAGCCGTGCAAGAGCATCGGAATAGTGTAGAGGTAATCTATACAACAAAGTTCAAGACTGACATCGATAAGTCCCCTCAAGAACTCAACGTATCCTGAAACGCGCAAAGGCTACAGGACTCTTAACTCTGCGTCGCACCTTCACAAGTCGGCATAAGCATTCTATCTTTTACAGAGCTTCGTGATGCCCTTGTGCTTCGCTTACCTTCGAATCTGCCAACTTCTTGCGGTATTTATGGCCAGTGCTGGCATTAAACAGATTAAATAATCTATTTGATTGGCTTGTAGCCAGGCTATCTACTACTTTAGTCATGGCGAAAATAATACCTAGCTTCATTCTGTTTCATTAGCTTTCAACCAGGCGATAACGACTAGCTCAGTCATGGATATGAGGCTAAAATTCAAGTGCCAACACTGGTTGTGGCAAGTCCAAGAAACGTGATGTAAACCACGCCCTTGATTGCAAAAAGGGATTTGGTCATAGCGTGAAACTCGAAAGTCGTGGTGAATTTAGATCCCTACTACCGGTGGTAGCACCAGTAGCACCATGTCTTTAGTCTATCCCGTATTCGATGCGAACCTATGATTAATCCTTCTCCCATGCGTGTCAGGTGTCAGTTGTCAGTGGTACTAAACCAAGAGGATACTAAATACGCATAAACAAACATCCTCCCTTCGGACTTTCTGAATGCCGATCGCGGTTATCTATTGATTCGCGGCTTCTAGGAGTAATCGACTGATAATATTTTTGATGTTCATGAACTTGCCACCCAAGAAGGCTATATGACGAAAAGAGAAAGAAAAGGAAAATAACCATTGCAGGTCCGGTAAGAACCGACGCCGATTGCGGTAATCTATTGATTCATCTTTTTGGGAGGGATCGACTGATACTATTTTCAATATTCGAGTAACGAATCTTGACAGCAAGACTTATAGGAACTTGCTACTTAAGAAGACTTTGGAACGACTAGAGGAAGAGAAGTAAAAGAAACATTGCAAGCCTTGCGAGAACCAACGTCGACATTTCACATCTTTCGTGTTTTCGCCGAACGGATTGTTCCGTTTCGATGACAAAGCATTTCTCAAGAGGCTAGCATAATTGCTTACAGAAGAGATGGACTGGCCCTAACCAAAGGTGTTTCATCAATGCAAAAAATGAGTATCTCTATTGAGAAAGTTCGATCAATCGGGGTACGGCTTCGAAATCGTTCACTCCGTCCAACCTACGAAGTTTCAAAATGAGGAAGACCATATCGGAAAGGTTTTCAGGAAACGGTGCGCACTGTATGTAGTGATCTAAGAAGTTAGGTGCATACTTCACAGTATGAAGTATGTGATCATTCTTCCTTCTTTTTTGGCGCGTCCAGGACCTACGGAGAGAATGGAATCGATTCACTTGCTATACATAACTTGATGAAGATGTTAGGTTATTCAAGAACTTGATCTATTCGTTAGCTAAGTCGGCGACGAAAATGTAAAAAGAAGGAAATGTTACTTTTGCGAGTCAAGATAAAATAAGGAAGAAAGGACTATACGCTTCAATAAAGAAGAGGTTTGAATAGGCGCTGGGATATGTGGCAGCTAGGATTCAGAGTGAATTGATGATACGTCGGGTATATTTTTGCATGATGATCAAAATAAGAAACGTATCTGGCAGCCTTTTTTGCTTGAAAAGCCCAGCGGTTACTACTAAGATTATGGAACTTCATATTTAGGAAGAGGGACTATAACGATGTATATCATATCTCTCCATGATACAATAATCGAAAATAATCCTCTAATGACAGTGAAGAAGAGGACGACCCCGATAATATGAGACCTGTAAATGTTAAAAACTAGAGATGGTAAAGATGAAAGCATACATTTAAAAACTAGAAAATCGTTATGTATTCGAATAATTGAATACGCTAGGTGACTTTTCTCCTCTCTCCACCTCCTCTCCAACTATCACTATTCTTTTTCATCGAGGCCGTTTTCATTCGTCACCGAGTTCCTCAAACCTACGCCGATCTTCTTAGCACCGGAAAAAATGCCTTTACCTGTTGCTGATAGCCCAGAGCCTATACCTGTTGCTACTGTTGTAACACCACCAGTCAATCCTTTACCCAAAGAATTTGCCCCTTTACTAAAATCATTGAACATCGCATCCGTATCTCCCTTCACCCCTTTCTTAACACCTTTGCTAACTTTGACAACTCCACCACCGATGCCGCCAAAGATTTGACCAATTCCAGTGCCAGCGCCCTAAAAATTGTATGATGTGAGCTTGAAAAAGAATATCGAAGAGATTGAAAACGGAAATTGGTCAAACTACTTGCCTTAATAATTTTACCAGCTCCTGTCCCCACTGAAAGGTTTGAAAAGTATCAATGTGGTGAGATTATCTTGAGTAAACGCACTTAAACTAATGGAACTTTACCTCCTGTAACAGTATCTCCGACTCCCTGACCCAAACCACTCACAACAACTGATACTCTACGGCCAGCTTCACCGGCCCCAATCGAGTCAGTGGCTTTCGCAATACTCTCCCCCAAAGAATCGGCACCTCTACTAATTCTTATACCAACATAGCTGGAAGATTTCTTGAGAATAAAGTTTGCTGACCTTCCTGTAAGAGTACCTGTCGATCTAAAAAAGTCACCCGCAATATAGTTGTCGCTACCATCTTCTCTTCCAGTCAGATTTCTCCAATCTTGTATACTCGTTGCTCTCAATAAAGAAAATATCTGACTTTTGATACGACGGGTGTATTCAGCAATAAAGAGCTCCTGAAACAAAATGAGGAGATGTGAGCATGTGACCAATAGTTTCCTGTTGTAACTTACCTTAATTCTATCAGGTGGACCTTTTATGTCATGTTCCTTCCAACCTGAAAAGTTCAATGCTGCCTTATCAACAGTAAATTTGAGCGTTTGCGTAAAATAATTCATGAGGCGAGCACCTCTTTTCCCTCTTAGCGTTTCATACCGAGTCGTTACAGGTTTCCTTTTGAACGTTATTTCTAGTAAAATAGGAGACACCCTAAAACGGCGAACAAGTTATTCGTGAACATAAAGGTTATTTCGCTTTCAAGCTGTCCTTACCGAATCATCTTAATGTTATAAAGGCTTGGCAGTATATATCAAAAGCGTTAGGTACGTGTCATAGATTTTCCATTGAGCTTACACATTTCACTTACCTGTCACTCCTTGGAGGCTCGTAATCTCCCGATTCTGCAATGAAGAATTCGTCGTCGTTGCTCTCATTATCCGATAAGTCATGAAGGGTATCATTGGTTTGAAACGAATTCGATGACACCTCTGTCATTATATGAACAGCATCCGCAATACGATGTGAAATATCTATCAAACTCCAAACAAACTCCTCACTTGTGCCCAACGAAATTTTGTCTTTTTTCTTTTCTCTATAACCAATATTCATGTTGATTTTATCGACCTTAATAAGTTCAGAATTATTTCTATCTCTTAAAGAAATAAGTACGTCCAATACACTATTCTGAGCAGTTGAATTGCAAACCATCGGAAAGTCAGAATTTGGATTACAGTCGACAATCCAAAAATCCTCAAATATTAATGCTATCTGGGATTTTTTTAATAGATCAGGCGAGTTCGGAACTGGCTTAAAAATTGTTTGATGATCAAACAGTGCTCCTTTGAAACGAAATTTGACCACGTCAGCAAATGACGTTAACCCATCAGGATGAGGCCTTGCAGTGTCACACAACGTTGCTTGTAGATCTTCTAATTTGAAGTGCAGCCTCATTGATTCCCGATCAAAGAAAGATTTCTCACTTTCTTTATTAGCAAGAATATCGCCGGCCAATTTGAGTTCTCCTATTTTGATAACCCATCGAGAATCTGCGCTACCCACAACAGTCTGAATCGATATACTTCCTAAAAATTTCTGTCTTTCATTTTCTTGTAAAGACTGTTCGGAGCCAATAAGCGGAATAATCTGCAAGCCTGATGCTTTCACTTCGATAAGCTCAGTACAAACATGAAGTGCAGAGAATTTGATTTTGAATAATGCCGAAAAGTTATGCTTCGAGGTTACTTTGAGCGGAGCCATCGTTCCCTATTATTAATTTAGAAATAAATTAGCTAGAAAAATGTCACCAACAAATTAGCAACAAACATTACCTGCTCCAGCTCAAAATCCTTTTGGAGTTCGCTGCAAATAATTGCTAATTGGTTACATCCATTGAACACAATATAATTAGGAATGATATGCAGTTCGTTTCTGCCCAGCAATCTATATGCAAAGTAACCTGAATTGGTTTTGTCTTCCAATATTATCGCACTGTTCCCAGAAATCAACTTTGTGAGCTTTCAAATGAAAATAATAATGTAACCTTCTCACCTCGTTTCTAGGCCACCTGCACCAACAACTATGTCTTCGATAGAAAAGGCGTTTGTTTGCTTTGCTTCACCAGAAGTGTCATAGACTAAACGAATAAGTGATGATGATTCTGGTAACAGCGTAATCCTCTTGAGGGTACGAGGTGGTGAGAAGGCTGACCAAGGTTGTACGGATCCCTTGACAGACAGTTCATGTCTATCGCAATATTTATTGAATAAGAAATCCCCAGTGTGATCAACCCCAACATTTGCAGAAACAAAAGAGAGCATAGACGATACTCTCCACTTGATAGGATCATGAAATCTGTCCACAACAAAAGAATGATCATCGTTCACAAGAAAAATTTCATGACCCCCCTGTCCATCGATAAAAGGTAAAAAACATGAAATCACCTCGTTCTCTTGAAGGTTTTCTACAAGTGATATGCTCAACCACTTGTCTTGGACCCAAGTGGTTAACCCACCAGATATTGGAGCATCGGATAATTTCACTGATATTGCAATAGATGGGCCAGGAGTATATATGTAAATGAATTGGTGCGGCTTAACAAGATGGATCGCTTCGGAACTAACATCATTTTCGATGCCATCAAAGCCGAATTCATTGAATGTATAAGGCATAGGTGTCTCAATAAACACACCAACGGGTAATCGATTTGCTAAAACTAATCTTGGTTCGATATAGATTTGGACGAAAGCTTCGTCATCAATAGTGTCGACTTTCACTGATGCCCGGGCTAAAAATACTGGAAACCCTTCTTTTACGCATTCGATATCGTGAGTTGTCACTTCATCGGTAAATTCGCGCTTTCGCAATTCACAAGGCATGGGAAGAGGAATCGATCCCCACCATCCAACAAGTGAAGACTTGTTCAAATTATCCTCTCCTTCCTTACATTCGTTTATTAACGGCCCAATCATGATGGATAAACCGGATCCTATGGATGTCAAGTCATCGTATGATGGGAGCGTGTCAATAGGAACGCCGATCGATGGCCACCTCTTCGTTATCGGTCTTGTCGTAGGATTTGAGATAGCAGTTGTGTTATGAAATTGGTTATTATTTTTCAAGTTTTTTTTTCTGCCACAAATCCCTATGTCGTGAAGACCTTTGGCAGTTTGGCACAATATCCGGAATGGCACTGGACCACAATTTGTTATTTGAATCCTACTTTTAATTCGGATAAGCTGAATAGTAAAAATTGGCGCAGGTTAAGGTTCTTTCAGTTGAATCAAAATGACAATTTAATGCAAAAAAGCTTACAATTGCGGTGCTTGTTTTAGATACTTCGACAAAAATAACTTTTCCTCCTCTTAAGTGTTGGCATCTCGTTTGATGCAATCTGTCATCAATATTAACTATAACTGTTGTACTAGGTGAAAATTTAGTCCCTCCGATATCGACCTCGATTTCTTTTCGTGTCACTGAATCTTGACCATACAAGCGTTGGCCGCCTATACCTTTACCAGGAGCATATTCAAATCTGAAAAATTGAGTTTCTCCCGCACGGCAAAGCTGAGAATATCCGAGATCATTCCGAAGCCGAAAAGATATAGATACCCCACATGAATTCTCAACTCCATAAGGTCTTGGGGTTATCAAAAATCGCTTTTCGTCTTTCGCGGAATATATTCCAAACATTCGGTTGGCTCCACCAATCGATACGAGAAATTGTTCGCTGAATTTTATTTCGCAAGGACGAGCATCTACTTCCAAATATGACGCCATCATCTTTGGTCCTGCTACGTTTTCTCCTTTAACCTTTCTTTTCATTCTCATGGTCCACTCCCAGTAATTCAATATCAAAGGCTCCCAACGATTCGACGTCGAGTCGAAATAATCTGCAGTGAAAGATGTATGCAAATTACTATCAATAATTGCTTCACTATGTAATTTGTCTCCGCCAACTATCGGTAAAACCACATTCGTTCCAAACAACATATTTTCCATGCCGATTTTGAACAGCGCATGATCCATACCTTGAAGGTCATTGATTATCGTAATGGAAAATTGTGTCAGTGTTATTTGAGCTTCCAAAACACTTGTTTCGTCTAAATCTTTAGTAATCAAACCATGTACACTCAAGCTATCTCGCGACAAAATACTATCAGACCTTGTATCATGTGAAAACGAAGTGCTTGAAGAGAATGAATCTTCATCTTCCTTCAGCAATTCTGCAATCTTCTTGAGTTGAGATTCTTCCCGGTCTGTGAGGTCCTTGACTTCTTCGATATCTTCAAAAGAGTCCTTGTGCACGTTTATGCTTGATATAATGGCTTGAAACAAAATAAAATCTTGCATGGAAAGAGCCAGACATATGCTATTTAACGTCACGAGTTTTATTGAAGTTCTCGTAGAACGGTCGGAAGGATTCCTCTTTGAGTTCGAAAATACTAAAGAGAAGTTTGCAGGCTCGAGAATTTGCACAGCCTTTAAGAGTTCGCTTCCTTGGGCTTTACAGATTTGAAGGTTTTGCGAGTGAACCTCGATTGAACTTTCTAACTCGTCACCACTAGGTATAGAGCGAGATGATTGATAACTTCCATCCATCTTTCCTTGAATTACTACTACTTCAGTCAAAATTGTTTCTTTTAGTCCGCGCATTGACTTTCGTTGAAGCGGTCGTGACGAACCCATATCCACAAGGATCAACTTGAATTCATCGGTCCCACACATAACAGATATTTTATTGCAATTATCTTCATGAAATGATGGGAATTTAGGAGCGATCATCATTTCCACGCCGTCGTCGACGGTTTGTACATCTACGAAAACTTCGTCATTTTCATCCAAAAAATATTCTTCGTCAATCTTCTTTTTTGGGATCTCAACGAATTTCAAAAGGTCATTTACCAAGCTAGGAAGAAAAGTCACAATTGGTTGCCCAATGCCCACTCTGATCTGTGTGTTGCATCCCATCTTTTTTTCTATTTTCGTCACGGATAGCTTGAAAACATCATCTATGCTCACATTTTCGTCACTCAAAAATAAGTATGGAAACGAATTGGTTGTAGTCTCTAATCTTTCGTCCTTCACGATTAAAGAATACACGCTAAAATTCAAAGTATCTTTTTCCATATCTGGATAAGAGTGAAAAGATATGCAAGCATTTTTAGCGCCAATGGAAACAATTGGGTACTTGGGATGTTCGTCGCATAGCAAAAGAAGAGCAGCTTCGATTTCAAGCTTAAAGTGAAGACGGCTAGACTCTTCTTTCTTGTCTGAAATTTTCCCACCATGAGATAAAACATTATTTGAATCGTCAGGAGATGATTCAATTTTGGTATAAGATGTATCATCTCTTTCGAGCGAGCTCTCTCGAAAGTATGGATTAGGATCTCCTATATTTTCGTCAAGCGTAAGCAGCAATTGCAGATATTGGCTGCGCATCAAACAAAATGATATTGGACCTGTCACTATACTGATAATCATCGAACGTTCATCATCTAAAGATACTAGATGACTCGGGAGTTCAACTCTTACTTTACCCGCGAACGGTCTCGTGACAACTTTCGAATTATCATGATTTGATATCAAAACATTTTGCCATTGTATTAAGCTCTCTGCCCCTCCAGTACAATCTGCAAACATATGATGACTTACTGCAACACCGTCTAGCGACAGTGTAAAATGCTCAGATTTATTAGCAGCCTGCGGAAGGACAACTTCAAGGAAAGGCACATTAATGAAGTAAAGTTGTTCGCCCGAAACAGCATTGGCGACATTAACTGCAACTGCTGCTGCGGAAGATGCCAACTGAGACGTTAATGTTCCAAGGATTCCAGATGTCAGATATTCGAGAAAGTTTAAAATTTGCGCCTGAATAAATATCACCCTTACAGGAGAAAGATCAATGTTGGCATATGCTTCGACGAAACTATTTTTGTCTTTTCTTCTCTCTTGATATTCGACATTTACTGCTTTACCTTTTTTATATTTCAAAGTTAAAAGGCTCGTATTGTCTTCAATGCGCGATTCCTTGAGACCAAAAATAACGCTATAGGTACTGCAAACACAATCGGCCAGTTGAGTTTCAATCCTTACATCACCAACATTCACAGACACAGCTATTGAATCATCATTGGTCGATTCCATTTCGAACAACGACCTTCCGAGGGTAATCGAAAACAAGGGTAAATCATCGATTGCAGAGTTGAAAACAAGCGAAATACTTTTCAAACTACTTTTTAGACGGGAAACTACAACGCCGTTTTGACCACCATTATTTTCATCGAAATCTATACTCACTTGCTCTGTGTCCAAAGAATTACCGTCGCAGGTATCATCACTAAACCCAACAATTTCCTTTATACACTCACTAGCAAAACGAGATAGTCTAAAACAGATCTCCAACAAGTCAGCAAAAATATGTGGATTCCATTGCATGCGAAGAGAGCAAAGATTGATATCAACATTATTGACAGTCATATTTTCATCAATTATCTGTTCAACTGTAATATCAGCAAGATCTGATGAAGAACCGGTATACGTATTGTCAAAAACGCCCAAACGCTTCATATCTTCTACAATATTGAAGTCAAAATCAGCATACCAATCCTTATTGTGAGGGAGATCTGAGTGAACTAATAATCTCTGTACAGGCTCCGCACGACGGTACGATCGATTTCGAAGTCTCTCCAAAATCCAAAACCATCCCATTTGCAAGGAAAGAAGCGAGCGCCCACTATTTGACTTTGCTACAGAAAAACAAACTGAAACTAATTGTGCTTCTACAGTATCGGAGCCATCAATAATTTTGACTGAAAGTCTTTGAAGTGCCAAGTACGCAACTACAGTGTCTATCTCACGAGTAGGTGATCCACCATCCGACTCTGGCACACCTGACACTCTATTTTCCGAATAACTCATTTGACTCATTTTATCATTTGATTGTATTGGTAATTTGTCTCGATTGGTTCCACTCTTCTGTTCAAAATTTGTCTCAGTATCATTATGATCAATTTGGTTCGATTTCTTACTTGCCAGGTCTTTAGCAAATCTTGACCACGCTGATGCAACTTTGACCATTTGAGACATTTGTTTTGTAGAAATAGCAATACTGATAACTGGCAATAATGCATCGATGCACAATCTTCGACACTTTCCAGAAGAAGTCTCAACACCCATGTCAACTGAAAGTGAAAGTGGTTCGATAATTGCTTCCATCGTTGAACTTTCGATGCTCGATGACAGCTTATCGCCAACTGTCCCGATATACAACGCGAACCTACTCATTTCTAGACTTAGAGTATCTAGAATATATGGTGACGACTCGAACCATTCAACTATCTTGGCAGCCGGTGTAAAACCATACATAAAACGAAAATGACCCATATTCAAGGTCATTACATCTGCATTCACGTCAGTACAGTCTTGCGGAATAACGATAATGGGAGCTTGCAAATTGCAATCAATTTTTAAAGATGCGTTTCCCTTCTTACTATACCATGCGTCGGCAATGGAACTGGTCAACGAGTCCCCACTAGTAGTAGTATCTTCACGAGTCGATGGTTGGGCCAATGATAAATTAGTCTTCAGGTCTTGTACTTCTGCCTTAGAAGTTTGTTCAAAAGAAGCAAAGTCAAGCAAGCGAAGAATATATTGCGGTGATAAAACAACTTCGACGGTTTGAAAGCCAAACTTGATACTCTGGTCGCCGTTGGAGGATTTATCCAGTCGAAAATCAAATGCATCTGCAGAAGACAGGATCGTTTTCATTACAAACGGAAAATTCGTCTTCATGGTTACTTGATCTTGAAGAGTTAAAGAATGAAGATTAAGTTTTAATGATAAGGACCCATCAACATTTGCTAAAAAATTCACTCGAAATGTTTCTAAGCATAGAGTTGAAATCGGCGAGACAAGGTTGTTAAAAAGTTGGATGGACAGTGAGCCAAGTTCAAACCTGACGTTTGCCAACTTTGAGTCTTCAGATAACTCGCTTTTTTCTGCCTGATCATATGAAAGATTTTCTAGCTCCTTCAGTTCTTCGATTGTGAGAGTAATCGGTGGCTCTGATACTGTGTCATCTGTCTTCGTTTCATGATTTCCGCCAAAAATATTAGAAAAATTAAATTTTTTCTTTTCATTTTTCAACTTAGAATCACGTTTTGACTTTTCCAATTCAATTTGCCCATCACTTAGACTTCTCCATGTCATTAAACCAAACACTGAAATAGACCTGTCGTTTTCAATATCCGACAGCTCCCTAGCTTCTTCTGCATTCAGAGGTAGAAGCCATCGACATTGCGAACAATTTTTCTGACGCTTATAGAGAATAATATAGCGTTGGCGCTTCTGGAAAGCTTGAAAAAACTCAACCCAGCTTCTGCGTCGATTGAGGCGCCCAACACACCGAAACGCATACTTCCACCATGCTTTCGAATTGCCCGACAAAATTGGCGCAAGAGGTCTGTATTCAGGAAACAAGATTTGTGTTTTTGGTTTCATTTGTTGTAGCTTACTCAGCAATGTAAGAAAATTTTCAGCTTGGATTCGTGATAAAGAAATGTTTATATCAGAAAGTTTTGATTTTAAATCGTATTTTGAGAACTCAACACATTTTCTCAAGTCGCACATTTTCAGCGATGCATCAAATGATAACGGCGCAAGAATGTAGTCATGAGGTGTGGAATGAAGCTGAGAAAATCTAATTGGAACCTCTTCTTGATCGCAATAAAGTGCCAAACCCGCAATATGGAGCGCTTTCCACAAAAAGTGTTCTTCTTTTGAGCGATTGACAAACGAAGGTTTACCAGTTTCGTCCGTTGTGTTGAGAGTAAGAGAATGTAGAACTGCTCCGACCTTTGAAAATAAAGGTTCGAGATAACATTATTATTTTCCACATGAAAAGTATTGAACAAACAATTGAATAGTCTAACATACCTTACATCCGACACTAATTAATTCTATCTTAATATCAGAAACCTCTATCTGGAGGTTCTCGATCACTCTGCGCAAAAGCCGTGCGCCAAATCCATCTTTTTCATTTGAGTTGGTTTCAAAGCCATCTTCTCCAGTTGCCAACTTCATCAATGCGATCGTTCTAGTACGTCCCTTTTCAGCGTCTTCAATAGATAGTTGTCGTGCCTCCATCTCTTTCGTTGGATTTAACTCATTACTTTGTTGACCTACGCCTGCCAAAAAGTCATGCAGTTGTAACTTAATGTGAAGGCACTTTGCTCTAAAAACAACCGAGCTACGCGATAATTTAGACCAAGGAACTTCCACTTTTAAACTTTCAAAACTCCCCTCAACAACACGAAATGGTGCAGCCAAATTTGGAGCCTCCAGAGCCTGTGCCTGTAGATCGCCGTTGACAGCATCAACGTTCAACGCCAAAGACTTTAGCTCTATATTGCCTTTCCATATCGCGACCTAAGAAAGACCATAAGATGTAACTTCAGCACAAAACTGAAGATACCGAAATAGTATTTCAAACCATAATTGAGGGAAAAACTCACATTCAGAGCCGACGCATCGAGATTCAAAACATATCTACCTATAGTACTCTCAAGCAAATCAAGAATTACTTGCTTGGCCATTTTCGAGACCTAGATCAACGACAACTTGTAGAAATGAATAAAGTGTTGTACGACTAACTATGAATTAAAGTATTTTCCCGCATGTTTAATGTCAGTTCGAATTGATGAAATTTTCACTCACAATATTCTTTTACTCCAGGCGCCGCCGCTGCTCGAAAATTTACAGAATCGTACAGATATGTCACAATACAACCCGAGTAATTCGTCTACTTGATGCTACTACAAGCTACGATGGTATTAGGAGAAGTGAAGAATAAATCTATACTTCCACGAGTATGTTGTTTGTCTACAGCCTCTTTTTTATTTTATTTTTATAGAGAGAGTAATAGGATACTTTGTATCAGAAAACAACGAAATCATACCGGTATTCAGTTTTCAGTAGTCTACACACACATGACTTGATGTGTACATTTCTTTCTCTCTCTGCACCCGAACGCTCGTACGTCTCGTATATTCGCTATTCGCATCTTTCTAAATACAAATGTACAGTGTAAGCTGCGTAATGAATCCCCCCACTTTGCGCCTCAGTTTTGACGTGGGGAGATTCAGATCTCAGCGTCCGAACTTCAAAGTTCGCTTCTTTTTACGAACGAATTTCCCTGAAAGTACTGATTATAATGCTCATGTTATTCTTATTCAAAAATAATGATGGATACTCTTCTGAACTAAACACTTGACTTGCTTTGAATGTATTTCCCTCATCACCTTCGCCGCGTTTCCTGCCTGAATGATCATTCCTTGCTGTTCGTAGTATAATTCCAAAGAGCGTAGGAACGAAAGTGCGTCGTCATGTGACACTTTTTCTCTTTCCATAATAGCTTCTTCGTC
>Ga0115008_10002457_pt1 | contig 15355 bp, 9 predicted proteins | sample FraStrMetagenome_FD_87164 | JGI IMG/M metagenome (GOLD analysis project Ga0115008, IMG submission 87164) | Marine eukaryotic phytoplankton communities from Arctic Ocean - Fram Strait ARC3M Metagenome | ecosystem: Environmental > Aquatic > Marine > Oceanic | place: Fram Strait | collected 2012-06-18
GATCTTGTTTTAATTTAGATTTTATTTTTCAAAGGGGAACCTTCCAAATTGCTGGTTGAACCGCCCCCGTTCGTAGTATGTCTTGGGAAACAAAAAATGGTCTGCGTTTCTCATGCGTACGGTACTTATTCAAAAAAGCTTAAAAAATGCTTAATATTTTTTCATTTTACCACTTCGTGCATTGCACAATGTTACAACTGGAACCAAATGAAAATTCTTTCTATCCAAGTTGAACTTGTAGAAGCTCTCCAAGTGGATTTATAAATCTAAGGAAGTAAGTTGTATTCGCCTGCTTCTGCTACTGTCGAAGCTTAAGATAACTTTGCGGAGGATCCAAAAAGAGATTGACATTCCAGAAATTAGGTAAGCACCAGAGTAGATTTTTCTAAATACAAATTGTGTACCTCTAGGAGCCAATGAAATGTGTACCCTGGAAGTACAAGAGTCGGAAGATACCCCGCTCGTATGGAAATGTCAATGTAATATTCCACGCGGAGAAAGTGCAGGAGGGGAATCTGTCTTAGTGCATAGCCAATCGCATCAGTTTAAATATATGCATCATAAATAATAGCATACAAATTTTGTCTTTTGAAGTAAGATACGATCATTACATGCAGCGTCATAATTGAAATTAGCTGTTTTTTTCTCCAGATTGGCAAATTCTTCAAAAACAACGTCGCTTGAAGTAGCAGAAGTTTATGTTTTTAAGTTAACAACGCGCTGCGACAGACAAAGTTTTACGACCCGTGAAAGAATATTACAATGACAATGCGTATAGCAGCAGTCCGAAACGCCGTGCATAGCGACTTTTAACGTCGCTTGAAGTAACAGAAAAGTAAAACATTTTTTACAAACATCAAAACTTGCTCTTTTGTTGTAGATGAAGCGTTCATTACATTTAACTTAAATAGAAAAAAATTTCCAATCGTGAAAATAAATTAGCAACTTTTGGGACAATTTAATTAGAATTTTTATGTATTTTTATGTATTTTATATATAAAATTATGAGTCAAAATAAATAATCTTCAAGAGAATAATCTTCAATCCAAGCACGCTTCTAGGGTCCAAATATAAAAAACTTTGCAACAAAGGTCATGATTGGTCTCTTCCAGATTTCCAATAAAAAATAGAGGGTGTTGCTGATCACATCTGATTTAGTGTTCAGGTTTGATGACCTTAATGCCTTCAAATGCTTTCAAACTTGGGAATCTGTCGTCTCATCTTGAGGAACGGTTTGTGTGTTCTATACTTTGAAACGTTTCTAAACTGAGAGCTATTTGTTGAGAAACCACTGAACTTGTTTACTTTGCGTGGAGAAGGACACACCGGCCCACCTTGTCTGTAGAACTTCTCATCATTAGATGTGACACGTATAGGTTTTGGTGCTTTCACGTGAACCTTGAAATTAGAATCCCTTGAAAGTATATGTTGCTTTTGAGAAGGAAAATTTCCTCGCGCTTCTATTGAAAAGAATCGACACGAGGATTCTTTACGTTCTTGCATCTGATATGAATGATGCTTAGAAATTGTTTTCTTATTCAGAGGTTGCCCTGGTGCTACCAATATGAATGGAAAATTGCTCTCATCTTCCTCTGCCAAAGGCTTAGAGTTGCTTTGTTTCAGTTTTTCCTGCCGATCCATATTTATGGATGCTTGAGATGTGATGCTTATTATTTGTGTTTGAGAAGTCATGAATTGACAACACGGTGTTAGTCTTTAAAAAGAACAGATGTTTTTGTTCTTGGGAAGTAAGAAATGCCTTATATTGATGTAATTTAGGCACAAATATTAAGAAAGAATTGTACATACACAAGTGATACAAACCAGAAAGAATGGAAAATATCTAATAGTAAGAAAAGTAAATAAATTTGAACTAGAACTTTCCTCCTATTTAGCTTTTTGTTTAGACGTAGAATTATCAAAAAACTCATTAACCTCATGGATTTATTTACATGAATTGTTCCTAGATGAATGCGTAAAAAGAAATACCCATGATATTGTTTAACAGTTCCCTCAAAAAACAGCTGGTGCAAATCAATGGGAGATGAACAACTACGTGACAAAACAACTCCGTTGAGCACAAGCATTGGATGCGTACCAATGCTTATTACATCTTTTATTTCCAAGAATGGAAATTTAATTGAAGAGTAACTTTAACGTAAACTTCTTCATTTCAAATTTAAAATTGAGTACATTTTGTACATTTGTCACAAGGTATAGATTTCCCGCAAAGAGAATCACCTAAAAGATTTAAATACCACATATGATCATGACTAAGATTAAAGAAAACGTCACACAACTCAATCGCAAATTTACCCTATCTAAGAATGTTCCACATACCTCGTCATTGAATAGAGTGTGTAATTAACAAGTAAATGCCATATGTTCATTTTATACATTTACAATAACTCCACATACGCAAGGATTATCATGACTTTCGGTACAGCAGATAAAATAGATGTTATTTCACCTTCGAATGTGCATAGAATTCTTTCTTCATCTTGAAAAACACGATACCGTACAAACTGCTGGTGCTGTAATGAATATTTCTTCAACCTAAGTCGTCTCTGTCTAATGCTAGGAGTTACTAGAGTGAGCCATTCTGCTGGCAAGAAAAATAGAGCTAGGGTTAGATTTAGGGTTGATCAAAATCAAGGATATATGACTAATTATTTTGCACAATAACACAATGACCATTTATAAGTCCAAGGATTAACCAATTTATAATACATGGTGGTTACCAGATTGAAAAGAAGACTTTTGAAATTGCCTTATCATTACCAGTCAAACTATGATCGATAAACTAAAACAATTTTATAAAATCAATTCAACTTCATGAAGACATATAATGAATATCGAATCCTTGCTTTCAATAAAAGAGGACAAATCAATGAAAGCTTGACAGCATGATTTTCGCATATATCTTATCTATCCAGTAGTGTGGAATCTATACCCCGAAATTGCGGCCATGTACCCGGCTGCATATATTTTTTATCTTGCATTTATGACTGCCATAGAGCTTCCACCCAAGGTTTAAAATAAAAAAGTTTGAAAATTAATCAATATCTGCTGCTCTTTTTCATTGGGAAAACTCCTATTTCTCTGGAGCGCTGAAATAATTCCATGATGTTATTCACTCAAGAGGAAAAAGAGAAATGTTACACATTCACAAACGAGATAACATATTTTTTGCTTTGGTTTAATTATTCCACACAAATTCAAATAGGTGAGTTTTTTAACTCACGATTCCAAATTTGAAGTATTCAAATACATATATAGTTAGTAGTAGTAGTAATTTAATTATAGGAGTCCTTTTTTCTTGAGCTAAAGGTTTTGGTTGATAATTTAATTAGATAGAAAATATCGGATCAATGAGTGCACTTATACAAAAAAGTCTTCTACATTGACTTAATTAAGGAAATATACTATACATACGTAAATTCAAGAATGTCAAATCAATCGACTGATCTTTCATTTCATGTCATAATTTACAACTTTGATTGTTTTCTAAACTATTTTGATTAATCGACTTCCTTAACCATGACTGAAACAGAAGCCACCAACACCAACAAAGAAGAAGTAAGTGATTATTATTACATTTGACATGTAGGTCATAGTCGAGGGCTTCAGGAAGCGTATGGAGCCTCTGGAGATCGGATCGGCAACAACATTGGTTTGTCTCCCTGCAAATCATTTTTACGCGCCGATATTTTTGCACCTTCCATTGGGGATTGTTTTCGACTTGAGGCGTGCAGTATATTAAGTAGCGTACGATCACGTATCTTATCCTATCGTCAAAATGAAAAACCTTTTCTTTCTTGTACTATACCTACGTATGCATTTTAAATGAATGTACATACGAACGAGTGTCACTTTCTGTCTTCTATTGTTGTTTTCATTTTGAACGGTCATGAGGACATAAAATGGTCTCATGCAATATATTATACTTTGCATGACTGAAAGACTTCTAGCGTCATATAATTATATACTATTGAGATAATTGGTGCTCTTACTAGAGCAACTAGCTTTTTTAATTGGTCCTGATATCGAATTTTTTGCCTATTTACCACCTCAGACCCCTGTCACCGAGGAAAAGAATGAAGAGGTTGATTCAAAACCTGAGACGAAGTTAGAAGAAGAATTGACAACTGAAGATTCTGGAGCGAAACGAGAAAAGGCTTCAGGTGAGGATGACGCAAAGGAATCTGAGCCCAGTTCAAAGAAACAAAAGGGAGAAACTGACGATGACGCAAAGGTAGAAGAAAAGACTAGCGAGACGAAAGAGGAACCAAAAGATGATGCTGCGCCTGAAAAGAAGATTGAGGCTGTAACCGATGCACCAAAGGATGATGCCCCAAAAGTTGAAGCTCAATGAAATGAGAAAAATGCCTTCCTAAAATCATTTGATAATAGAGAATGCCAGGATTAACCCATCTCTGGCTACATTCATAAACTCTGCATCTTAGTACAACCTGATCAGACCTTATTCATAAAAGAAAATAGAAATTTCAATTTTTCATAAGATCTTATTCCCCAGATATCGTTTTTTAATCTAATAGTTTATTTATGAGTGGCCCATCCGTTCTTTTGACCGGTACCGTACATATAATAAAGTTGAACATAGTCAAATACCAAAAACTTAAATTTAAAAGAAATTTTACCGCAGACATAAAAACTCCCTTGTCTTATTTGAAAACGTTTTCGTACGTGATAAATAAGTATTCAATTTTCACACGTCCAACAACAACCAATGTTTATCCAAAACGCCCACTTCCTTTGCGTACTCTATCAGTCGGGCCTTCACCGATTCCCATCAATGCAAGATTTTCGATATCAACATCTTGAGAGTTATTTTGAAACATACTCATATTCAAATTCGCATACATTCCAGTCATAGCTTCGACATCTTGTCCTGTTTCATCTTCTCCATTTTCTTCTAATTCGAAAATCCTACCCCGTCGCATCCTAGGTGGATCGACATTGTACGGATTTGAAAAGAAGTCGGTCCCTCCAATACCTTGCTGATTACTACCCAAGGTGTTTCTCGAAATGTTTGAAAAGTCAGATGCTCCTACTGTGGACGTAGGCATTTGAGCATAGTTCAAACTAAGCGATTGAATTATATTAGAAACGCCTCTCTTTGATACAGGAAAGCTCAATTTACCCCCTTGATTTTGAAGGAGCACGAACAAGCTTCCATTCTTACTAACTTCCGTGCGATCACCTGATAAGAATACATGCTGACCTTCGCGGAGTGGCTTAACGTCAACTATGAATTTGCTGCTTTCTCGGCTAAGGCGAGGGTCCAGAAGCCTTAAATCGTCCATTGTAGGTTGCGTTGCAAGTTCGCGAAAGCACTCATGTGGAAGGATAAGAGCAAAAGAAAGAGATAAATTCGCAATTTCAGTCTGCTTGAGCAAATCTACTACAGTCCGGACATAAGCTTCAGCGGTCGCACTTTCCGGAGGGGGGAGCATGGATACGGAACCACCGTGCTTTGAAAGGTAAAGCTCACCACCTCCTCCTTCCTTTCCAAATGGTTGAAAACCTTGAAACGGCCCATCTACATCAGGGAAAGCCCCAAGAAAATCGTTATTACCAAAGACTGAGAGTGGGTTAGCCCAAACTTCAATCGACACTTTGGCCTCATTTTGGAGCGTTGCCATTGTTTTTTGAGTCAAATGCAAATCTGCATATGAACCTGCGACTAGTCTTCTTGTTTCATATCGTTTCGCTGCTGTGAAAACTGCTGTTAGAAATTGATTCTGTGGTCCACAGTAACGTTGTCTAAGATTGTGATAAGCTTCCGCTGATAGTTGAACTTGACGGTTTGACCAAGCAAGCATTATCATACCAGATTCATGACCATTAGGAATGATGTGCTCAGCTCTCAAACCAATCATATCATCTGTCCAGTCAGACGGAACTTGTCCAATACACTTTGAACGAAATTGTGACACGTCTTTTGCCAACGACAAACAAAGATCAGCAAGCGTAGTGCCGACTTCTTTCAGTAGTTCCATTCTGATAATACCACCACCTGAAGCCCCAACTTTGCGATTTTCATATATCAACTGTCTTTGCAAAAAGGCCACAAGGAATGATTTATCAATCCAACTTGGGATGACAGGATCTAAATATGGAGATGAAGAATGGGCAGCACGAATCATATAGCGGTAAATGACGGCTCTAAGAATTCTGTCCGCGATTACTCCCATTTGAAGGGATCTTTGTAAAAGTTCAGCTACTTTTTCCTCTTGGAAGACAGATACTGATGGCAACTCGATAATTGCTTTCGAAGTGTGATGAAATTGATCTCTACCTTCGTCATACATGGAATTATTATGAGGATTGTTTGTGATATTTGGATTGTGCGGGGGAGAATCAAAACCAAGAAAATCAACAACACCGTTGGCCATATTTTCAAGTTCATCTTCAACTGAGAATGCTGCGGAAGAAGGCATGACATCAGCCAGTTTCCCATTATCCAAAGCATTGCTGGTAACGTCATTATCATACGATTGCTTTGCAGATAATTCTTTTTGCTCATGGGCCATTTGTTGTGGTTTAATTTCCCATCCTCTCTTATTTGCTGGGGAAGATTTAGTAGTAACGTTCTGCGCTGGAAGTTTATTTGTTTGAATCAAATTTGATTGTGCTTCATTTGATCCGAATCCAATATTTTCCTTTCTGGTTTCTTTTTGATTACTAACTTCTTTCTTTCTACCAGCAATGGTTTTAGGAGCTGATGAATGAGGAGTCTGAGGAGAATATAATTTGGGAATTTTTTTCAGCCCTTCCGATTTCTGTACTTCTCTCTTACTTTTCTCTTCCTGCTGAATTTTCTTTTCAATTAGTTCTTTTTCTTTCTTCTTGGCTCGTTCTTTTTTCTCTCTCTCCTGCTGTTCTTGTAAAAGCCTATGTTGCTTTTCTTCTGCTTCTAATTTTTGCAGAAGTTTTCGTTCTAAAGCTTCTCTTTGTTTTTCCTGTTCTTCTTTTTCTTTAGCTCGCTGGAGTTGTTGCTTTCTTTTTTCCTCGGCTTCTTTCAGAATTCTTGCTTTCTGCTGCTTCTCTTCCTTCATACGTTCTTCTTTGAGTTTCTGTTGTCTTTCCCTTTCACGTTTCTTCTTTTTCTTGGCTCGTTTTGACGTTGCGGCAGCTTCTTCTTTCTGTGCTTGTTCATCTTCTTTTTCAAGTTCCAGGAGAAGGGCTTCTTCTGCTGCTTTGGCTTCTGCTTCGGCACTTTCTAATGTTTTTCCTTTATTCTTCTTTTTCTTTTTCTTTTTCGAAGAAACAAAGGTATTTGTGATAGGAGCATCAAGTGACTGATGTAGGGCTAAATTAGAATCATTATCAGATTCGTCCTGTTCAGAATCGTCACTTTCTGTTTCACCTTCGCTGTTGTAGGAACCGTTGAGAAGACCTTCTTTTTGCTGTTGTTTAACTCTTAAATTAATTAGTAAACGCGCTCTTTGGACTTTTTTCCTATCCCTCGAGCAACGTGGAACACTAGCTTTGTATTCTGTTACCATTTCAACCGCTGCGTCAATCAAATTTTGTTCCACAAGAATGGAGAGAGCGGTGTCACCTTTTTTTGTAGTTACTGTATGATCAGCTCCATGACGAAGGAGAAGCTCCACGGTATCAGGCAAACCTTTAGTTGCAGCTTGCAGCAAGGCGCTTAGTGTAGGGTCTGCTTCCTCTGTTGGCGCTCCTTCCTCAAGAAGGAGTCTCACTACATCATCATGGCCCTTGTAAGCTGCTATGCTTAGAGGTGACCATCCTGTATCTGTACATTTACAAGGATCACCTCCACTCCGTAGAAGGGCTTCTACTGCTGCAGCTTGACCATGATTGGCAGCTGTGAGTAGGGGAGTCTCCCGCCATTTGTTAAGAGCATGTACATCAGCTCCACCCTGAAGAAGTTGACGGACTGCTGAAAGGTGTCCTGGTTTTCCACCTGCACATGCTTTATGTAGAGGAGTACTTAAGTCTTCTGTTACTTTGCAGTTAACAGGAGCTCCAGCTGCAAGAAGAAGAGAGACAATTTCGTCGTAACCCTTGAAATCACATGGCATTTTTAAAATGAGAATTAAAATTTCAAAAATATTAAAATAATTGCCAACACACAATGACAATCATTACCTTATGAGCAGCAAAAGTGAGAGCACTCCAACCTGCTTCGCTGCAAAGACTAGGGTCTGCACCATGTTCTAAAAGAGCTTCAACTGCAGCCTTATGACCATTATTAGCTGCGATCAAAAGAGGAGTTTCTCTCCATTTATTACATGCATTCCCATCGGCTCCACGTTCTAATAATAATTTTAAAACTTCAAGGCTACCTGTGCTAGTACTACTGGAACATGCTGTATGCAGAGGCGTGTATAAATCATCTTTAAACTGGCAATTTACACCAGCACCCTGTGCTAAACAAGCTTTGACAGCATCCGCATTTCCTTCCTCAACTGCACATTTTAGATACAGCTCTGCATCATCCACATCAATCGAAACAGAAGAGGACTTTACTGTGACAGATGCTCGTACAATCAAAGAATCATTGTGCACATAGCCTTCTTGTTGAATCCGATCGGATGTGATAAACTGAGACCATCCCCAATCAATTGCTTTGGGGCATAACTTAAATGTTTTATCAGGATTGCGCTTTGCATACCCAAGATTAGTGCCAGAAGGATGTTCCAATGTGAGAACATAACTTACAGCCTTTTTCCAACCAAAAGGCAATTCATCTGCATCTGCAACCTATTGGAATTAATTTCAAAAATAAAATTTGTTAAAAAAAAATTTAAAATAGAATCCATTTGCTTTTCTCCGAATTTATTACGTACCTGCAAAAATAAACTCAAATGGTGATTACTAGCTCTGCCATTCCCATTTACATATACAATCAACCTCCACCTATTACCGTGAACGTCTACTGTAGTAGCGCTATATTCAGCCTTTTTGCATCCACTTTCACGTTTCTGTGAATAATGTTGAATTGTATGTGTAAATTCACAAGTACTTTGTTGGCTTTGAGGCCTCCATACATTGGTCGGAGTCAACGAGCCCGCACATTCATCTGGAGGCAGTGCATGATCCAAGCCAGGATCATCTTCGTCAATAACCGCAGCTGATGCAGGTGGAGGTGTACTAGAAGATGATGTATCTGAAGTGGAATTTGAATTTGAATTTGAATTAGTTATAGAATTTGATGTGGAAGAGATATCAGCTTCGGAGGAATTATTCATACCTGGGTCAGACGAAGATTTAGATAGTTGCTGATGTGAATCAAATTTAGAGTCTGATGATAATAGTGCTGGGTGGGGAGGGGTTGAAGAACTATCTAGACCTGCATCTGAATTTTCAGAAGAATAGATTTCCATTTGTTGTTTGCTTTTATTTGAAAAGTTGGAAGAAGAAAAAGAATTCCTGCTTGGAGGTCCTGTATCTAGCTTGGATGTGCCGGAATTTGAGTGGTTCTGTTGCGCCTCATTTAAAGAGTGATTAGTTGCGACGTCAGCATCTTCAAATTGGCTCGCATAAGGATGGTTCGAGCTGCTGTTATCTGGCTCATCATCATCGCCATCATCCAAGAATCTGGCTTGATCATGGACACTCAAACGAGGTGAACCAGTACCGGCCGTACGTACACCAGTATCTGAGGATGACATGTTCAAATCGTTTCCTTCGTCATCTATCGGTTTTTGTGACGACAACGATTCACTCATGCTTTCTACATTTGCTTCACTTTGGCTATCACCACTTTCCATAGCACTCCTCTTTGATGGAGTGCTTTTACTTGCACTAGAACGTGAGTTCCAGCGCATATTTTCGTGTCTTTTTCCAAAATCCCTTTGTTTGCTTGTATCCTTGTCAAGCCGTAGACTTGCCCTATAATTTTCACGGTGTCAGAATACTTTGTTGTTTCTTAGACCACAAAAACGTGAGGAAGGCAGATAGAACGAAGGATGCATCAAATCAAAAACCGTAAACAGAAATTGGCAGTTATTATCGAAAGGTTTCAGCATCATTTACTTAGAAGGAATTAATCGACGTATGCATTTAAATATTCTTTCCAATCAATGTAAGTAACCATGATATTAAGATCAGATGTATTTGTATCTTAGATTTTTATACAGATGAGACTTTAAGAGTTTCAAAACTTATCAAATAATCGGCAAAACAAATAAAGCTAAATTTATAAAGCCATCTTCATAGCATAAAATAGTATTTCAAAAAGAATTTAGAAATTTTAAAGGCAGAACTGTATAAGGAGAGGCAGATCTTCTATCTTGCAACCTCGGAATCAAATTTCTCCATTGAAACATTCCTTGTCTTGTTTGCTTTGCTTGCATGGAAACTTGAGAAAATATATGATACTATGTTCTAATCTGTCAAGAAAGAAAAATTTAAAAAACACACAAATGACATGAAAAAAATTAAAAAGGAATGGAATCTCACATCAACTTTCAACAATGCTGGCAGCAGGAGAAAATAATGTACATGCTGATAGTTGATTCTGGTGAATCCCTGCCCGCCTCGCTTGGTGTTTGTCTTTTGTTTTCTAATTTCACTTAATATTCACACGAGTCTAATTTTGTTAGTTAATTTTATCTCATGCATTTCCATAAATAAGAATATATCACCAGTCAATCTAAGTAAAATCAGTTCGAATAACCGTCATGATAACAATTAGCACCTATTTCAAAATCAGTTGGCACAGGGTTTCTCCCATCATCTAACTTTAATTGGCTTTATTGACCTTAGTTCGTTTAAATTTGTTGTATCAAAATGAACGATCGTCTTGGGGATCTAGGTGAAGATATACCATCTTGGGCACTGGAAGACGATGATGTAGACAGATTAGAATCCGGAAATGGAGCAAATTCCTACGGCGATTCCAACGAACAATCTGATTTTAATGATGAAGAAGATCCATGGGGTGAAAAACCCGCAACCCAACCAAAGTATATGACAACGTTTTTCAATGACGTTGACACGATAAAAGGAGACATTGATGGGATAAAGGAAGCCACAAAGTCTGTGGGAGAAATCAATCAAGAAGCCGTTTTGGCAACTACAACCGATAGAGAGAATGAATTGAGTGCTCAGTTAAAACCACTTGTCGATTTGACCAATAAAAAAGCCAAACGCGTCAAAAACCTTTTAGCGCTTTTAAAGGAAGAGAATGAAAAATTAGAAGATCAAGAAGGTGTCAAAGCTAGTGATTTGCGGTAAGAAAAAATTAGCATAGCTTCCATGGCAATATGTTGAAATTGTTTTTCTTACTTACTCTTTTCATATAAATAATGGATAGTATTCGGGAAAATTTATGTAATACGCTAACAAGAAAATTCATTGATGAAATGAAATTATATCAAGAAGCACAGCAAAAGTATAAATCTGACATAAAAAAGAAAATGAAGAGACAAGTCCAAATTGTCAAACCTGATGCTACTGATGCTGAAATTGAACAAGTCATGCGAGATGAAGGCGGAAGAGATAAACTATTTAGAGAGACTATTTTGGCTGGTGGAGTAAACGAAGCCATTTCGTAAGTGTTTTTTACATTCTAGCTTTGCACTTGCAAAATTGTTGCATTTATTTTTAAATATTTACTTTTTAATTATTGGAATTTAACAGAAACACTTATCAGAACGTTGCGGGGAAGTATCAAGATGTTTTGACCCTAGAACAGAGTGTATCGGAATTGCATCAGATGTTCCTTGACTTTGCCGTTCTAACTGAGCAACAGGGGGAACTATTGGATCAAATTGAATTCCAGGTTAAGAACGCAGCTGACTATATTGAAGATGGAAACGTACAAGTATATGAGTCTATCCAGTATCAAAAGAAAATTCGGAAAAAACAATGGTGAGAATAAATAAAATATTGAAGTTGATACATGTGGTTATCCTTGCTAACAACTTGCTCACATTGCTCTTCTCTACCATTTATCATTGTATGACTACAGCTGGATTATTCTGATTGTTCTTATTATTGTGATTGTGATTCTATTCGCGAGTGGTCTCATCCCATAAATATCAAATAGCAGTCCACACCTTTGTTTCACCCACAGCAGACTCTATGTTTTATGTTCTTGCTTGACTTGGTTCTCGATTTAAAAGTAATTCCGTTTTCAAATGAGGTTGAGCATTTTTTTATTACAAGTATGACTAATTTTGTTTTCAGATTTATATTATCCTACGTTGTACCTTTTGTCGAGTTAATAATCATTCATTAACTCTGCATTCTTATGTGAAAGTAGGTTTTTCAAAGAAGGATTTACTAAATCCTTGTGATTTTCGTTTATTCTTCTCGTCAATGAACACACATGATCTATATTATGAGCAGATTTTTGCAACTGCATTGTAAGCAAAGTCCCCAAATGGTACACGAAGGCATACACAGAATCATTTTGTTTGTAACAAATATAAGCATGAGCAAAAATGCGATATCACAGAAATTATCACAGTCATATCCAAAACTATTATTTGAAATATATTTTTGCATTTGATGAAACGATTAGTTAGTCACTCCCCATCCCTGTGAAGAAGCTTTCTCCGATTTTGAAACCCCATTATCACTCTCCCCATTCAAATCTTGAAATAAAGTTTCATACGCTTTGGAATATTCTTCCTTCATTTTGGAAGAAAAACAACTGCTTACATATCGGCATCCCATTGGATTTTGTAGGGGACATGTTTGTGGACGACATTCCTCCGTAGAAAAATCATTCGCGATACAGTTTTCAACAATGTTGCAAAAAGGTTCATCCCGGCTTTGAATTTCTTGAAGCAGCTCTTCTCTATTTTCTAGGTTTGCCTTGTCGGCACTTAGCATATCATAGGCATCCAATGTATTTTTGGTTAAAAAGCGTGTGCAGTAATCAATTGTCATTTCCACAGCACAAGATTGTAAGAGTGGAATAGTTTTTTCCGTTTCTTTCGCATCCAATAGCTTTTCTCCGATTTTGGGATATTCGTCCCAATTTTCAGATAAAGTTTGGAAAATATCCTCTCCTACTTCCATTTTGGACATACCATCATTTCCATCATCAGTGGCAGTGGGAAATAGCAGTAAATCGATTAACAAACTATTGTGGGTGTAGCCTTGTTCATATTGTTGCTTTTCATTTTCGAGTGTGCTAATTTGCTTCTCTAAGGACGTAATTTTTGTATTTGATTCAGTTGAAGAAGGCTTCTTTTCAAAAGAGTCAGAACTGGAGGGCGTATTTAGGCTTTGATAGGCTTGCTTCATTTGAATTTCGGGTGGAATGCCAACATGCATCTGATTACTATTAGGGTTATTAATTTTATCAGAGGAAGTAGCTTGGGAGGAGGAAAAAGGACGAAGAATCCATTTGCTAACTTTACCAAAGAGACTATTATTGCCATTAGAATCTTTCCATTTGCTGTAGGAACTTAATCCTTTCATTACCGACATCCAGTCTAAAATCTGATCACCATATCTCCAATCTCCCTGAAATTTAACAGTGTGAGGTAATAAAGATCGTCCCATGGGCCCAGCACTTCGATCTTTTCCCATCAGAGTTGACGTCACAGGGTCAGTATCATGATACGCACCCTTTCCAACATAAAGCATAGTAGGATAATGCGTGATACCCGCGGCTGAACAGAGGGATTTATGGCTTTCTTGTTGCTCGCAATCAAACAGAGCCATAATTACATTAGAGTTCGTAGTTCCTGCTTCTACTATACCAGCAATCTGATCCCACATGGGAGCTAGCGAATGGCAATTATTGCACCACTGTGCATAGAATAAAATTGCTGCATCATTGCCGGCATACATAGGAGCATTGTCAGTGGAAGTCATCAATTTATGTGGATAGGTTGGCGATACAGAAAGATAGGCAGCTAGAGTATCAGCATCCCAGTAATCTAGATTCCGGTGACGAAATGGAGGCTCTTGACCTTTCACACCTGTATTTTCACTCTCTTTTGCTGCCGTTGCAGCTTCAGCAAATGGTGGAGAGCTTCGACTAAGAGTAAGAAAAAAAGAAAGAAGTGCATGTGTCGAAAAAATTCTTAAAACCATCATTTTTTATTTCCACAGTGTTTCTATCGCTTTCTTGTTTGAGATTCTCTGTCGTGCTACAGGTTGTTTGTCAAACAATATCGAATGTGTGATGCGGACTAAAGTGGATGATTGAAGATAAAAGTTACCTCAAACTTCAGCTCAACAAGATATCCGTCCTATTTGTCGATGAGTGAATCGAAAAGTATGCATTTATTTTGTCAATACATGTCATACATGCGTAGAAATACGCACCTACAAGTTCTATATCCAGACAAACAAACATATATTTTTACACGTGGATCCATCCAAATTAGAAATTTGTCAACACTGCTATCAAAAGTTCTGTCTTCTACTGTACTAAAAACTAGCAACGGTCAACTCCCTCTATCCATCATATTCATGTTGGTTTTATGACACTATTCCGTCGTCTCGGACAATTAATCGTCAACTTCACTAACGGAAGAGTTTATCAGTGAAAACAGCAGTTGGTTTCTTAAACTGTTAGGATTATTTTTAAATTACGCTATGAATCATGGCAATAAAACATTCTCTGACATATTTTTTTTCCACGCACTATTTCAGCATACGTTTGAGTTAACGGGACTGACAGATCTTTAGATGTTCCCTCTAATTCACTATGTTCAACATGCTCCTCATCTAGTGATTCGGTCAGACCCATTAACCTATTTCTCATCTTCCGAAATAACACTTCTTGTAATGGCTTAGTACTATAGGAGTCTGCCAACATTTCACAAGTCTTACAATGTTCAATGTTCATATCTTCTCGTTCTATGACGACGTCTTTAATGAAGAAATACCTTATGCAAATATGTCTTGATTTATAACCACAAAACTTTCTACCATGCATCTCCATTTTCATAGCACTTTCGTTATCTTGAAAATATATGTTTGTTACAACCTTATGTCTTTGAGCCTCTAGGAAACGTTTCGTCCACACCGTCCAGGGCAGAAAATTGCTCGCTCCCATGACCTCCAATTAGCTCTTATATTCAGCTTTTGTTTTCCTGTTCTAGTGTTCACTACTCCACTACCCATTGATATTACACCTCTTGTGTGCCCTCTCTTGTCCTTGTGAGTCGCATAATATTAGAACTTAAAGTTAAATATATTAACGACTGTTATACTTGTAGATGACAAAATACAGTTGTTCAAATCGTGCACTATTTGTTTGTAAATTGTGTGTTTATTTTATCCTTTTATCACATGAAATATGCGTCAATATTTCCTGACTCATTAACATGTCTAAATAAACTAATACACATATTAAATACTTATATTAAATACTTATATTAAA
>Ga0115008_10002462_pt1 | contig 15336 bp, 12 predicted proteins | sample FraStrMetagenome_FD_87164 | JGI IMG/M metagenome (GOLD analysis project Ga0115008, IMG submission 87164) | Marine eukaryotic phytoplankton communities from Arctic Ocean - Fram Strait ARC3M Metagenome | ecosystem: Environmental > Aquatic > Marine > Oceanic | place: Fram Strait | collected...
CTTACCCCAGAGTTAGATGTTTTTATTTTTGACTATTACGCCTATAACTACCTTTTGAACAGTAATGCGTTGAACCTCAATCTAATCTCGGTATATTATTTCCCATTTATTTATATTTTTATCGTAGTTACCGTATTGTCTATTATCTTCTGTTTAGCTTACAACACTTCTGAGCTTACCCTTTTCATCTTTTACTGTACTCTTATCCTGATGGCCGGTTATTTATTATTTTTTACTGACTCGCTAATCCTCTTTTTTTTAGCTTATGAACTACTTTTAGTACCTTCTTTTTTTATCTTGTATAATTTTGCTAAAACTAGGCGATGTGTAGAAGCAGCTTACTTAATGTTTTTTTGAACCCAGTTTGGAGCACTTTTTTTAATTTTCTCCTTTTTATACCTTTTTTTCATTTGTGGAACTTCTCATTTTAGTACCATGAGTAGCTTTTACTTTTCTTCGTTCGAGCTCAATTTCTTGTTCTGTTGTTGAATTATTGGGTTCGGAGTTAAACTCCCAGTTTGACCTTTTTATGGTTGATTACCAAAAGCTCATGTCGAGGCTTCAACAAATTTTTCTATCTTTTTAAGTGGAGTACTTGTTAAGTTTGCCTTCTTTGGATTATTAAAGTGCCTAGTTACTGTCAGCCTTGAACCTACCTTTTATGCTGTTTACCCTTTCTTAACAGTTGGTATCTTTGACGCTGTCTTTAAACTACTTTACCAAATCGATCTAAAAAAGCTAGTCGCATACTCGACTGTTGTTGAGATGCATTGACTAACAATTTGTGTCGTAAGTGGACAATCCGCCCTAATGTTAGCCAGCTTCTGTATGCTAATTAGTCATGCCCTACTTTCTACTAACTCCTTTTTGTTGGTAGATGCAATTGGTCGAAGGTTTAAGACCCGTCTTATTACTGAGATTAGTGGTATTAACTTTTTATGTCCCAAACTTTTCCTCGTTGCACTTGTCAACACCCTTGTATTCTTAGGGTTCCCTGGTTCAATTATGTTTGTTGCTGAAATTCTATTTTTCAGTTTCTTTTTTGACCTGTTCCCTTTACTATGTCTTTTCTTTATTGTACTTTTATATTTAATTGCCCCAACATTCTTTTTTAGAATCTGAATGAATGTTTTATTTGGTTCATCCACTCATATGCTTAGGACTTTACCTGCTGACCTATCCTCACGTGAACTTGTCGTCTTTGTCGGTCTCTTAGTTTTAATGTTCTGACTTGGTTTAACATGACAAACCTTCGTCTTTTAGTCTCTATTCTCTAAACCAGTGCCCCCTTGTCCACTTTAACCCACTCTTGTTTAAGGAAAAAAAAATACCCACAAATAAGCTTTACCCGAACCCCTGCCCTTCAAAGTCGCTCACAAGTTAAAGGAATTGTAACGAAAGTTACGACAATGTCACCTAAAAAGCCTAATTCAGCTGTTCGTCATGTTGCGAAAGTTGCACTAACGAACCGACTTCGTGTTACCACCCGTCTGCCAGGTATTGGTTACCTATGTGCTAAATATAACCGTGTCCTTGTAGAAGGGGGTCGTGCTAATGACCTCCCTGGAGTCGGATACTCACTAGTTCGTGGTGTTTACGACTTCGCACCTGTTATTTCTAAGAAAAAACGAAGGTCTGTTTACGGAGTTTCACGACCTGATGGTTTAACAAAACATGTCCGAAAGTGTATGAGAAACAAGTACTAATAGTACTATTTTCACATATTAAAATACTTTGTAGTGAAACTTGAATGAATTTCAACTAAATTAATTTCTATTATTGCATGAGCCCGTGCCGGATCTCTCTGACCTTTAACATTTGGTCTAGCCTGTTGTGCTGTCGAAATGATGCATGCTGCTATGAGTCGGTACGATATGGACCGTTTTGGTATTATTTTCCGAGCATCGCCTCGCCACTCCGATTTAATTATTGTCGCTGGAACCTTAACAAATAAGATGGCCCCAACTTTAAGACGCCTTTACGAGCAAATGCCTGACCCCCGTTGAATTTTATCAATGGGAAGCTGTGCAAATGGTGGTGGTTACTATCACTACTCGTACGCGGTTGTTCGAGGTTGTGACCGGGTTATCCCAGTCGATATTTACGTTCCAGGTTGTCCACCTACCGCCGAAGCCTTATTATTCGGTTTGATTCAGTTGCAAGGGAAGATAGGGTTTGTTTTATCTGAACTTAACACGTCAAACGAATGGTACGGAGGTGATCATATCTAAATCAAATAAATGACCAACAATTCTTCTTTAATTCTTCCCAACCACAAAGCCTTTTAGCCGCTCACCAGACTGTAACGTTTAAGACAACTACTTACTACCGAAAACGTCTCTACTCGCCAACGATAACAAAGTTAGTACGGAGAGCCTTTTTTAGGCGTAAGCATTTAAATAATTGGTTAGTTTACCAAAATATCTTATCTTATTGAGCTGTTGAGTACTTGTTCTTTCGTAGGTATTCCCGGGTTTTATTATCGTTGTCATTTTATAAGAATACTTACTTGATGTACAATGTACTAGTCTTTAGTAATTTAGCAGCGAGTAACTTAGTCGGCTTTGAAAAGTTTTTTGTAACTAACCTTGTCCGTAACGTTACAAAGTATTGTACTTTTGGGGGTAGCACCCTTCTCCCTTTCCTAAATAAATTCTCTAATACTTCATGGTTTTACGCATCTTTACCTTCTACTTGGTCTGATGTTCAGAAGAACTCTAATTTAAAAGAGGATCCTATTTATGCAATTGTAAACTCGTCGTTAACCGAATCCCTTATTACAGTCCAGTCTAATGATTCCCTACAACTTTTTTTTGGGTCTTTAAGTCAAGCCTCCTTAAGACCATTAACTGACCTTTACCACCTGTTTATTCTCTTGACATTACGTAAAGTAGTCTAAAACGGTAATAATCTATTAGTTTTGTTTTTACGAAAATTACAACACACTTCAGGTGCTTCCCGAAATATAACTAAATTAACTTCTAGCTGGTTTTCACATAAACGGTTTAACAGCCTTACTTGACGAAAGTATTCTAAAGCCGGTCGTGGACACTTTGGTCGAATCGTAACTTGAACAAAGTGTAAGCTCCGTCGAAGGCTACGTTTCCCAATAATCAATTACTCATTCCGAGTGAACATGCTCGCTGTAGTATCAACTTTTTATTTAATCCCCTTCCAAAATAAATTAGTAGCCTTATGTTTTTTAGCGACAGGTGGGGTCACCTATTTACAGTCAACAACTCAGTTTAAGCTCCTCTCATTTATAAAACTTCCTTCAAGTTTGAATAAAAAGGGTATGAATGTTTTTGACCCTACGATTTCAGTATTAATGCACATTAAACTTTTATCACGAATTTCTCTTGTCGAGTTATACCCTGGTTCAGGGGTACAATATGTTCGAAGTTCTGGTTCATTCGCACGTTTTATTAAGATTGATTGGGCAACTCACACAACGTTACTTACTATGCCCTCCGGAGTTCGTAAGTCCTTTTCTCTATACTCATTAGCTTCTGTGGGGGCCGTCTCTTTAAAGAATAAACGTCTTGTACGTAATACGAAGGCTGGTTTCTGACGCTCTTTCGGTGTAAAGTCAAAAGTTAGAGGAGTCGCTATGAACCCTGTAGATCATCCTCACGGTGGTCGAACCAAAGCTATTAAAAATCCCCGTACACCTTGAGGAAAGCCAACTAAACTCAAGTAAAAAATCTGTATATCTTTATGTCCAATGATCGTATTAGTTACACTCGCCAAGCCCCTAAAACTTATAAAATTTCTCATGTTGGTCCAAATACTTGGCGCCAAATATTCCTACACGTTTCTAGTGAGGTCCTAGAAGAGCAGGACAAGTTTATTCATGAACGTTGTTCTACTATTACTCCACTTTTGTCACAAAGTCGTTTGAAGATTCATATGGGCCGTGGTTACATTGCTCGTAACCTTTCGTCCTATATGATAGGATTTAAATTTGGAGAATTTACTTGAAACCGTAAAATTGCTTTGTACAAGGCTAAACAACTTCGTCAAAAAAAGAAGAAAAAAAAATAATTGAAATTTGAACAGGTATTACAAATTTATTGAACAAAAGGTTTCCTTTTCGGTGGTAAAGTCCTCCCATTTAATGTAGACTGGCGGAGGCTTGGTGGTCAAGTAAAAGGTTTAGGTATGTACAATAAGTTGAAACTAATTCGACGGTTTGAGCTACATGATCTCTACAGTGACCCTCGCGAAACTTTCCAACGGACAGATAAAGAGACTAGAAAATCTATAAACAGAATTTTTTCACAAATGTCTAGTATTAATTACCAAATAAATGAACTTACACAGCTTAACGTTATAAGACTCTTTTTAATTAAGTCATTCAGAGGAAAAGCCCAAGCGTTTGGTAAACCTTCCCGTGGGCAGCGAACTTGATCAAATGCTTGAACCGCTTACTTATACAATAAAGACCTTAGGACATTTATTGCTACAACGCAGCGGCAGCTAAACAAAGATAAAAAAGAGGAGAAGATAAATTACAAGATTTTAAAAAAAAAAGTTAAACGTCCTAATCAGGATAATCAACAAAAAAAGCTTTTAAAAAAAAACTCTATCTGATTTTAATAAAAATTTTCATGAAGTCTTTAACCAACTTACCTGTCTCGACAGCGACTAACCTAATCTGTACCCACCTATTAACCTCGAGTCATCGTTCTAACTCTTTTAGCCGTTATTTGACAACTTTTTCTAACCAGAACTCTTTCTTTCTTAATTGCCTTGTTACGGGATGAAACGGTAACATTTCTGCAACTAACGAAGTTGTTAGGTTTTTCCTTTCATATAACTTTAACACATTTAAAGAAAGTATGTTCATCTCTAACTTTTATAATAACATCACCTCTAGCGTCCTAAAGACTAGGTTTCGACGGTCCTCACGAACTCTGAGGTCAGTTCAACCCGTCTCACATCTTCGTACACGCCGCAGTTCTTTAAAAACTAACATGTCTAAAGGGTTTAGTACTTTTACTCACAAGTCTTTTCTCAGCTTAGAGAAGTCCTTTTTAAAGTCAGCTCTTCCATTATCTACACCTTATCGAAACTTGTTTTCAGGGGTTTTTGATTGGGATGGTAAAGGATTTCAGGAACTCAGCCTTAATTCAAAACTACTAGACCTTCACCACAAGGTGGTTCGGCGTAAAGTATTTCTTAATGTTTTGCATAAGTTAACTCGTAAAGTTAGAGTTGTAACTAAAACACCAACCTACCAATTTAATTATAAAAACTACTCTCTTTTTAAGGAGGGTGGTCTTGTTACAAATCGGTACATGAAGATTAATCCGCGACAAACGTCTTTTTTGAATAATAGGTCTTTACGGGATCAAGGGTGGGGGACATTCTTACCTTGCAAGATTCAAATCCTTAGTGCATTTTTTAAAACCTACCGCCGTCTAGTTACGCACGATCTAAGAAGTAGGGCTCGACGTATTCGGTTTAATTCTGACCCCCTTTTCGTCGTTGGAGTAAATAGAATTGTTAGGAGATTTGACCATTTTTTCAAAAAATTACCTCAAGTTAACTTAAACCTCTCTAAGGCCTCTGAGTTTAGTTTAAATACTAAACTGGTTAAAGACTCTTATATTCAAGGAACTTACTTAAACAGCTCTAGTTTACAGGTACCTAATAGGACCTATTTACCTTCGAATACTCGAGGTTTTCAGAAAAACCTCTCTTTTAATCAACTTAGATTCCGCTCTTCTCGACAAAACCGGCCTCAGTTAAAGGCGAGTACTAAGGCCGTCTGGTCCTCAGCAAAGAGGTATAACCCCTTTACTAGCACTAAGTCTGCTAGGTTAGCTAATCACAATACTTTCTCATCCCCCTCTACTAGTAACACTAGGGGCAGTTCACTTAAACCATCTAGAATTTCTTCACCTATTACCTTAAATCGTATCTTTTCTAGTAAGCACATCTCAAAAAAGTGAGGCCTAACCTCACGTTTAACATCTTCAGGTAATAGATTAGTTCGGTGTAGCTCCTATCGTTTATTAGCTTCACACTCTAAATGCCTTATTAATCTAAAACTGCGTTTATCAGGTAGACAAATCAATCTTCCTAAGCGTCACAATTCTCGTCGTATTAGGCGATTTACAAGGAGTGTTCAGTACAAACTTAGAGGATTAACAGGTTCTAAACTTGATAGAGGCTTACTTTCCTTACTAAAAGGGTTAGTTCTCAGGACCCCGACTTTTTCGAGAGTGTTTCGCATGTTCTTTTGGTCACAGTCAGTAAAATCTAAAAATACTAAACCACTTAATAATACAATCTCTCATCCACATTCTTCTTTGAGATCAGTACCCTCAAACCAACCTTCCCATTTTGTAACTAAGTCCGTACTTAATTTGTTAGTAAGGCGGTGTTTGAGGATTTTTAAACTTGTTTCGACCTACTCAACTTTAGGTAATTTTAGCGATAAGCGGCGTATTTTGATAAATATGCGGTCAGACCGTGCTAGAAAGTATAAGAGATCTAGGCGAAAGCGTCGTGTATCAGCACTTTCGGTATTAGATGCAGAGACTTACTTGTCAGATGTTCGCTATATTAATACCGTTTCAAGCCAATCACATCTAAATACACTTTCTTCATTAATGATTACGGCTTTACACCTCTCTAGATCCCCTAACGTATCTAGATCCCTCAGTTCAAAAGTAGTCCGTTACTCCCTTTATAACTCTAAGTCACCTCACCGCAGCTTAAGTGGTAAGGCGAGTTTAGGGTGATTTCGCCGTATTATGCGTACAGGTAGACGATTTAAAGTCTCAAAGAAAGAGTTGTTATTGCCGACGCAACTACCGTTCCGTCGCCGAGTCTTTTTAACTGAGTTGCTAAATTACGTTTCACCAACCGCTAGTCTAGTTAAGACCGCTTCTTTTAGCTTGTCTAACACCTCTCCCAATACTTTATTAGGTTATAACTTTTTTTCTCAAAAAATTACTTCGAACCTTTTTCGACTCCCCTATAACACTTTAGCCGGTTTTAACTGACTTAGGTTACTGTCGACCACTCGGCTACAGTTAGTGACTAAGGGGTGCAGCAACTACCTGTTTTCAAACATCTTAAATCAGTCAAGTCCTGATACTACGCTCACCTCGCGCTCATTTAAATTTATGCGTGCGGAGATAATTAGTTACTACGACCTTCCATTTATTTTTTCAAATGTTGGGTTTTTATTTTTATCAACTAATACTACTCAGGTTTCATTAGACTCTCACTATGATCGCTCAATGGCCCGTGCCAGAATTAACAAGCACAGGTTATCTTTTTTTATTAAGAATGACATAAAAAGGGTGTACTTAAAACGGCCAGGGCTATTAAAGCTTTTGTCTTCTTTTATGGAGGACGACTCTTTAACTAATGTCGACCTTTTTTTTAGCAGCCAGTGAAGGTTAAGTCAAGGTAACTTGAAAGAACCTAACACTCGACTTGCTAGCCAATTTTTCAATTCTTCAATTGAACCTGGTCGGTACTTAAATCAGTATTCTACTGATTTAGGAGACGGTAGTTTAGCCCAACCCCTTTCGGTTAAACGTATCCGTTTTAAACCTGGTTACCAAAGAATTTGAAGACGAGCTCGGGAAGCTATTAACTTCACCCTTAACTTTAACTGTCGGTACCAGATAGGTTTAACTAAACGACTTATGTGACTCCGTCGTTTAAAGCGTACAAATGCTCTACGGTTACAGGAGGTGACATTACAAAAAACTCTTTTAAATTCCCATTTCGTATTTGACCTCTCTTCAAGTCTAGCACTAGTACAGAGTAATACTGTTTACGTAAATGGTATTAATTCTAAGAATCCTAATCTAAAACTATTTGTTGGCGATTTCATTCAGTTAATTGTTAGCCTTCGTTATTATATTGTCTATCGATGACTTATTAATTGAAATAACTACCACAATTTAAGGTTCAGAAAGTTGCTAAATTTTAAAAATAATTCAAGCCGTTCAGATTTGTCGAAACAGGTCTCTCGACATCTCCCGGACTGAATCTTTACTATTGGGTACAAAACTCTTGATATTCCTAAGTATTTAGAGGTTGATTACTTTACTCTATCTGCATTTTATATTTACGAACCCCTTACCTTAAATGATTACCACCCACTAACCCACTTAGATGCTAGACCAGAAATCTACACAATGTACAATTGAAAGTACATCACTTAATTTATACTACTTATAGTAGGTTTATAGATGTTGAAATCAAATATCTTTAATTTTTGACAGCCTCATTTTTTACAAAATTCTCTTTCTGAACGCCGTGTAAAAAGCTTCGTTTTAAATTTTGGACCTCAACACCCCGCCGCCCACGGTGTACTACGTTTAGTTGTCCAATTAAATGGTGAACTCGTTGAACGAGCAGACTCGCATGTTGGGTTTTTGCATCGTGGAACTGAAAAGCTTATTGAAAGTAGAACCTACCTAAAATCACTTCCTTATTTTGACCGTTTAGATTACGTTTCTATGATGACTCAAGAACATGCGTTTTGTATCGCCATCGAATCTTTAACTAAGACTGTTTCTTACACCTCTTTATATGTACAAATTAGAGTTTTGTTCGATGAGTTAACTCGAATTTTAAATCACCTTCTTGCTTTGTCTACACATTCACTTGATGTAGGAAATATGGCACCTGTTTTCTGAGCTTTTGAAGAGCGTGAACGACTAATGGAGTTCTACGAACGTGTTTCAGGAGCTCGAATGCATGCAGCTTTCTATCGTCCAAATGACATTGATTGAACCGGCCTTAATTATCAATTTTTTCTAGACGTTGCACTTTTTGCACGGGACTGTTTTAAAACTTTGACAGAAATTTTCACCGTTTTAACAACAAATCGGATCTGAAAGTCACGGTTAGTTGGGGTTGGAAGCATTAATATTAACGATGCCATTGGTTATGGAGTTACTGGGCCAGTTATTAGGAGTGTTGGAGTTAAAAAAGACATGCGATTTTTACGTTCTGAGACTTATGCCCACTATTGATTCTTATCAATTCAAGGTTACCTCGGTAAAAGAGGTGATAGTTACGACCGTTTTTTAATCCGATTACGTGAAATGTATGAAAGTGTTAGTATCGTCTTTCAAATTTTAACTAATTTAACTAACGTCTCTTATAAGAGTTCACACAGCTTTTCATCTGAAACCGGATCTAAAGCAAACTTTTCCAATTTTTTTGATTCTTTGTATACTGAGAAGTATTCAAAACTTAATTATAACTCGAAGTATAACTCTATGGAGAGCTTAATTAACCATTTTAAGAGCTATAGTGAAGGTCTTAAAGTCCCACGCGGGTTCGCCTATAAAGCTGTTGAGGCTCCTAAAGGTGAGTTTGGAGTCTCTATCGTTTCCGATGGAACCTCAAACCCTTATCGGTGTAAGATCCGAACCCCTGCCTACCATCATATGCAAATAATGTCAAGAATGTCTCAAGGTCACTATTTCGCTGATCTAGTCACTATTTTAGGATCGATTGATATCGTATTTGGAGATGTAGATCGTTAAAATTTTTGTATACTCTCATCTATAGTCGACAACATCAGTGAAAAGTTTTAGATAATACACGCAGACGTAATCATATCAAATTCGAGTTAAAAAACACTCTTTTAAAGAGCCTCTTTAAAACCCAAACTTTAGATTTATCTCAACAACATTTAGCTTCGTACCGTAAATCTTCAATCCCCCGTTCTTCATCTGTCACTAGAATAGTAAATCGTTGTGTTTACACAGGTCGTAAGTATAGTACTATTCGAAAATTTCAAATGTCACGTTTTTCTACGCGTTTTAACTCTTATGAAGGTTTATTGCCTGGTGTTCGCCGCCATAGCTGATAAATCTTAGATCCCATCTTCTAAACCCTGTAACTTTTTGTCGTAGCTTTTACTTCCTAAATAAGTAAGGCTACATTCATGTGAAGCTGATTAACTAATCATTTGACTACGTTTGGTTCATACATGATAGCTCCAATTGTTTATCATTCTGCTTGTGATGGGTACGTCATGGCGTTCATTTTTACTGTAATGGAATTGAATGACACTTTTGGTGAATATCGAATTTATGCTGGATTTGTACTTGTAGGACTTCTCTTACGAAACCATCTTTTTGCTCTTTTTAAATTAACTAAGACACTATTAACACGTTCTTATAGCTCTTCAAACACTTCAGGTCGATCCCCTCAAGTTGTTTCAAATAAAGTTAAACCTTTAGGAGTTCAAGTACTCAACCTTTTAAAGTTACAAAATTCGGCATTAAAAAATGCTGTAAAATTATGACTTAAAAAATAACCTCAACTTTGCGTGTTGCTTTGACCTTTTTATTCTATTCAAGCCTTTGCCTAACTTATTCTGAAGAATGAATTTTTATGAATTTATGAACCCCTTTTTTAGGAACTAACTTGTACCTCTTCTTTTCGTCCTTTACTACTGTTATTTCTATCAAGATCTGCTTGTGTCTTCTCTTTTTAATCGTTATTAGAGGGGCAATACCTCGTTACCGTTACGATTTCCTTACTAAGTTAGGTTGAGTTAAGTTCTTAGGGCACGTCTTGTCCTTTTTTTTAGTATCTGTACTATTATATTGCCTTTGATAATGTATTGTTTTTATGACATCCTACTTAGCTACTTTTGGAACCTCTCTTAATAGAATCATGATTTTTTTAATCTTACCAACCATCTCTACTCATATTTCCTTTCTATTTGATGCTCTAAACTCATTACGAATTAGCGCTGGTGTATTCTGAAAAGTCGCAAACTATGCGGACGCTTACTGATTTTTATATAGTAACAAAAAGGTTTTACATGAAACCTTAATCCAGGTAGGTAATAGATCTTAATTATTACTACTTGTGACCCCCTGTACTGGAAACTAGCTTAATCGGTAAAGCGCTAGATTTTGGGTCTAGATAGTATAGGTTCGAGTCCTATGTTTCCAATTTATATGCTTCAGCTTGATTACTCTTTTTTTATAAACCAACTAAAAATAAACGTTGCCCAAAAAAACTTTTTTTTTGATACAATTACTAATACGAAAACATTGCGATTTATAAAACTTCTTTATAAATTAGGTATTGTTAGACGTTATTTACGAGTAACGTCAAAAAAGTATCGAATATTTCCAAACTGAAATGGGGGTCGTTCGACGCTAAAGCGAATTAAGTTTTTTCAGAAAAAAACTCCTATAAAGTTAAGTTATAAAGCTCTTCGATTGCTACACCTTTACACATTTAACTCCCACATCATTTTAAATACTGACCGAGGTTTGTTAACCCACACCGATGCGCTTAATAATCGTGTAGGTGGTCACCTTATCTGCTTAATTTTATAGCAACCTGTGTACCTTTGTCTTTTATCGGAACAATTATCCAGTGATTTTGAGTACAAAAACAACGACTAACATCATTCTTAAAGTACCGAGTATACGGACTTAACTTATCGTTAGAGTTAGAATTTCCTAAACCTTTTAACGTTTTTTCTTACACATGACAACGAGCTCCTAGTACATTAAAAGATTTTAAAACTCCAGCCCTAAACTCCGCCCAAGTTTTAAAAACAATTCTTTTAAATACTCCTTTATTAAAGCTAACAGTTTTACCCTTCTTATATAAAATTGTTACCTCAATTAAGCAAGCTTTTAGCTGATTACTTAGGGTCTATACGATTACTTTTGGTGAAGGTTTTTTATATCTAAGGGGTTTATTTATTATCTTTTTTGTAGATGCTCTTATTGCAGATGATGAACCTCTTTGAGAGCCCATTGAATGAAGTTTATTACAATCTTGAATCTTATTTATCTTTTTATTTGCTTGAATTGCAGAGAATTTAATTAGTAGTCGATATGGAAGTTACACCGGGCGTGACAAACGTGTTTGGTTTGCTTGGTACAAAACCTTCTGACTAATTGAAGGTTGATATATCCTTTCTATGGGAGCTGCTTCTTTATGAGTAATGGTACCTCACTACTACGAAGTTACCTACGGAGTCTCTTTTATCTACTCTTGATGAAACTGATATTCTCGGGTATTTTTTTTTAAGTTTATTAGTATTTTTACTATTGTATTATTCATGTCCTACTTTTTACAAATCTCTATGCGATGATCTAACTGAAAAAAAAGCTTTTATATTATTCTTTTTATTAACTTTTTCCTCGGCTATTTAATTTATACCCAGTTTTTTATTAGCTTCTTTGCGTATTTTACGGACCCCCGTTGACACGCTAAAACCCGTTTAGTTGACTACGTCCAACTTAGTCACGAACCCTCACGGTGAGGTTGAGGTGATATTAAACGAGACCATTTTACCCATCATAGGTCTAAAACTGTCTTTTGATTTAAAAACGACGGTCCTTTTGCAAGTGCTTTTATGTTTTATAACTTTATGTTTTTTATTTCCCTCTTCACATTATATTTTTACTGACTTGCCTTAATTCGAAGAGTTTACGTAACCCAAGAGATTACTTTTACATACACAACCTATTGTATCTCCTGCCTCAAACAGTTCTTCTACTTTTTTATGTTACTTTTTTGCTTCGTTTTTTTGAGTTATATTTTTATTTACTGACGTACTCCTAATGAGTTTATCTGAACTATTAACTCAATCTCTTGATTTGATAATTTTTTAGCAATATTCTTAGAGTATCCAAGTTTTATTCTCTCAATTTTCCGTATCTAACAGGTATTTACACTTATTAGTATATTATTTGCTTTTTGTTAAGGCGTCGAAGGCTATTGCCCTTTCGATCACCTTTCTCCCCATCCTTGGATGTGCTCTTGGAACCGGAATTCTTTTTGCCGCCCTCGTAAGAGCCGTTAGTTACGCTCCTGATAACGAAGATGTCTTATTCAATTATACCGCTTTAGGGTTTGCTTTCATTGAAACTTTCGCTTTTACCCTATTCTTCGTCGCTATGATTGTTTTCATCATGTAGTACTGTAGAGATTAATATCTATATACCAGCTGTTTAGATCTAAAACTAAAGATCATTTTAAAACATTTATCGGAAACATGAGTAACCCCTGTATAAACAGATGAGGTATGAACACCTTTTGACATAACTTTTGATACGACGACTTTAAGTTTGCGTACAGCCACAAACAAGATAAAATTTTCTCAAATCTAATTCACATATTCCTATTTAATGGGGTAAATTTAACGTATAACCTGTTTATTAACAGTTACTGATATGCTAAAAAGTATACCCAACTCTCGACTAAGACTTACCAACGCTGAATTACCCGTAAACCTAATCAATTCGGCGAAATTATGCGTTACTCTCTTCGTCAAGAAGCTGACTGTGTATTTCCTATGAAGATATGAATCCTTAAATATAGTCATTGAATTATTATTAACCAGTATTGATTCCAACCTTTAAAGAAGCGACGTGGTCAGAGTCGTCGGGAAAGTCCCAATCACCTTGACTCGTTAAACTCCGTTAATTTAAAGACATTCTCAAATGTTAGAAAATTTAAGACACTAATGTCAACTTCGCTACTTCGGGAGGTTGTTCAGAAACCTTACTACACATTTTAGTTAAACTTAGAAAGTCCTTTAGAAGTTATAAATACCCATGAACCTTTTTGTAAATAGACTTAACTTTTCGTTAAGCCTATTAGTATGTTTGAAACAAAGCAACTAGAAGTAAACTTATACTCCAATCAACCTAAAAAATTAATTCCTATACATTTTATTTCCTCGTTTGACAAAACAAATTTCTATAGTAACTACGCGTCTTATAACTCTTACTCGGCTATGAGCTATAATACCTACCCACTAGTTACCGATAGTGTAAACCGTATCGTTTCTAAAGAGCTATCTGATGAATCAACGCTAGAAACATTCAACTTTATTCGGAGATCAACTATTAAATCATTCTTCAATTCCCAATTAGTAGATGTACCTATTTGCTTTAAGAAGAGTAAATCTTTATATACTCCTACTTTTGAAATCCCTCTTATTAAGTTTTCAAATATTCTCATGCGCTCAGGTCTAAGAGGTCAAGTGATTCGTAACGTGACCAAAAGCTTTGCTCACTTCTTCCATAATTTAATCCCTGGATTAACTCCTGAAGGGTCTCTTAAGTGAGTTCAAGTACACCATCTAATCGATAACTTACTACTTGCTGGTAACTTCCACCTTTTAGGCGGAGGCCCTCAGTTAGTTGAAAATGCCCTACTTAGTGCAGGTAATAAATTTGATGATTTCCGAATTAACTTTAATTATAAAGCGTCTTTAGATCACCTTTTATTTGAAACCCTAAAAAAGAACTCCCCCATTTTTAACTTCTCTATTCGTAAAGTTGACAAGAGTATTCGTAAAAACTCTCGGGGAAAGTCTGGTAAGTACACCATTATTTGGAAATATATACCTACATATAAGCGGCTTTATGTCACGATTCGTTGGTTATTGAAGGAGCTTAAGTTCCAACGTGTTCAGACATTTGAGGGTCGACTTATACAAATGCTTCAGACATTTTTGCTAGAGCCTAATTCGAGCTTTGTTGTACGTTTACGTAAATTTGTCCACGGTTTCGTATTTTATAACTACAAGAATACCCTACTTAAAAATCTCCGTTCAACATCTTAATAACTCTAGCTTATTGTTGTGGTATGGTAAAACTGGCCGACTTAATTTTAAAACAACCTATAAACGTAAAAAGATTAATTACAATATAAAAACTAAAAGCTTAGCTTTTTTAAGCCCCAAGTGACAGTCGCTCTCTATATATAAGTCAAGTTTTTATGTACCTAGTAATTGAAATTTAGTCCTATTAAGTAGTAAAAATTTGGGTAGCAAAAGTTCTCTACTTTACCTATACTCAAGTTTTTACTACTTTAAAGTAACTCTTCAAAACATTGAAGATTCGTGGTACTATGATTCGAGTGCAAATCTCTTTTCTTATAAAAACCCCTTCCTTTCAAACTTTCACCGATTCTATTGATCAGTTCTCCAGAAGTTATTTGACAGTTTCTCCCTTAATTTTTTTAGAAAGCTAAAGATTAAAGGTAAAGGTTACTATATTTATAAGAATTATAGGAATACTGTAACTCACCAGTTCGGACATTCTCATAGAACTTATATCTATACTTACTTTACTACAGTAAAGTTCCTTTCGAAAACGACAGTACTCCTTTTCGGTTCCTCTAAAAATGATGTATTTTCCGCAGCTTTAAGAATCCGTTCGTCAAAATATATTAACATCTTCACAGGACGTGGAGTCCGATTCTCTAAACAAATTGTTTATAAAAAGACAGGTAAAGTTAGTGCTTACCGGTAGTAGAAAACCCTTAACTTCGCCAACATACATGTTAGAAGGTAGA
>Ga0115008_10002467_pt1 | contig 15328 bp, 9 predicted proteins | sample FraStrMetagenome_FD_87164 | JGI IMG/M metagenome (GOLD analysis project Ga0115008, IMG submission 87164) | Marine eukaryotic phytoplankton communities from Arctic Ocean - Fram Strait ARC3M Metagenome | ecosystem: Environmental > Aquatic > Marine > Oceanic | place: Fram Strait | collected 2012-06-18
AACATAAAAAATGAAATGTTCAAAATCGAAATATAAATCTTGCAAAAAAAAAATACCCCACTTTTGAATCTGAGCTAATTTTTTATAATGATTTCGTCAGAGTATTTGCATTTAAAACGTTCTCTTCTGATAATTGCATGAATCAAGTACGCAAGCAAAATCCAGATGAACAGCAAATACTTAAGATTAAGTGTCAGAACATATTGTATTCAGCCAAAAAAAGCTTAAATGTGTCAGTCACTTACTAGAATCGTACCTTGGAAACAAGGCACGGTAGCACACTATAGGTAATCAAGTTCCAAAAATGAAATGTAAGAAAACGATCAAACTTCAAGAATTATTTGTATTTTGTACACTCAGCATTCTGATAGCTGACGCAAGCTTTGGAATATTAGCCTATTCTACATCACAAGGTAGAGCATTCCATCATTGACTCTAAAGAGCCTCACAATTTAAATTACACGTGACATTCTAGTGCACTGAAGTAATTGTGAACATATCGCACAGTCTGTTTTTCTCGAAAGATTATTTTTGTGAATGGATCTGGAGACCGTGACACGTGGATTGCATACGCCCGTGCCATAAAATGGGCTGTGTCTTCAATGCAACAAACCAAAAAAGTGATTCTTTCTCTTTTGAAAGGAACGGAAACAGTTTGTTTATTTCCTTGAAGAAAAGGTGCACAAATCCGGTTATTTCATATCCCAAAGCAATTTCATATCAAGAATGGAACAAGAGTTTGATCTTGTGAGTGATATAAAAATATCTATGACTTACTTTGTTGAGAAGACTTCGTGTGTAAATAATTAGAAAGAATAAACGTGTTACCCGTAGTGTGAACTGCGATGAGCATTCTTAGCAATCACCCATTTTTATCTCCATAATAACTCATTAAAGATAATACAACATGTCTAAGCTATGAATAAGAACTGTTGGTGACATATTTCAATATTATCATGCATCTATATTATACACAAAAAGACTCAAATGAAATACTTATGCCATCATCATTCTGATGTACGGAAAGAATACTAAGTGAGGATGATTTTTTTGGAAAATTGAAGAGTAAAAATAGATCTACTTTCCTGGCATATTGTAATGCTAATCTTAAGAAAGAATGTTCATAATGATAACTGATATTGGCTAGAAAAGAAATGATTTTATGAATAGGTAACGAGCTCCTTCATCCAAGCTATCTTTTGGTCATGCTTTGCTGAATGTTGAACTCAGAAAATTATATCCTGATAACCTAAAAAAGAAGAATATATTCTAAAGATTTGTATATATGAGGGATATAATGTGACAAATATTTCTTTTTTGATCATGTGACTACTGATAAAATGAATACCACTCTAAATGATATTCGTATGCTCTAGAGTTGACTATCAAATTTTCTTGATTTTGCCATTCATGCGTTTTATACAAATTAAAAATGTTTTGTTGATTAAGAGAGAGTAATGTTCTTGTTCATATTTATATGCTCAATCAATTAGAAAGCTTCCAATATTTGCAACTTCTATTTTGTTTTAACTCCTCTTGTCTGTGACTTTCGCAACGATATTCATGTATATGTAATCAATTTCATCCCATGTTTGCTTCTTGATACCTTCTTTGCATTGAAAAATGAAAAAAAAATCTATCAAATTTTCGTTTTAAACTTATGATGACGTAGGAATCAAAATGAGATACCATACGTAAGTGACCTTTGAATTTGTCCTCTTCTTGATTCGCAGCTGTTTATCACTCCCAACATATCGAAAAGTGAGCTCCTACTTCAGTGAAACCATGGTCGCGAGGGAAAACATTTGCCAAAAAATATCAAAATTTCAGTTAAGTTTGTTGTTTTTTACTTTGCATGGATTCCCTGCGGCAAACGCTTTTTCCCAAATGTCCACGGCAAACGCAGAACCTCGTCACTTTTTAGGGTTTGATTTGGGGTAAGAAAAAAGGTAGCAAACATAGTTTGTTCTTCCATTTCGCCATGTAATCTTTTGCTTATTTATCTTATCGATTCTCTGAAAAGAACTTCAGGAGCACGTATATCCATTATTGAAGAAAACCTTAGCGGTAGTAATCAACAGTATAATGAAATTCATACAGATGCAATAACTTGGACAGAATCACAACCATATGATGACCCAAAGGCCTGGATAAGTGCCATGGATATTTTGTTAGAAAATACTTTAAAAGAGAAGCCTACCTTACTCAAAAGTGTAAAAGCAATTTGTGCATCTGGAACATCTGGGAGTTGTCTTCTGGTTGATTCCCTGCAAAATGGAGCAGTGACACGACACCCAAGAATGTATAATTTTGACATCGTTGCATCCACCTCATCTGATGATAAAGCATCCGTTATAAAAGTATGTGACTATTTAGAAAAATTCGCACCTCCTCGTCACACCGCAAGAGCCAATACTGGATCTTTAGCGAAATTGATACTATGGCAGGAGCAACAAGCCATAAAGGGGGGTGAAGTTTTGGCCCATCAATCTGATTACTGTGCTATGCATCTTTTACATGATACAACTAAAAAATGTGGGTCCGGGTTAAAAGATAGACAAATATCGATATCTAGTGATTGGCACAATTGTTTGAAACTAGGATATGATGTTCAGAAACTCGAATGGCCAAGCTGGTTACTGTCATGTTTGAAAGAATCAGGAGTTGACGATCCAAACAAAGTTCTTCCATCCAATGTAGTTTCACCAGGTATTCCAATGGGCAATATTGCGCCTTCTCTGCAAGAAAAATTCTCATTACCCCCTGATTGTGTAGTTGTAGGTGGTACAACAGATAGTAATGCTGCTTTTTTTGCTGCTATTGGTGGAACCAGTGCTGAATTTGGTACATCAGTCACAAGTCTGGGTAGCACATTAGCGATGAAACAGTTAAGTAAAACTTTTTGTGAGGACGCTGATAGAGGTGTTTACAGCCACAGGTTTCCACTATTCAACGAAAATACGGATGATTTAATATCTGAAGAGGCTTGGCTTGTCGGTGGAGCTAGCAATGTGGGATGTGCAGTTTTGAGACAAGAAAAGTTTTCAAATAAAGAACTTGTAGATCTTAGCAAAGATATTGATCCTGCCGGAGAAAGTCCTTTAAAATATTATCCACTAACAAAAACTGGAGAGCGGTTTCCAATCGCAGATAGTACACGTAAACCAATTCTCACTCCAATACCCGACAAGCGAAAAGACTATTTGCATGGAATCTTACAAAGCATAACAGACGTCGAGAAACAGGTGAGGAATAATTTTCTTTTCATTGTTGTTAGCACGAGACAATACATCACTTATTTTTCAACCTTTGTGTGATTTTGACCAGGGTTTTGAAGTGCTTGGTAGTCTAGGTGCAGAACCATCTAGACCAACAAAGGTATGGAGTTGTGGTGGTGGTGCTAGAAATGCTATGTGGTTGAAAATGAGAGAAATCCGGATCTCATCAATTTGTGGGGAAAATGGGGTCACTGTAGATCGAGCTGAAAACACTGAAGCAAGTTTTGGTGCAGCAATTCTTGCTGCTGGAACATTTTAAGATAAGCGAGTGGTAAAATACGATAACGACCAAGCGAGCTTTTATTTTCGTGTGAGGACAGGTGACATCCTCATGGATGCACAAAGAAGGTTGAATATACGTGCTAAAAAAAGCATACTACTTTGGATTGTTCTCTCTTGTCAGTTGTTTGATATTCGAAAAGAATATGTTTTGTCAACACATGATTTTATGAAATATTTTTCTTCTTTTGGCATCTGGTTTAGGTATCATTGTTGTGGCTGGTATCAATTCTGAAAAAATTGACAGGAATTATCGATATATCATCTACTGAAGAAATTTATTTTTTTGTAAATCTAGTTAATATTATAGTCACTCTGATTTCTATGCATAGATTTCTTCAAACACCCTTCAACCAATCACTGTTAAGACAATCCAGGGCAGTAGATCGACTTTTTGGATCAAATTCTAACAGGGGAATCATGAAATCTGCGACGCTCTTTGCATCTCTCATTGAAAAGTGATATTTTTCATGCAATACACTGTGCATTGGCCAGAACTTCAACTGATGGATATGTTTCAAGTCTCCTTTTCTGTTGAAAAAGTTTTTTGAGTATTTACCGCCAAGCGCGAGTTTTTTTGGCATTTTTCCTAACAATTCTTGAAACATTGCTAAATGATCTTCATCACGGTCATAGTCTTCTCCCGCACGTGGATCAAACAAAAGATCGCCAGTTAAGAGCTCAAATGTAATGCAACCTAAAGACCACATATCGGCAGATGTATCATACCTAAAAGATCAAGAGTTCAAACATGATAATAAGATCAAATATATTTCACTTTTTTTCATTCTCACATGAATTAAACAAACTTACTTGCTACCAATCAAAACTTCAGGTGATCTATACTGCCGAGTTTGAATATCCTCGCTGAAGTGACGATGCGTCCAACATGCGTTACCAAGATCCACTACGACTGCTCTAGACCTCATTATTACTTTTGGATCTTTGACATTCGGAGCTGATGGTGGCTTTGCTTTTGGTTTAGTTCTTGCTTTGAGGATATTTTGTTTGAATGATGCAATGTTATTTTTTAACGACTGACCAATGTATTGTTGCATATTCTTCCCCTCTTCTTTGTACTCAATTTGTTTAACAAAGGAAATGCTGTCAGTGCTCTGAGAAGCTTCTATTCTAGGATTCAAAAGAATCGGTAAATCTATATTGTCGACGGATGGATCTATTCCCATAAACGCTTTGATTCGTGTGTAAATAGAATGTCTAGCAGACCACCAATTTGCAACACCATCAGTTCCATTGGAAGCACGGAGTTTAAAACATTGAGACCCATCTTCTCCTACCGTTGGTCTAGCAGCAAATTCTTTGACAAGACGTAAATCAAAACCAAACACACAACTAGCGTTTTTGCTTGAAGTCGAAGAGCTTCCATATCCACCTCTTCCTTCTTTAACTTTCATCGCGAGAGGATGAGCACATAAACTCCACGCGTGGTCATTGAATACAGCAGAATCTAATGCTGGAATGCCGTCATCCCGTTTATAAGTCAAGAATGAAACTCCTGGTAAACGACTTTCTAAATAAGCAAGCACTACAACTGTACTCATTACTGAGAATCTAACTGAAAATTGAGAAAATGGAAGACACCGATATTGAGAGTCGTTGTATGTTGCATCTTGACCACTTAAATTGGCACTAACTAGTCTAACTAGATCAGACGTCATTTGTCTTCCAACAGAAGAAGCAGCTTTTCTACTATGTTGGGATATTTTAAAGAGAGCTGAAAATGGTTTCGAAGAATTGCTCGATACTGCCCCATCCGGCCTTTTGAGAGACAATTCACATCCCCTTTTAAACACAAATTAAAAATCAGTGAGACGATATTTCGACGATATATAAATCAACAAGTCAACTGAAACCGTACCATTGTCGTGCTAAACCTTTTTCTTCACTCCTTTTCCAGTCTACGCCTAAAGCTTTGCTTACGTTATCTGCAATTTCTCCTTCAGGAACATAAGCCCTTAGCAAAAAAGTTATCTCAGCGACACCATCATTTTCATAAAGCTGAGTCCTTAATGCACGCTCATCGGCAGAAGTAACGGTTGCTAATTCTCGAAACGTCTCTTCTATGAGAGCACCTGCATTTTGATTGGGAGAAAAGTTAAGGCTTATAAAAGAACTGTGATTTAATCGATTGAGAACTCGCTGAGGAGATGAAAGAGGTTCGCTCTTTGTGCTATGAGATAGATGCGAACTGTCCTTCCAAAGTCGTTTGTGACCTAAAATTCGTTCCATTTCAATATCTGATAAAGTTGGAAGGCTCCCGGATTTCTTATTATCCCCAGTATTCAACCCTGATAATCGTTCTGCTAAGTCATTAACCTGATCAAATCTAGATGAACCATCCTGTCTATTTTTTTCTTTTTGCTTCCTCTTTTTTATCTTCTTTTTCAGAATTTTCTTCTCTTCTGAAGAAATGCCAGGTTTCTTCAATGTTTCTTCTAACTCCTCAATTGAAATAGCCCTACTGCCTCCTAAATGACCTTCTGAATCGTTATCACTATTGTCATTCTCAAATTCTGATTCATCTCCTCTGAATTCGAGAAGCACATTTTCAGGTTTCAAATCTGTATGAATGATCTGACATTTTCGATGTAGAAAATCTAATCCTTCACAAATTCCTTTTATCATTTTTTTTACTGCTGGAATTGGAACACCCCTATAGTCGTATGCCTTGATGACACTTAATAAATTACATCCCAACATATGAAAGATCATACACATATGTCTACCATTTGGCCCAGTGTGAAAAAAAGAATCCTTTAACATTGCAACATGTTTAGAATGTTTAACATTTACTTCCCATGGGATACCATTCATATCTTTACCATGCAGTGAAGAAGATGAGACTCTCTCACGCTCAGTAGCTACGCAATCAAGTAATTCAACCTCATCCATAGCAGCCTCTGTATAGTGTTCGGCAGATTTTTGAACCTTGAGGGCATAGAATTGAATTGGCGATTGCTCTATCTTCGCTTTTTTATCTTTTACCATCCATACAGTAGAGAAATGCCCCCAGCCTAATTTTTTTATTACGACGTATCTACATGATCGCGACGGAAAAAGATAAAGAAATAAGTCTAATCAATTGTAGCGAAATGTATAATATGACATTGTCCATTTCCAAGTATTGAATATTGGAACACCAAATCTGATTCTTACCGTTGATTATATACTTCTGCAATTTTCACCGGATGATATCCTCCTGCTTTGTACCCATCTTCACCTTCGTCTTCGTCATTTGAATAATCTTCATTGCTACCACTTCCATCGTCGTCTCCACCATCAGAAGCACTTCCTCTTACATTACTATCATCATCATCGTGATCATCGTCGTCATCACTAATGGAATCTTCAGATGATAATGATTCATCCTCCTTTCGCCTATGATTACTTGCCTTTTTTCCATAATTGTTATTGCCAGTAGAGCTGTATTTTTTTGATAATCCAATACCATTTCGAACCCTATCAATCATGTTGTAAGATTCATCATCTGCATCAATGCCATCATCGTGCTCTTCTGCTTTAGTGGTTCTGGAATACGGGATTGCTGAGCGGGGAGTATTGGTTTGCCGTTTTTGTGATTTATATTGTGCATCAGATTGAAAGGAAGATCCAGTATTGCTGGTGCTACTATATTTATTATAAGAAGTACCTTTGTCCCAAGACGAAGAAGCTTTGTCAAGGGTTGGTGGTTTAATGTCGGTTGCTTGTGATGATGATGAAGACGATGTTGTCGGTGGTGTTGGACCATCTTTTGATAATGATTGAATGATTCGGTCTACACGTGACATTGATTTCTGCGTCGATGTTGAATATCCACCATTATTTGATAACTTTTGCTGTAATTGAGAATGTTTTGTTGACGATGATGACAGAATGGTAGGACGAGGATTACGAGGGGCAGTATCGGAAGAACCCTCTGAAAGTTTACTTGATACAGCTTTTATGATTAAGTCTTCATTGTTTATATTACCTGTTCCTAGGCTTCTCCCTGCAACAGTTCTTTTTGGTGGATGACTAATACGATGATCTGAAATTGAAGTTTCACCTGACGCGGCTGCTAATGCATCTAGTTGCCCGAATTGTTTAGCTCGCGAGGAGGGGGAAAGTTGATTGATAAAACTTCGTGATTTTTTCGATGCTGTGACATTTGTTCGTTTAAAATCAAAATTTAATTTAGTTGGAGATTGCTTTGTTGTTTGCGTTGACGATGGAAGAGCTGAGGATGTCGTTGGAGAAGCAGCGTCTCGATGCAGTATGCCAGTTGATGATATTGTTTTTTTCTTTGATGATCGTTTTGATTTAGAACCAAAGAATGTTGAGCTCTTTATGGCGTCCATTTTTTACTGAAACATAGAGGTGTCGATAGAGCTTGTTACAACTATATTCTTCAAAATATTGAACTACGAAACGCAATAAAAATCCTCGTTTATTTAACTTACCTCGAATGTATAGTCTATGATCAATATGAACGTTATCGAAGGAACATTAAATAGAGAAGTGATAGACAAAGATAAAACCAGCTAGCTCTACAATAGGGAGAGGACGCAATATCGAGAGCTTGAATTTGCTTTGAAGAGCTTTCTAATGTTCCCTGATTAATACGTGTAGAGACGAAGAACCAGTTATTTCAACAATATCGTAGAGCTTGGATGGCAAACTTTTCTACTCAATTTCGTAATTGCGTTTGTGTCGGCGGGTTGAACTAAATTTTCATGAAGCATTCACACCACACCCATAAGAAAGCAAAAACAAATATAGGCATATTGCATACTTTACAAACTCCACAAGATAGATTATTTAGTAACTTCAAACTTGTGGTAAATACAATTAAAAAGAATACATATGAAATAATTCTGTTTTTAATTACAGCTTTGCATGCTGATTTATTTTCGAATACAAAAACACTTAAATAATACACATAAAATCGTTGCGTTCCTTGGAAAACGCTTTTTTTAATAAATCTAAGTATTCATAGCAACGGTAAAGAATGTTCTTTAAATATTTATTGAAAAGTATTGTGTTGATGCAGAAATATTAGGAAAATCTGAAACCCGATCAAAGTCTAATGTGCTATTTGAATCTGTTCGAGTCTACATATCCAAGTATTTTTAAAACTTCTTATTTACAGGCAGCATGTAAATGATTAGATGTTCAATAATGGCTACGTACCTGTATCGTAGATAAATAATAAATTTTGATCAATACATAGGTTTCTGGATTGCAGTGAAATAATGCAACTGGTAATGAGCTAATCGTAATGGTATCTTGTGAAAGGGTTGTTGAAACTTTAGTTGAAAGATTCTGATTACTACTCTATTTCTCCACACTCTGCCTGTTTATTATTGCTTTTATTTTTACAATTTTTCAAACCTCATTAAAGATGTTCATGTTCTCATTAATTTATTCGAGTGATTATTTTTCTTTTGGTTATTCATAACTAAAACAATTCTTTTTTGGAGGAATATTTTTGTATCTGCTACTGGTACAGGATTGTAAAAAAGAAGGATGAAAAGCCTTAGCTTATCTGAGCAATGATTCTAAAAAAGACCCCGCCCCTCCCCGCCATCCCGTTTCGTTTAGTTCTGTAGAGAGAGAGTATGTATGTCGTCTTTTTCCTCAAATAAAAAAATAATAATCAAATGATATTTTTATCATGCATATTCTACGTAAGATTTATATTGGTAAGATCCCCTCACGTAAAAGACCAAAATAGTGTTGCAAAACAATCCAGCAGATTCAGATTCAAAATGTCCTCCGCCGATGAAAAGGGTGCCAGTGCGGCATCATCTGACCCAAATTCTAGCAGCTTACTCTTAAACCAACCTATTGTCATCGATAATGGAACTGCAACCATAAAAGCGGGCTTCGCTGGGGGCTCCAAACCAAAGGTGAGGCTTCTTGGGTGGTAGATAGTCGAAGTCGTTATCAGTGTGTTTGGCATGGAAAGATCACGCTTTATCCAGTTTGCAACAAAAATGTCAACTAACGCAACATTTTGACTCTTCATCTTAGGTAACCTTTGGTAACAAAGTTGGGAGAACAAAACATATGAGAATCATGCCAGGTGGAGCTTTGGAACAAGAAGGTCCTACTTCTTTTTTTGTCGGTCGTAAACTGGACGAGCACCGTGGTGCATTCCGGCTAGAGTACCCTATGGAGAAGGGATGCGTAACCGATGGGGGGTGGGATGCAATGGAAAGCGTTTGGGAGGTAGGTCTTTACTTATCTTGCTTTTGTGTCTCTGGATTGAACTCGTAGTGACTCACAACTTTAATTTGATGGCACAAAATAATTAATTTTGTGGCGATGATAATTTTATTCCATAGCATGTATATTCAAAAGAAAACTTGAACGCAAAGGTTGATGAGCATCCTGTTCTTATGACTGAGGCACCACTTAATCCTCGACACAATCGGGAAAAAGCGGCAGAAATCTTCTTCGAGACATTTCGTGCACCGGCAATGTTTTTCTCGCCACAGGCAGTTTTAAGTCTTTACTCTTCAGGACGAACGACCGGAGTAGTTATTGACGTTGGTGAAGGACTAACGCATGTAATCCCTGTTTATGAAGGTTTTGCACTACCACATTCTGTTATGCGATCAGATGTTGCTGGGCGAGATGTCACTAAACACCTACAATTACTTTTAAGGAGATCAGGCCTATCTTTTACAACAACATCAGAATTAGACCTAATAAAGACAATGAAAGAAGAATCATGTTATGTTGCTTTGAATCCAACTAAAGAAGAAGAAAACAAGGCAGCTGCTGCCCAATATCAACTCCCAGATGGTCGTGCAGTAGAACTGGGATCGGAACGTTTCAGAGCTCCTGAGGTTTTGTTTCGTCCAGATTTAATTGGATCGGAAGAGATGTCTGTTTCTGATGCACTTGTTAATTCTGTTATGAAATCCGATATTGATTTACGTCCAACTCTTTTTGAACATGTTGTGCTAGCTGGTGGATCTACTCTCTTTCCTGGATTTGGAGATCGGTTCTTGCATGAAGTTCGTCAAAGGGCTCCAGAACATACTCGTTTGAGAATATCTGCACCTCCAAATCGTATTAGCTCGGCCTGGTCTGGTGGGTCTATTTTGGCAAGTCTATCTACTTTCAAAAATATGTGGGTTTCCAAAGAGGACTATGACGAACATGGCAGTAATATACTTCACCGCAGGTCGCTTTGAATTTTTTGTCATTGAGAATTTTTTCTATAAAAGTATCTTGTGTCAGATCTAAAACTCTGTTGCAAATCACCTCTAAAAAGATTAGTGTGAAGAAAAATACTTGAGCTAAATATTTTCATTGAACGAGAATGTGTGAACTTCTTCCGTTTAATAAATTTCCTTTTTTCTAAATTATTTCCTTTGAATGACATATATGATATAATAAGCATATCGTAGTAAAAAGTTTGGGTAATATGTAGTCTTGATAAATAGGCATAGAAAATGTCAGAACCGTTTAGAGTGATTTTGTCTCTGTGTGAGTCAAATTGAGAAGCTTACAATAGTCGAAAGGCGTTAACAACTGTCCTGTAGGTAGGATAAACTTTAATACCTATAGAAGAAATTTCGTTTGTTTCTTTTGTTAGCAACTAATATGCACAAATCAAAATTTCAAAACATAGAACATTATTAAAAATTGGAATGCTTGTAGAAGAGTATTCAAATCGAAATTTTGATGTTCTACCGCAACTTTAACATTTACTTCCAAAAAAGATAAAAGAATATCCATTATCATATCATTCATCTTTGATTTAACTTTGAATTAGTTGGGTTCATATTCAAAATGTCCTCTCGACCAGAGGTAGATATCCAAACACCGTATACCAAAGATGTTATATCATCAAAGAAACCTTTGTATGACCCTAAGCTGACGAAGTTTTTCCCTTCCATAGTTCATGGAATGGTTTCAGAAAGCGATGATTCAATAATCGCATGGTTAGAACACGGAGAAGCTTTCATTGTGGGAAGCATGGTGTGTGTACATTCCGATGATGCAAAATTATTCCACAAATATCATCTTATACTAATTTTTTTTCGACCACCTCGTTTGGGATCTTTTATTGTATATGATATCCTTCATCAATCAACTTTTTATAATTGAATGAAAAGGATAAAATAGGCGCTGTCCTTGAGAAATATTTTCAACGTAAGTAACAGACAGGGAAACTAATTCATCTGATATGAAGCTCTCTGGAATCTAAAAGCGAGTTTTATTTTCGTTGAAAGATGATAAATACTCTTCTTTCCAAAGGCAACTAAACATGTATGGCTGGAAAAAGTACACGCATGGAAAGTAAGCACATATTCGATATATTCATACAATGTTCTCATCTTAAATGATTTAAACCGCCTCATAAGAACTTGGATTATTTTTTCCTACTGCTTTCTGTCATCAGATACAAAGGTGCATTTCATCATCCGTTCTTTCATGAGGATATTAATAAATCAAATTTCTCGCTGATACGAAGGAAAGCACCACCAAATGAAACAACACGTAAGAGAAAGCAATCTTTCCCAACGATACCGCCATCTTGCCCTCAGTCCAATTCGGGCTACAAAAACAAATACAAATACCAGAGATCGCATGAATATAAAATACAATATCGTGTGAATGATAAAAAAGACGGCTGGGCCAGTATCTCAAGAGAGTCCAAGATTCGAAATAAGGTATTGAGTGGTGATGAAATTCAAATTGGATCTCCTAAGTTTGCGACACAAACCAGAGGATTCCGCTTACACATGACTGTTAATAAAGATTCTTACACATTATCTTCTACTGTTGTCTCTCCACTGGTTGTTTCCAAAAGTATTGCGTCCAATCGAATCAGTATGTTGGCGACAACTGCGACTTATGTGAGAAATATAGAAGTCCGCACTGGTCTTTTTTCAACGTAAAAATTATGAATTCTAAACCTCTTAGTAAATTAGGTGCAAATGAATGTCTTTGAAAACTGGCTAAAAATGCCAGCCTATGGGTATATGCATTTTCCTAAAATGATCTAAGCTGAGAGAGGTAAAAACATTTTTTCTGCAATAAAGTGACAAATTTGTTGGCTTAAAAGAGATGCATGTAAATTATTAGATCTAATTATACGAATAACTGCTGTGGAGCCTGCTGTATCGACATTGAATGAAGATAAAGGAATATCCAAATCTTTGTTTATATAAGTTATTTTAATTGATTATCGCTGACTGCTCATATTAAAGCACTGGACTATCTTCTATTTCTTTTGTACTCTTAGATAGCGCTGAACTTCCATACGATGCACAGAACATACATAATGATTATAATAAAAGAATGACAATTTGATATATTACTGCAGTGTAATAAGTTCTTCTATTTCTTGTTTGCTCTTAAATTGCCCAGAACTTTCACTCGTTTGTACCATATTTGTGGTATCGAATTTCTTTAAATCATACTGAAAAGATTATTTTGTGAAATGACTTTGTTTCAAAAACACCTATCCAAAGAGTGACAAAATGAAATCAAGAATTGATAGAACGAAATCAGTGATTGCGTCTAGTTGCATGACAGAAATAGTGATTACCACATCATCATCTTGTTCATCGTTAACGTCTTCGTCGTCATTGTGGTGCTCATCATCTTCCTGTTCGTCATCATGATTGAATATATCATCATAAAGCCACTCGTCATCAACGGTGAAGTTATCATCATAAAACCAGTCGTCATAAATGGTGAAGTTATCATCATAAAACCAGTCGTCATAAATGGTGAAGTTATCATCATAAAGCCACTCGTCATCAACGGTGAAGTTATCATCATAAAGAAAGTCATCATCAATGCTACAATTGAATTTATCGCAAGTGTAAATGCCATTCTCACAAGTTACACTGCAACAACCTTCAAATGTGGTTGCATTCCCGCCATTGACGTTACTGCATGTTGTGATGTTCTCGATAAAATCCAGTGCAGAGTCAACGCGAGCATAAACTCCAGGAAATTCTGGTTGTGCGCATCCAGCCCCCCAAGATACTACTCCCACCTGAACATCGGAGGTTCCGTTCTCTCCCTTGATAATCAAGGGACCGCCACTATCACCTTGACAAGAATCTTTTCCTTCACGATTCGCACAAATCATATTTTCTTCATTAATTGAACCATCATATGCGGTGTTACACTCTGCATGATCAACCACGTCTACTTCTACCTCAAGAAGAATATCGCTTCCAAGTCCTCCTTCACTTGTGGCTCCCCAACCCATGACTGTCACATCAGTTCCTGCAGGAAGATTCCATGATCCATCGGTCAAGGTCACGGGGTTATAGGTAGAAGCACTTGCAAGCCGAATTAGCAGAAAATCATTCTCAAGTGTTACTTCATTGTAGTCAGGGTGCATTGCTTCAAATGCAACGTCGATCTTTTCATAGTTTTCATTAGGATCCGATAGATCGTATCGGCCAATTTCAACGTGTGTTGCGTATTGAGCGCAATGAGCTGCTGAAAGTACCCACTCAGGTGCAATGAGTGATCCTCCGCAAAATGTGCCACTGCTACTTTCCCATAGGCCTGCTTGGTATGGGTATCGACCTGGCTCAACTGGCTCGCCACCCACAATCAATTTGTCGGCATCTTTACTTGTTTCATCAACATCCTTGAGGAAGGGATTCTTGGGGGTATGAATCCTTGCTTGGGTTCCAATACATTGAATGCTTAGAACAAGAAAGGAAAAAGTCTGAATCTCAAAAATCATTTTCTCTTGCAGTATTTTTTTAATTTATGAGGAAAAAATCTTACGCAGCAGTAAAAGTGTCTTGGTTGTCATTTTGTTGTATGTTTTTTGCACATACTAAAAATGTCCTGTGCAAAGATTATTGCTAGATTTAGGTATTGTTAATTAATATAAAAGCACGTAAAGTTATTAAGCATGTTTTCTTATTGTGTTCTAAATATCCGCACATCATTACAATTACGTATGTACAAAGAAAGAATCGGTAATTTAGATGAAGCAATCGTACTAACTGTTTTTTCTCTTAAGTGTTATTATTCTTTGGTAAAGAGGGATGATATAAATACCTATACCTGGGAATTTGTGTTCCGAATATCCGCTTAATAGCATTTCTCAATTACAAAAAAAGAATCGGTAATTAAGATAAAGCAATCGTGCTAATTGCTTTTTCTCGAAAGTGATATTATTCTTTGATAAAGAGGGATGATATAAATACACCTGTGAATCTGCCGCAGCGCATTGCCGATTTCAACTCGAAATATATAGCGTACTACTACCACCACCTCCTCGGTCTCGCTTGCGAGGATACTATGACTTCATTTACGAATGACCTATTCTATACAATCCAGACATTCATCGTATTAAAAATACTGCATTTCAAGTCCTAATTTAGGAATGTGCATGTCGTAAAAGAAATGTAGGTTTTTGGTGTAGGTTTTGTTATCCTACGTGTTTTTATGCCAAAACTTTAGAAATATTTGGTGTAGTAAGTAGACAAAACATACACCAAAAACCAAACCTACATTTCTTTTACCAAATGCATGGACCTTATAGTACCGCATATATTAAATATTTTTATTTATCTAAGCCTTCTCTCTCTTATAGTCAAGTTTGTATTATTAAATACATTTGGCACGATTGCGCCATCCTAATTAATTTTATGTTGGAATTACTCATGTAAGTAGGATTGAATGTTGGTTGTTGAAGTACTTGTTGGGAGTACTTCATGTTGTTAACTAGTTTGTGTGTGTAAATAAGTATACTTGTGTGTGTAATTGTC